>JACKZZ010023475.1_pt1 | contig 11788 bp, 4 predicted proteins | sample 8027871 | NCBI WGS metagenome assembly JACKZZ01 (sample SAMN15724774, study PRJNA655200) | protist metagenome | isolation source: fluorescence activated cell sorting (FACS) single amplified genomes of... | place: USA: West Boothbay Harbor, Gulf of Maine | collected 2000-07-19
GCAGCATATTGTTTGAAATAGAATAGGTGTTTTAGTCGTTTATAGGTAGACTAATAGTTGTAGAACACCGTAAGATGCCCTCCATCCTCGAAGTGCTCAACCAGCGGGCTGCCGAGAAGGGGTCCAAGGGCCGGGGAAAGGGAAGCAAGGGGAAGGGAAAAGGAAAGGGAAACAATTCGGCACCAGCAGCTGCTTCCGTTACTAAGACGCTGTCCAAGGCATCTAAGCCCTCAAAACCGTCCAAGAGGAACGAGGATTCCGATGGATTTGAGTCAGTAAATGGGAGGAGTGACGATGACGGTTCCGGTTCTGAGGAGTCTGAGGGGGAAACCAACCAGGGGGAGGCTCCTGTGCTGGGCCGCAAGAAGAAGGAAGAGGCTCTTAAGGACTCGTTAGCAGAAGCGAGAGAAGCTATCAAAGCGAAGAAGAAGGCAATCGACGGCAAGAAAGCGTGCCATCTCGCCAAGAAGACGTCTAAGAAAGGACCGTTGGAGGTAGTTTCTTCTAGAAGAGCGTATGACGTAAGCGGTTTAGCTCTTAGGAGGAAGAACTCCGAACGGGATGTAGCGAGCAATGGACGGGCTAAGAACGTGATAGGGGACCCGAGGTTTTCGGATTTATGCGGTAGTTTGGATGTTCATGCAGTTTCCCGTAATTACGGCTTCGTAGACGAAGCTAGGGATCAAGAACGACGGGATATGGCGAAGGAGAGGAACCGTCTTCTTAAAGGGAAGAAGGGCCAGAAATCCGCCAACAAAGAGAAGGCAGAGGAAATCAAGGACGAGCTGAAGAGGATGACCGATCAGGACCGGAGGAGGGTGAATCTGAGGGATGAGGCAGAGATGAAGGCGCGCTTGGTGAAGGAGCAGAAGCAGAAATTGCTTGAATCTGGGGGCGCGAAACAGGTTTACCACTTCTCCGATGCGAAGATCAGGTATGAGGTTCGGAAGGAGAGGGATTCGAAAATGTCCACAAAAGCCCTGGAAAAACGGGACGCGAAGCGTGAGAAGAGGCAGGCGGCAGAAGAAAGGAAAACAATGGTTAAGAGGCGTGTCGATTAAGAGTTGGATCGAGTCTTCCGGGAGATGGATTCGGGAGGGGGTTTCAGATGCGGGAAGGATGAGATATGCGGAGGACAGGTTGACATTCTGTGGAGCAAGAGGCTTCACTGCAAAGCTGCACGTCTGTGCAAATTATTCTAAAGAGAAAATAACCTTATCTGGTGAGAAACCGCGCATAACGGCGTACGTTTTACCACGATTCTAGCCCCAAGTCCCCTGTGTTCCCCACCGAGACTGTCCCCTCCTAGTCTTAGAGACTCGAGAGTCTAGAGTCTTGAGTCACCGTGAGTTCCTGAGATTATAATTTCTTCTCTGCTCATCAGAGGTTCTTACCAATTCTGCTCATATTAACCGGGGGCGTTTCATACCGTGGTTCACCATTTTACGTGACTCCAGTTTTCCTTTCATACTTCTCACCTTTTCCTGCCCTCCCTCTTCATTTATTTCTCATCCTAGTTTCTTCTGTTTCGGTGCAGAGCACCCTAATTCGAGACGTCTTAGTCTCCACTCTGTCACCCTGTACAGCCCTAGTTTCTGTCTTTTTCTTCCTCTTCTCCTCTTCTTCCTTTCTTCTTTTCTCGTCTCTCATCTTTGATCACCTCCTCTTAAGAGCTTTCTTACCAAGTATAAGTAGCCTCCAATCTGATTTCTCACCCTCTGTGCAGTCCCACAGGAGCAGTTTCCATTCGGGTCTTGTCGATCTCAGACTCAGTCGTTATTCAGAGTTACGGCCCGTCAATCGGGACTCACAAAGAGCAGTATTACGTTGAACCTGTACCGCGAAAGCCGTACTGTACCATTCAGTTAAAGAGAACTAGTCGGTCAACTAGTCAAATTCCCAGTCAGTCTTCTTCAGTCAATCAGAATCTCCTTGTCTTCTTCTAAGTCAACACTCATTCATCTTAATCCTTAGTCAGTCTTTTAAACCTTAGTCAATCTTTTATTAATCTAACCTCCTTTCGAGGGCCAATTTATCTTATCTTGTACAGCCATGTCTTTCTCTCAGTTTAAGCTTCCATCTCTCTTATCAGTTGGTGTCGGGTTTCTCGGCCTGGGACTGCAGACGGTGTCTGTGTGCGGCTGGCTCCGTTTGGAACCGGAGTGTGGTCCGGCTTCTCAGGACGAAAATTCCCCCACCATCGTCCGAATCCGCCGCAAGAATCTCTCGTTCTCCCCCTCTGGGAGCTACAGTGACGTCAGGGATGGAGCCTGTTTCCTCCTATACCCGCTCTTGAGTGGGAAGAGCGGGGATGGATCTACTCCTGCCCCGGTTCCTCAGTACCAATGGGCCAGACCCTTCGAGGCTCCCGGGCCGCCGGATAACACCAGAGGGTTTTCTGAATATTCTGTGGAGCTCGAAACTCATAAAGACCTGTGGGGGTGGAGCATTCTAGAGGGGGGAGAAGGATGCCGTAAGGCGGGAATGCCCAAACCGCTCCCAAAGGGAATATCCAAGGACCGCGACCGCTATGTGAGGGGCAGTTCCGACGAACAGAGGACCAAAACCGTCCCCGAGGGCGTGAGTCAACACGACGGCGCTGTTTTTAGGATCCACAAGCCGTTCGGTCATCTGTCGGTTCGGGTTCAGGGGGGCAAGCAGGGGGAAATACCCGGGGGATCCGGATATACCTACATCAACCGCCACGGCCAGGACCAGGTTCTCCAAATCGAGGCTGGGCGCAGATTTTCTCTTGAAATCAGGCCGAAAAACTCCCAGTTCCCGAAGTTCTTGCCTTCCCACCGGGAGAAGATTGGGGTCAGAATCGCCTGCCCACGGACGCAGAAGAGTCGTATGTTGGCCGGGAAGCTGAATTCCGCGGGAACGGGTGTTTCTGTGTTGTTGCCGGAGGATATTCAAAACCTGTTAATTGCTGGTGGAGGGGGAGCGGGGAATGGAACCGAAGAAGAAGTAGAATGGAGCCGGAGAATCCACAACAAAACTGAGGCCATGATTAAACAGGAGACTCAAACTTTTGAGACTTTTGAGACCAATGAATTAACAGTCCAGCTGTTTTGGTGCGAATCCCCGCACTGTCTTTGGAGGTGCGAGTATACCGCCGCGGAGGACCTGGCTCGCGGCTGGAACATGGGGGTTATTGTGGTCGACACTGAGGTTCAAACCCACTCCATCCTTGGGTACTTTGCGGCCAGCATTGATATCGGGAGGTTCGGGAATCAATTTTCGGATAAGCACCTTTTGTCCTGGAGGGTGAAAAACAATCATGATAACAAAAAAGGGAAAAGTGAAAGCAGGGCGGCATCCAGTTCTTATTATGGGGGATATGACGACGACGAAGACGACAACCAAGATCGCTCTGCATCCTCGGGGGAGTATGTGGCTAAGACTGTGAGGAGTGTGGCGAAATCTATTGGGCACTGGGTCTACGTTTTAGTGAATGGAGAGAATTTTAATGGCTATCAATGGGATCGGGACCTTCAGTACGATGGATTATTTGAGGAGTCTCAGGGTTTAGCTGGCCACGGAAAAAGCATGGAGGACTACGTTTCGGCCGATGGGGATCACTACGTCTTGTCGAGAACATCTTCTTCCACGGGAGGATCCGCTCATGGTAGCGGGTATCACCACCACCACAACTCCCGTCTTCTCCGGGACCTGTGTATCCTGGTTCTGGCCTGCGCAGTTTGCGCTTGTGGAGTTAAATTCTGTAGCTTTGGGATTCTGGGGGATCATTCTATCGTTATTGGATCGATTTTAGCGGGTAGTTTTGTCGGGCCGGGAGGTCTTAATCTGGTTCAAGAACTCCTTCAACTCGAGTCCCTGAGCGAATTTGCTCTCATCCTCCTTATGTTTGAGCTTGGAGCAGGATTTACTATGAGAAGGGCGTTAAAAGTCTGGACAGCTTCGTGTGCTGGTGGGCTTATTGTGCCGGTGGTGTACATTTCGCTTCTCTTAGGAGCTTCTTTCTACCTGAACACCTCCCCGCTCGAAGCAGTCTCAGTTGGGTTATTTATCGCCCTTTCTGGGTGCGCGGTCATTCCCAGTGGGAGAATTGGACCCTCTCCGAGTGATGTTGAAGCGGGCCGTTCTCTTCCGGGAAGAGGGGATGACGGACCTGGGATCAGGGGGAGTCACCACAGTATGAGGCGGAGTTACCAGGATCCTGGGGACACCTCAGAGGCAAGTGTGGCCCCTCAAGGATTCGGAAATGAGGGTTCTGGAAGGTACTCGCGGCATTTGAGGAACAGGGGGTTTACTTCTCAGGGAGGCCATAGAAGTAGTGCTTTCCAGGAAGATAGCGATCAAGATGGACCGCCCGGACAGAACAGCAGCTTTATGAGGCGCTTCCACGGAGGAAGTCGGAGGGGACAGGATATCGCGTCGAGTGGGCAGGGGTCCGCGTCTGGTGGAGTCTCATCCAACGCTCTCGTGGGAGTTCAAGTCACCCAGAACCTCGTTCTTGCGGTTGCGATTTGGGCACTCCCCGTTGTACTTATGGCGTCCAGCGACGAATCCTCCTCTGCTGTGCCGGGGCTATCTGAATCGGCGGATCCCTCCCACTTTCCGCTGAGTCATCACCACAGTCTGTTGAATAAGGTCAATTTATGGATTGTAGCGTTCCTAGGATCTCTTTTTGTTGGTGGAAAAATGTTGTTTAACAAGAAACGGCGTTGGGCTGCCATCCTCGTTCACCAGTTTCGAAAGCTCGGGGGAGATATGTACATGCTAATGGGGCTGTGTTGGTGTTTATCCTGCGCTCTTACTGGAGAACAGCTGGCTTTATTGCCCAAGGAAACAGGAGCCTTCCTAGCAGGTTGTATCCTCCCTAGGGCCCCCAAAGAGCTCGTGAGTCGGGTCATCGCTCCGTTGAAGGACTTCTCGATGCTATTATTCTTTGGGTGTATTGGGAGTTTCTATCCATGCAGTTGGTATTTTGGCTGTTCCGATTAAGACCGCCTTCTACTGCAGAGTAAAATCCAGTCGCCGACCAGTATCCCGTCCTTTGAATACTCCCTGGAGCCGTCTTCACAACCGAGTTAGGAATAGAAACCGGGCGCGACGGCATACTATTTCTATCGGGAAGTCTCACTTCCGAAGCACTAGGAGAGGCGTGATCATTCACGGGCGAGTTCGAAATGGATTCCCGACCGGCTTCTACCTCTAAATCTTGGCGGAGTTTTTGGTCTACGGCTTGTTGGGCTGGATCCCGCGGCGTCGGCCCATTGCTTCCGGTGGGATTAGAGCTGGATTCCATCACCGATCCCGGCATCTCGCTGCTCATAAGGTGGTTCCGAGCCTGATTTTGCCCCTGATTCTGGGCCGCCGGTCCCCCGCTGCCTCCGTCATTCATTTCACCGTCGTTCACGCCATCGTTTAGATCGTGAGTTAGCCGCGCTCTTGACCGTCCAGCATCCTCTACAGATATCTGTTCACTCAGCTGGGAAACGTCGTTGTTAAAACTAGTTTCTTGAATGTGAGAAAGCTCATTCACATTAGCCCCCACCCCCGGTCCTCCAGGCCCTCCTTGAGCTAAGCCTGGTCCTCCCTGAAGGTTGAACGCTGCTCCTCCAACTGTAAGAAGACAAGGAGGCCCCTGATTCGGCGTCCGACTCCCAGAGGGGTACGGCCCGTTGGACTGAGACCTCTGCAGTCTCTCCTGGTCTCCGACTGCCCCAAGGCGCGGGGGAGGATCGACGGAAACTGAGCCACTTCCCGGCTCCTCACCTTCGAGCCCCTGACGACCGTTCCCAAAACCGTCGCTATCGATCCTGTTCATCCTGGAACGGCTGTCGCGAGCTTGGGCCTGAAGATTCCTACCGTTTACTGGCGCTGTAGGATAGAACCCAGCCCTGGCCAGCCTCGGCGGCAACCTCTTTCCCCCTGAGGAACCACCAAGATCCGTAACCGCAGCAGCCGTATCTCTGTCAGCAAAATTTGGGCTTCCGCCGTCGGTAAACGTTGAAGTACGCGGGTTATTCCATCCATTCCCAGCAACATCCGGGCGTTGAATTTGGGGCGGAGCCAACACGTTCGCATTGTTAGCATTCCCTCCACCGCGAACGATTTCCCGCGAAGATAATCCACCACTGGTGAAGGTGTTGCTAGTAGCACCACTGGAAGAAGATTCTTTTGAGAGTGTGGGCGCCCTGAATGCAGGAGGCGCTGCCGCCACCGGCCGAGCCTCCTGAGAGCCGCCCAATTGAACGGGTCGGGCCATTTCTGGTTCCATCGAGTTGGTTCTGACTTCTTTAGGTTGTCTCCTAAATAGCCGATTTCCGTCCTGACTTCCCCCCCTCCCATTGCCAAAGTCCGCCGGTTGCTCATGCCCCCTCGCAGTGGGAGGTCCCGTCATTAACGGCTGCGCTGGCAGCTGTTCCGCCACTCGGGATTCTTCCAAATAAGTCATGTTCTGGAGCGGGCCGGCGTTTGGATAGTCGTACTCAATCGTTTGATTTTGAGTCATATTAGTGGCCTTTTGGGGCGAATCCCGCCGCTGTACCTCTTCCCGTGAATCTTCTTCGCGTTCTGACATCGAGGGATGTTCTATCAGGACGGGTGCAGGAAGCCTTGGGCCGGCCCGCATTTGCATCATTCCCCCAGGCGAACTAACCTGTTGGAAAGCAGAATCCAAATTCTGCTTAGTCGGCGATAAGAACGAGCGAGGATCATGCTGCATCATTTGCCTTGGGTCCTGAATCTGACCAATATGGAGGAGTTCCGGCGGCTGAATCGCTGTTTGCCCACTCGTCTGAATCAAAGGCGGCAACGGTGCGGGGACCATCTGACCCAGTCCCGTGGTGGTAATCTGAGGAACAAAGGGCTGAGGAGCGCCGGGAAACAGTTGGTGAGGGAAATTATCCCCCTGTTGCATGAACGAATTATGAGGACGCTGCTGGATGTACTGGGGGCCTTCCTGGCCCTGCTGCCCCCCCATCCCCCCTTCCTGCCCCTGAACGTCGCTCTGATCCGCACTAGAAACGTCAAAACTCTGCTGAGGCAACTGTACGAAATTCGGCTGATTCAATCCAATCTGTCCGATCTGGGGTTGTTGAAGACCCGGAAGCTGCCCCAGTGGCATCTGCGGAATAGCGGCCATCATCCCTTGGCACTGTTGAGGCTCAGTAGGAGTGAATCGGGGGGAGTGCGACCTCGCCCGCCCCCTAGGGTCTACAGCAACTGTTAACTCGCGCATTTTTTCTCCAACGGCTTGTGTCGTTTGGATTCGGTCGGCGAACTGCTCCCTTAAACCCCCAGCTCCGGTTGGCATCTGATTATAAGTAGATGCCAACCGCGGGTCCCGCTTCGCTGCGGCGGTAAAATGACGACAAATAAAGCTCTGGGGGTTAGCCGTGTCCGGACACCATAAAAGAGAGCTAGTATCACCAGCGAGACTTGAGTCATTGGCAGAGTCCATAGCCGTTCCGTTTTGAGAAGAGGGGTGCATGTTCGGCAGCAGGTTAGCCGCGGAATCCGCGTTCGATCCCTTCGTCATCCTCTGTAGGACCGGGCTTGTGGAGCGAGAGCCTTTCGGCCCCCCAAACGGAAGGTTCAGAAGCCCTACGGCGCCGGCGAGACCTGCCCCCGAAAGTGTCATCGGTGTAGGCCTGCCCGATACCGGCCCATACAACGGCACAGTTTCCTGACTCGGTCGCGCGGTGGAATTCTTATCACCGTTGCCAGATTGTGTAGACTCTCTAGCGGCGTTCTGAGCTTCTGTAGGAGTCGTAGCCAACCCCGTACCCTCTCCAGTCCTCATCTTCAGGGCTTTTTTACTCGTAGCAGACATATTCGCGCAGGGGAAGTACTTGCTATCTAGCCTGATAGGCTTCGGCTTGCTCCTATCGAAGTCCTCCTGAGTCCGTGGAAAGACCCGGGAGGCGAGCTCTTCTTGGAGCCTTGGGAGCTGACTCGCGTCTAAATGCGGTAAAGCTGCTGCTATCTCTGCTGGCGTCATTTGCGCCAGATCCGCTGCGCTATGCTGTATATCGCCCTTATGAGACCCATTAATCAACGATTGAGCCAATACCGCTGCCAAATTCCCGCTCTGGCACGCCGAACCCGGCTTCTGACTCGTAGTCGGCGTACAGCTCCTACTTCTTCTGTCGGCGGGGTTAACACTCTCAGTCCAGTTCCTAGCTGATCGTTGAAGATTTTCGGCAACTTGATGGACAACAAGGGCGTTTTGGTCGACGATATTGCCTTGCTGGTCCACCCTCACCGGGTGCAATACCTCAGGGACAGCCTGCGGTAGCTTAATTGCGTGCGCCACCCGTTCCGCGTTTAGGGACATATAATCCTGCAGGAAGTGTTCGACTTTTTGCTGCCCCTGAGAAGGTTCCTGACCGGGCAAACTCTGTAAACCCTGCTGTGGGAAAGCCTGTTGTGGGAAAGCCTGTTGTTGGAATCCCTGAGCCTGTAACTGCTGTTGATACTGTTGCTGGTGATGGTTCATAGCAGCTGGTCCCGCCGGCCCGAAGTCTTCACGACTGGCACCCAAAATTCCAGGAGGGGGATCCAACCCCGGAGACCTCGCTCGTTGAAAGTTATTCATCGGAGGGGCCATCTGCTGAGGTGCGATTCCGGCCCATTCCGCAGCTCTATGAAGGTCAGCTGGAGCAATAGCAGCAGCTATTCCTCCCAAGTTTCTGCTAGCCCCGGCTCCAATGAGGCTTCCGGAGGCGTTGGCTGCAACATCCTGGATCCGGGAGCCGCTTCCTTTGATACACTGAACTCCGCTTAAAAAGGCCTCGGCTCTCTGCCGTGACTCTTCCCGCTGACGAGCTACTCCTTCTCTATCATAATCCATCGACGGTGCTACCAAGTGCGAAGCCACATCCGCAAGCGGTAAATCAAACGGCCTAACAGGAGCATGCTCCATACTCACGCCCTTTACGCCTTCACAGTTTGCCCGAATAGTTGAGACGTCGATGTGAGAAACTCCCGGCGGCTGACTCTGTCCTCTAGCACTGAGACTGCCTCCTCTAGCACTAAGACTGCCGAAACTCGTGTTCGCCAACGCATTATTGACCAAACAACCCGGACCACCGAAGCTCCCGGAAGCAGATGCCGCGCGAACAGAGGCGCCCCCCATACTTGCTAGATTGCCGCTATTGAGACCAGGATGTGCTTGAGTTATTGGGATTAGCTGCCCCTGTTCGAATAAATCCCGCGGTGAAACCCGACTCGATTGAATCTCCGTACGACCCTCTCCAGGCACCACTTCGATTGATCCGTCCGCGCGATGAATCACAGTTTTAATAAGCCTGCCTCCGAGCGGTTTCTCCTCTTTCTGAGACGGAACCTCCGGAAGGTCTGGTAACTCTGTCGCCTTAGATTCCGCCCCAAAAAGTTCTCTTCCAGAGATTGTGGCTTTGCTCGTAGCAGCCAACACGCTTGGATCCGATGCGCTTTCTTTACTGTAAGAAGTAGCGCTACAGTCTTTACTAGCAGAAGTAGAATGAGTTCCCACGGTGGTGTTCTTGGAGGCTTCGTTGTTGTTGTCGGCACCGGCGGTAGCGGAACGGGCTCCCATGGTCGCGTTTTTCTTTTGAGCACTTCCCGCAGCAATCGCTGACCTACTTCTGACGGCCTGTGCGGAATCCTCCAATAAAGACCGTTTCCTTCCAAAGAGTTTCCCAACAGATCCCGCGATGGATCGCTTACTCGTCGAGTTTTTGCCCGGGAGAGGAGTGATGTTGCCATCCCCTGGAGCTGTGGGTTGAGTTGGGGTTACAGTCTGCCCAGGAACAGGTACAGATTGACTCTCCTTCGCGCGTCTGGCATGGTCCTTCTGCCCAGATCCCAGGCCTGTGTTATCGACAACTTGTGCATCCCCAATCCTTCCAGAAGCCGACGGTAACAGACCAGAACTCGCTCCACCTTTTCCACCGGATCCGGGCTGCGATCCGCTCCTACTACCGTCATCCGATTTTCCATTGCTGGTCACCCTGATACCGTTAGAAAGAGCCCTGCCGGCTTTTTTCGCGGCCTTTGCTCTTTCCGAATCCGGATCTCCCGATTTCCCGGTTGAATTGCTGCCCTTCTGATCCTGCTCCTTCGTACTAGGACTGAGCAAACTGCCCGATAGGAGGTCGGATTCCTGTGCGGTTAAGGAGGCAGCATTCCTAGCGGAATCTAACGCACTGGCCGAAATAGACATGGAAGCAGTCACTCTAGCGCTATCCATTATTCTGGCCGAATCAAGAGCGGATTGGGACTGAGATTGGGACTGGCTCTGGGACTGAGAAATCGAATGGTCGGAACCGAAGTTTCCCAATAATTTGCCCACCGAATCTGATGCGGATCCGGATTTGTTTCCCCCCACAGTGCCATGCACAAAATAACTGCTTTCCGCAACCGAGTGAAGGTTCCCAGTAGAGGTCTTTTGGATGTAGGATTGATTTTGGGCCTGATCTTCTGGGATCATAGACTGGTCAACCATGCGGCTATAGTTGTGGGATTTCTCGTTGGATTCGAGGGTTGCCGAAGAGATAGTTAAAGGCCCATTGTTCAAAGGCGCGGCAGGTCCTCCCAAAGTAGGAGGATTCGGAGGGGAAGCTGAGGGGAAAATCGAATACATGGAATAATTCGGGGAGGATTCATTGAATGGTACTCACAAAATCATCATCCTCTGATCCTCAAGTCCAAAAATAGCCTTACCTGCTGAATCAATGCTCTTCCTCGGTAATTCGCACCCTGTGGGACTCCTTCTCGGCAGCTCACTAAGACTGCTGCGAGCTTCCGGAAATCCGTCTTGCGGAGTATAGCGTCCACCCCCAAAGGGGACGGAAGTGGCGCCTCCCTGCGGTACCGATAACGTTCCCGACACAACACTAACGATTCCACTTCCCGGCATGCAAGCGCTATGTCCACTAGTGTTACTCGCCGAGCAAGATCCCTCCGGTCCTTCCCCGGGCGAGTCTCTTCCGCTTTGCGCATCCGGTGGATAAACGCCCTCCTCCCGAGCAGAGTCAATCGCTTCCTGATTAGGGTCTTTTACGATATGAAGCATTCTTTCTTGAGAACTCAACCTCGCAGCGTTCACCCTTATCCTTTCAGCCCGATCCAATTCCTCGCGGGAATCCTCTTCTTCTCCTTGGTGAACTACCTCTTCTAGGTGCTCTAACGCCTGCAAACAGCCTTCTTTCACCAAATCCCCACGGCCACTCCTATCGATACTCCCATTCAAACTCCCGTTCAAACTCTGACTCAACACGTGTTCCCCGCCGTTATAAACATCGCCATCTTCTTCACTGAAGATTCTGGCTTCCTTCAAATGCGGGGGTAATTCGACCGCAGAACCAGCCTGTCCCGGAGCAAGCAAATCCATCCCAGAATTCTGATTACTCTGCATCAACCGTGTTGGGGTCATAAGCGGGACGGCTTTGGGCCGAAACGCTCCCCCCAGACCTCCGTTCCCAGATTGCGACATCGGACTCGGTTTGCCGCTCATTGTGGGCGTGATGTTGTGATCTGGTGAGGGGCCTTTTTTCAGCGGTTGAGCAATCCTTTTCGACAGACCAACCCCCAAATTAGGGGTTCCCATAGCACTGCTGCTCTTCCGGGCCGAGCTCATAGCGGACATTGGACCGCCAGGGGCCATTTGGGGTGATTTTGCTGAATTAACCAGCTTTGATGAACTCATCTGCTCCTTTTCATTAGCTGTATCTCCACAGTGAGGCGTGTTCCAAGTATGAGTATTCGGCGTTTTCATCGAACTAGCTTGGTCGCCACTTCCTCCGTGCTTAGCCCGATTCAAACTGGAAAC
>JACKZZ010021347.1_pt1 | contig 11787 bp, 17 predicted proteins | sample 8027871 | NCBI WGS metagenome assembly JACKZZ01 (sample SAMN15724774, study PRJNA655200) | protist metagenome | isolation source: fluorescence activated cell sorting (FACS) single amplified genomes of... | place: USA: West Boothbay Harbor, Gulf of Maine | collected 2000-07-19
ACGATAAAAAGATGTATGCATCTTGTCTGTTGCCGTGCAAGCGGGTGTGGTGCTGCTTGTTGTGTGGTTGATAGTGTGAATTCACGCATACCTTTCTGTTGTGCTTGTGTGTGCATGTCCGAAGCGGCTATATTGACTCCCATAGGAAGAGATCGAAAAGTGTTGGCTCTCTCTCGAGTGCAAACTTCTCCGCAACACAAACAATCGACTTCTCCACACTGTCGAAGATCACGAACACTTCTGTAGATAAACAAGCTTACGATAAGTAAGTGGGAGCACGAGTTCCTGTGTGGGCACAGATATGAGCGAGCTTCTATTATTGTCCTACTGGGAGAGATGAGTATACATAAATTAGACAGTGACTGGAGCGCCCATCGCCTGTACAAACGCTTCTCCCACACGAGCAGGAACATTGGGCGATTGTCGTTTAATATACGACGTGAAGCGTCACGTTAGATTTCCTCTAACCGTTTTACCTCGATTCCCGCTTTTCTTGAGTGTCTCAGATAAATTGCATCGATGATGAAGGTGATTGTGTGATGATGTCGTGGTATTGTCTCTCCTCGCCTTCATTTCGAGTCAGTGACGAAGAATTGCGCTACTGCATGTGCATCACTGATAAGACGAAGTGAAACGCACGCGCCATAAAATCTCTAGCCCACAAATTCATGGCACAAGGAAGGGGCACTCACCAGGCCTAGGCAATACGCCCCCGACAGTTTTCTTTCGCTACTGGTTACTCTTGATGGCCGCACACAAGGGATTATGGTAAGAGGAGAAATCGGACAAATGTAGTTCGGAGCACCGTAGTGGAAATGACGAAAAGCCTACTCAGAGGAGTCTGCTTCATGAAAGTCTACGAAGTACGAATGCGCTCAGCCGGCAAATTCGTACGCATAGGCCACCGACCCAAAATGGCAAAAACAAAGAGTGGACGTCAAGGAGTGACATCTTTGTCTCAGGGTATTGGGTGTGAGGAATGTGTGTAAAGTCATTACCTATTTTAGTGGGCTGAAATTTCGAGGCGCTACCACGACGACTGAATTTGAGATCGAGGCGAGCTTAGAGGAGTAGTAGTCGTTTTCGGAGGAGAGAAAGCAGTGTAAAGGCTCTCTAATCGTGCACGAGGATGATAATGGATTAGTTAGGCTGGCTACCCAGGGTTGCTGTCTCGCGCGACTCAGCGCCCGACAAATTGAAACGCCTCGGTTGCTCTGGATGCAGTCGCACAACGCATCAATCTCGCGCTTGAGCAGCAGTACGGTGACGGAGATCAGGCATATAGGACGTAGAGCTTGTTTCGAAAAAGAAGCACGGTACATCTTTTGGCCCTCGTTTCAATGATTGACCCCGATTTCGAGACTCCTTCCACTGCCTCCCACATCCAATTCCTCATTAAAAATGTCATCTTAGTGATTCCTTTCCATCGTGAATCATGGCAGATGGCACAATCTCGTTTCTAGACACCTTTTTTTCATGATGCTATTTTCGGTGGGTAGAACTTTTTCACTGAAAGAGTGCTAAAGTATTTAGGGAGAGATTTAGCGTACATACATCATTACCACAAATACAATGATACTAGGAACACTAGTAAACAGAGGAGCACACTCAAAGTGCCGAATCCCACTAATTTCGCACGAGGATTCCAAGCTTAGAAGTAATTGTGATCTGGAATACTGGAGGGAAGGAATAATACAATCCGGGACACTTTGAAACTCTACTTCAGCAAATTCACCTGCACAATCAGATAAGGAATAATGAAGAAAGGGGTGAATACCGTCAGAATTAGTATATGTAAACAGCGCAATTTCACTGTCCATTGTTGTGGAGGTTTTGTACTCGGACAAATCGATTACCAAAGTGCCGTCAAGTACAGCAGTATCCTCAATGACAATTGGGCTACTGCTTTCACTCGATATGGATATCGTCAGCTCGCTCGTGTTGGAGAGCTAGGAAATTAGAGATACCAAGTAAAAAATGGAGATGCGATAAAAAAGTATACGCACTTTGAGAGTGCCATTGATCTGCACGCTAGAAGTAGGACCGAGTATTAATTCGCCATCAAGAACTACATCGCCATCAACACTATACATCCCCTCATCTATCACCACTTCGGTATCTAGACAATAAGCGAGAATGTGGTGAACAGAAGGATGCGCACCAATCGTTATGTTGCGCTGAACAGTCCACACACCATCGATACATACACTCTCAAGCGCACCAACTCCTAGGCACTATCCATGAGTACATTCGGCTAGAGCTTAGATAACGCACCACTAACTCGGAAACTGTGGGAATGCTGGGGCTTGAAGAAGCTGTGGGAATGCTGGGGCTTGAAACAGGTGAGGGTGTAAAGACGGAAGGCGTAGGAGTTGTAGGTATCAAATCATCAGCACTAACAGCAATTCCATCCCTCCCGAGGGAGATAGAAATTTCTAATAATGAGAAAAAGAAAAGCCAAACTGGAAGTTGCACACCTCTAGTGTAACCTATATTGCCACCAGCATAGGCAACTACTGCCATATACCCGGTTGTGCTGCAAGCAATACTCTTACTCCCGGGATTAAGTTCTACAGCGTCGTCTCCTTCGAATAGATGGTGCGTTACAAACGCGTGAGTAGAGTTACCTCTGATTACCCAATAGTCAAACGTGCTGTCAGCGGCTGCAAGGAATACTAAAACATGAATGAGCAGTCTAGTGGTATGTACGTTGATTCGGACCTTGTTCCTGGTCTAATTCGAAATCGGGGAATTTGCACAACCGGGAGGGCAACACACCAGCTATCCTAAGTGCTTCATCAACGTACGGGATGTCGCAGTGCAGCCTCTGATCATCGGACCAAAATATCAGTCCTTCATCAGAGACAAGCTTGTTTTTGAAAAACACTTGAGCTGATAGAGCATTGACTCCCAAGACGGGTTCGAGGCCTTGAAATACACCGTCTCGGTTATAGGAGATTAAAGAAATATCGCCATCGTAGACGATAGCAAGAACTTGTAAAAGAGTCTCAGAGTAAACACAATCTAAAAGCTCCACAGGCATGATACCGAGTGTAACTCCTTCCGGCCACGTAACGTATACAGATTCCCTACCGAGGACGAACAAGGGGGGCGCATCAAACGAGAGAGAGGATTGGCACATCACAAGGCCATCAAAGACGCTTGTCAGATTCACATCCCTCGCTGGCATTGCAGGGCCATACGGTGACCGCTCTGTAGATGAAATTAAATCAACAGTGAATGCATTGGGGACTGCTATAAGAGCATTAGTATCGATAGACAGTCCAGACTGAGGGGTTATAGAAGCTCCTAGTATAACATCCTGCTTCAATAAGAAAAGCGTAGAAGACGGATAACACACTCGTACTCCCTCGGTTGGTCCCACAACATTATCGTCAGATTGGAAAAGAGCGAAGCTATCAACACTCCCAATAGCGCAAGCCGATCTAGATAAAGGACTATCGGATTTATTAGATTCGAAATTCTCGAGAGTAGAAGTCAGAACTGTGGTTTCCGGAGTAATCGTAAGGACTACGAAATTAAACGAGGGTGCAATGGAGGAGCGTCAGAGACGTACGTTCTGTATACACTGTGGTAGCGTCTCGAAGAAGGGCATACGCATAACCAGTAATGCCGTATGCACGGTAGCCACTGCGCACTATAGAACCAGCGTGTGGATCGCTGCACGCCAAACTCACCAGCTCCGCATCACGTGATGCGAAGGGTACGAGAGGAGAGAGACTGTATCCGCTGCCACCAGTGTCGGCTTGAAGAGTCTGATAACCGTCCAATGTTGCAAGCACAAACACTACGAATTCAGTAACTTTCATTACACACACAATGAATGCTGTACCATCATCTTCTCCAACTGAAACTCTGCAAACATCAACTAATCGAGAGATTGGCAAGGAAGTAGTTCCGTTGGAGTACGAAAATCGAACTGTGCCACTTTGCTGGTAAAAGCGCAGCACTTCTTTCCCTCTTGTTCGCGCAGCGAGAACTGGTAATTCGAGATCTGGATCCACGAGGAGAATTTGTTTAGTACTCAATTCCATAAACTCCTCATTCATAATGCGTGTATATAGCGTGGGAGGGAAAGCAGTAGATATGTAATCTACCGTCAATACAATCTCACCAAGATTGCCTCGAAAACAGTGAACCCCACCAATAGTAGTAGAGTTCTCAACAATATGTATCGAGGTGAGGGAGAATGATGCTAACCCGATTTCGTTTTCCGCTACGGAGGCGTACGCCAAAATTCCCCCATCGAGTACACCCGCTTCGCTAACGGGACATACGCTGATGAGATCGATAGGTCTTGCCACGAAGAGAGTGTCTTCATCCACCGTACATAGTGCCTCACCAGGTCTTCGATCGCATACCAACAGAGAACCTGCTATCTCTTCCACAATTACGGACGTCGAGTTCGCAGGAGTGGGAATAAATTCAGAGGAACCTCCCTTCGTTATCAGTAATAGCAGCACAAGTGAAACACCAGCAAGTAAAGCATACACTACACACCTGTCGCGTAATACTGACACCTGAATCTCCACCAGTAATCACAACTGCAAACGATTCTTCAGGCTTTACGCGGGGCCCCGCTTCATAGTAGACAGCTTGGTACGTGTGTGTGTCACTCGGCTCAATAGGTACTACGCTTAGTACACGGGAATCTAAGGCAACATTGCGGAATTGATGAGCAACAGAAGGAATAGGCGCGGGCATTGGGATGGCTGACGGCGACGGGGTGGGGAGTTTCGTTTGGGACGGAGGGATTCCAACGAAGCAACTTTGAGCAAGAGGAGTGGCAACACACTCAATGCCCCCATTCTGAGCAACAGTAATTATGGTGAATGTTCGTGTTTGTATACCTGAGTCATGAATTCAAAGATAAAAATAGAACAGGTGAAAGGCGAGCACGAACCTTCTGTACATGGTGACCAGTCGGAGAAGGAACCTACGCAGTCTACTGGTATCAGATCAACTTCACAAACAGACTTACCGGCGGTAAGCTCCGGGTAGCAAGCTTCGGTTCCCAAGCCTGCACAATGAGTACCACAAACACGAAGATCAGCGAAGGGGGCAAGGGGCTCATACCATTCGCCATCAAAATACGACCGGAATCGAGCCATCGGAGCGCAATTGAAACCCAGCTACCTAAGCCATCTGTGGCAATACCGGGCAAGCCAATTGCAGTCGCATTTTGTCCAACAGTAGGAGAAACATCAACAGGGGAAGGGGCAGACCAGGTGAGGCCATCATCATGGGAATAGATATACACTGCTTGGTTGGCTGGAAGATTGCACCCAGTAGCTGTTGGAACGAAAGTAAGCACCAATGTATCTGTTGTGCCAGTAAGAGTGCTTGATCCGAGAAGAGAAATACAGGTAAAGGGTTCGTCCATTCCTAAATGAGTAAGTACACCAGAAAGTGGAATAGCAGCGGAATAGACGTACGGACGAAGCTTCCTGTTGATATTTCACTTCGCTCCAATGAGTATCCTTCATACCCCGATGCTCCATCACTTGCGTGAACGATGAACCAAACGCCGTTAGTCCACGAAACAGTGGGATACAACTGGTTCGTAAGAGCTAGATCCATCGATTCCGCTTCCCTATCCACATCGTGGCCATTCAAATACTAGAAAAATTAGAGGCAGCACGGTAGCACACCATTGCAGCATAGTAAAGTACCATGAAGTAGGTACTGCTTCGGGATTGCGAGCGCAAGGTAAATACAATCACACATTCGCTGTCGTCACATGCTAGATCAACACCGTCAACAGCAGAATCTCCATCGGCTGCGGTATACATAACCACACTACAATGTGAGATAAGAGAAGACGATCGTCACTCCACGAAGTGCGTTTTAGCATGAAAAGATGAATTGAAGACAATACGCAGAATAAATAGACCGACCACAAGGGGAGCTTATACCTTGAAAACACCTGACCAAGGTCAACAGGAGCATAAGAAATGGACGCCCCCGTGTGGTGCAATAGAGCAAAGCCAGTATTAGTCGCAACCACTGCGAATAAGAACACTATTCATAAAACAAACAAAGGCGCGTACCGACTGGATTTCCTTGGTCGATATTGTCATTGGTAACCAGTGCGATGTTGGACCACGTGAATCCATCGAACGAATACGTGTAAAAGATGTCTTGGTCAGTTCCGGAAGAAAGATAGTCGGCACTTGAAGAGAACACGAGCATGTAAGCATCAAGTACATCACTGTAGGCGAGGAAATTGCGTCCTGTCGTAACATTACCGAAATCTAACAGGACTTGAGGGGGGGTCCAGTCAATACCTGTCACGTTAGAAAAGACCACCAAAGGCATAATGAAGAAGCATATACCATAGGAGTTGGAGCTATACACATACATATGTGGAGAATCATAATAAGCACCAACCCATACAGGGAGACCATTAGGGCCGTTGGGGTTGCACACAACCGCAGAAGGAGCGGCGATGTAAGGCCCAAGCGTTTTATTAAATGCACCAATAGGATTGGGTGATGGGCCTAGCACGAGGATATCATCTGGGGCTAAACTTGTGAGTGCAACAACCTCGACATCCAGTAAAACGTACCCGAGACTACAAGCCTCAATAGAAGCAAGTTCAGGGCCAAAACGAATGACTTGGGGACAAGGGTCATGTGCGAGGGATCAAGTATAAGCAGCAGAGCACCACACAGCTCGTAATCCCAACCAGATTAGATAATTCAACTCTCACGTCCACTCTATCTCTTGTCAATGGAAGCAAATGGTCCAGACTTGGCGAGGGAAGCAGCAGCGTGGCTTTGGATTCGCTCACTCTCTGTAAATACTTTTTGGCTCCTTCTGGCTGCCGCAGCGCGCTCTCCAGTCTCCACATATCATCTTTCGCGTAGAGGACGCTCATCAAACTCTGGACAAATTCCTGCCAACTGTCCTCCGTGACAGGTGAAAGGACCTAAATACGTGTGTGATTTCCATAAGAAAATAGACTGATTTATTGTACTGTGTTCTATTAGAATACAAAGAGATCAAGATTGTGCCGGGGCCGCTCATATCAGAGCTCTTCTTCAGAGGCAACAGCAGGTGACGACGGTTGAAGGGTCAAATCGTGATTCGCCAGACTCTTGAATGCCCCGTTGGGTAGACGAAGTAATTCTTCGTATGTTCCACTCTCTATCACTCTCCCATTGTCTACAAAAGCGACTCTATCCGCGCTACGAATGGTACTCAGTCTATGGGCGACCATTATAACAGTACGACCTTTCATCAATGACTTCAATGCCTCTTGCACTAAGTGCTCGCTCTCCACATCTAACAAGTGATAAGAATGCTTCCCATTCAAAATCATAGAGCATACCTAAGTTCGACGTAGCCTCATCTAGAATCAGTATACGAGGGTTTGCTAAAATAGCGCGTGCTATGGCTATCCTTTGCTGTTGTCCACCACTCAATTGAGCTCCTTTCTCACCTTTAAAGTTCAGAGAATGCCAATATCTGCTCGAATAGTCGCACCGACTTCAGTGTCATATCCGTCGGGAAATCCTTCTATGAAAGTGTGTGCGTTCGCCGGGCTGCGCTGTACAACTCTTCATCAGTGGCATCCTGATTGCCATACCTACAGATCAGTGCTAAAAGTGAAACAGACGACTGTACTACCTAATATTCTCAGCAATAGTTCCAGCGAACAGGACCACATCTTGAGGTACGACGCTAACATGTTTCCTCAACCACTTGTTGTCCAGTGTATTGATGTCCTAACTCATAAAGAAGAGCAATAGAAGAAACAAATTCATACACGGCCATCGATAGTAATAGTTCCAGCATCAGGCGTGTACAACCTCGCCAAAAGTGCTACTACAGTTGACTTTCCACTACCACTGCCTCCTACAATCGCTATAGAAGTTCCATGAGGCACAACGAGTGAAAAATCAGTAAGGATAGGAGTGTGAGACCTGTTCGGATACACAAAACTTACTCCTTTCCACTCTACTTCCCCTAATGCAAGTCAGGAAAAATCACACAACACACAAAACAACGAACCAACCACATCAGTAGGTGCAACGAGAGTTTTAGAGTCTTCCTCGTCTTGGAGCTTCTCCGCACGGTCAATAAAATCGAAGACTCGCACACTACTACCAAGTGCCTATACACATCAACGAGGATTGAAGACACACAAAAAAGCTGACCTTCATTACATCAGCGTAAAAGGATGTGATTCCAGTGAATGCTGCACCTACATATATCGTATAGAACATGAACGATATAAATTCTCCAGGTGTAAGTGACCCAGCAAGGATGAGGGATCCACCAGCGTACAATGTCGCTGCGTCAGTAAGGCCAAGCTATCACACACACACACACAGCTACTAACCCAATAGCGTCAAATTAATCGCATAAAATACAAGTGCCGTAAACGTAGCATTAGCGAACCCTGCTTCCTTCGCAAGTTCAAAAACTTTATGGGCTAAGGACTCGTAATGCTTCGTCTCACTACATAAGACTTTTACAAAAAGGAATGATACGACTATACCTCAAGCAATTCAGTTCCAAAGACCCGCACGGTACGGATAGCCGAGAAGCGCTGCTCCGCATGGGATGAGGACACCGACAAAGCGTCGAGAGCTTGCTTCGATAAACGCCTGATAGCGCGACCATAGAATACGCCCCCTAGTGCGATAGGAGGCAATAACATCAAGACAACAGCCGTGAGGTAGGGAGACAGGTAGAAAAGAACTGCATAATGAGCACAAAAACTAACACAAGCTGAGTATCACGCACTTGCGACTCCACCGATTCCCTCCAGAAGCCTACGCAGCCCATGCGCAAAGTTATCCACGAAACTCTTGCTCATCACTAGAAGAATGAATGTTGAACCATTCGCCCATGACCTTCACCGCACCCATAGTATCCGAAGAGAGGCGATTTATCAACTCACCAGTTTGATAATTATCAAAAAACGTGATAGGGAAAGTCATCAACTGGAGTTTTAATTAAAACTTGAAGCCCGGAGAAATGGAGCGTACAGAACTAAAGAGACTTCCTCGAAGGTTGCGAACAATCCGCTCACTTGCAATAGAGAGAGAATAAATACGAATGAAGGAAGCCACGGCACCAGCTGTAAAGAGCATTACCTGGCATTGTAAACCTTACACGAAATTTAGAACCTCATTCACTCACCAGAGAACCCAATATGGTGTGCAACTGCGTCAAGCCATCTGCAACGGCAAGAATATCGACCACCTGTCCTATCATTGCGGGTAGTACGAGCGAAGACACACTCGATACGGCAAGTGCCGCCATGGAAATCGATAAGAGCTTCGACTCTGGCCTGGCAAGAGATATCAATCTAGAGGAAACGGTTAGAAGGAACAAATGCAAGCTTCAAACTGGTGTGCCTCTTCAGGTTAGCCCAAGTCGTTCCATCTGCTGATGTTTCAAGACTATCGCTGCCTACCTCCTGAGGAGGGGAAGCGTACGATCGCACTGGTAGCAATCTCGCACGTCCCCACCGGATGCGATTCGCAAAAGACGCTTGTATAAGATATGGGAACCGTCTTGATCGTAAGAAAATACTTTGAGGGGCCGTGGAGGCCACTCTCGTCTTGAGTACAACCCTTAGCATCCAGTCGCCGGGCGATAGGTGATTAATATTGAGATGGGCTTAGGTAAGATTTCTAAGCATTGAGATAAAACGCTTCTTCGCGCACAATTAAAACTAACACTCAATGAACACGGAAGAAAGGGAAGAAAAGGATGATCGTGATGGGGAGGGGTCAATCCAGAGGACAAACTATTCGTCACGGTCGATACTTGTCAGAAATACGAAAGCATATACGTGCCTATATCTTGAATCTGATTGGTTACTAAGGGCACTGGTTACTCTAGGGTACTGGTACTTCAAGGCAATGGTTTGAAAGCGACATCCGGTCGGGTGGTACCCGATTCGGAATCTCGAACCGATGACGCCATGTTTCCCCCTCCTGACGTGTTGACGGAACACTCTTTCTTGTGTCACACGTAGAAATGGAATACTTGAGCCTCCTACGTGCCTCTGGTGAGTACCCCTCGCTTGTCCAACTTGTCCCCACAGCTATCACCTCGGTTGCACTTTGTTACCAGCTTGGTAGCGCTGCTGGAGCGGTATATTTTTTACTTGTGCGTTTCTCTGCAAGCTGAGCGCACAGGTCGGTGCTGCCCGTCGCAAATATAAAGTGTCTCCCCCTGCCACCACCGGTGTTAACGCTGATTTCGATCGCGTTTTCCGTGCTCAGCAGAACAATTTGGAGTTTTTCCCTATGGCGTTCCCTCTTTTGTGGTTGTGCAGTGTTTTCGGTACGTTGCATTGTGTTCTTTCGACTGGATTCTCACGTGCAAGGTGCTCACCTCCCTGGCTCTACATTAGTGCCTGCTGCTATCTTTATGTACTACAGATATTGCCGTCAAGGATACTTTGAAGCGTATTCTAGAGAAGCTGACGCGCGACGACCTTGGTTCGCTGCATCCACGCGCATGGTCAAAGCGTCCATTGCATATTTGGTTGTTGCCCTGAGCACACTCGTTGCTTCCCATTATGAGCTCTTGTAAACGCATGATTATACAGACAGCTAAGTCATTGCTCTGTATTGTGACCTAACTAACGCTACACACTCTCTCTTTAAGCCAGGCCAGCGGCTTGCATGGAGGCGAGCATAGTTGTACCCAACTTGGCGGGGGAGGCTGAGACAGTGACACCTATTCAGTTAGATCACATATAGCGAGAGGAACTTGATACAGGCACGAAAATAGAGACATACCAGCAGCCTCAAGAGCGGCAATCTTGTCGGTGGCAGCACCCTTGCCTCCAGCTACAATAGCACCGGCATGACCTGAAGAATCAACACAGGAAAACTACGACTCCCCGACAAACGAGAAGGAACGCACCCATACGACGGCCAGGAGGAGCAGTTACACCTGCAATGAAACCGACTATGGGCTTCGTGGTACCACTCTGTTTGATGAACTCAGCTGCGTCTTCCTCAGCTTGGCCACCAATCTCACCAATCATGATGATACCTGACTCAAATTAGACAGGTCTCAGCGAAGGGTTGCGTGTGTGCGCAGACTCTTAGACTTGGATGAAAGCCCCTTCACTCGTACCCTTGGTATTGGGATCATTGATGAAAAGGTCGAGAGCATCGATGAAGTTAGTGCCATTGAAAGGATCACCACCAATTCCAATGCAAACGCTCTGTCCAAGACCCACAGCAGTGGTTTGAGCGACAGCCTCATAGGTAAGAGTACCAGAGCGCGAAACAACGCCTGTCAGAGATAAGAATTTAGCTGGTACGATAGGTGCTGACAGGAGATCGCGCACCAATAATCCCCGCCTGGTGGATGTGCCCAGGCATGATGCCGATCTTGCACTCACCTGGCTTGATGATACCGGGGCAGTTGGGACCAATGAGACGGGTAGTAGACTGGTTCTCAAGGCGGCGCACAACCTGCACCATGTCTCGCTGAGGAATACCCTCAGTAATGCACACAGCCAACTCCATCTCTGCAAGAATGAATATAGGGAAGGCACGCAAGACAAGACAAACAAAACACGTACTCGCATCGATGGCCTCGTGAATTGCAGCAGCAGCGAAAGGAGGAGGAACGTAAATGGCTGAGACCTGCGCACCAGTGGTGTCCTTCGCCTAGAAATTATGAGATTGAATGGATTCAATTACATCCTGCACGACAACGACGTACCTCCTGGACACTGTTGAAAACGGGGAGGCCGAGGTGAGTTTGACCACCCTTACCAGG
>JACKZZ010022964.1_pt1 | contig 11786 bp, 6 predicted proteins | sample 8027871 | NCBI WGS metagenome assembly JACKZZ01 (sample SAMN15724774, study PRJNA655200) | protist metagenome | isolation source: fluorescence activated cell sorting (FACS) single amplified genomes of... | place: USA: West Boothbay Harbor, Gulf of Maine | collected 2000-07-19
TACGTCGAGTTACGAACAAGAAGGAGACTTCTGTTAGTGAGCGCATTCCAAAGATAAAGAGATTCCATGGGAAACTGCAAGCGTTTGTTTCGAAACCGGGTGGAGCCAACGATGACTTCTACGGCAAGTACACCCCGTCCCATTGTCTCAACTTCGATCAGTCTCCTGTTCTCCTCGCTGAGGGTCAAAAGTCGACCTACGAATTGAAGGGAGCAAAAACCGTGGGAATCGCGCAAAAGCAATCTGGAGACAAACGATTTGCCACAATAAACGTGCTTATGGTGCTCCATGCCAAGGGAAAAGTGCAACCGTATCCGTCGATAATATTCAAAGGAAAGGGTCTTCGGATCTCGCAGGACGAAAAGAATGAATGGAATAAGAACATCCATGTCCAATTTCAGGAGAAGGCCTGGACCGACCCACACACTCTAAAAGAATGGAGCGATGTACAGGGGAAATGGATAAACGAGAACCTCCCTCAAGGTCAAAAGATCCTTTTCCTGGACAATCTGAAAGCGCAGTCGAGCCCGGAGTTCAAGGAACAAATGGCCAAGCAAGGGGTTTTATGTTGGTACTTCCCTCCCAATTGCACGGATCTGATTCAACCAGTTGATCATCATGTGGCGGGAGAATTGAAAAGAATCATGGGTGAAAAATTGAACGATAGACTTCTCCAGGATGACGACAATTTTGCCAATAAATGGTTAGGTTTGTCAGACGGCACATACCCAGCTTGGAGGGTACGTGTTTTGATGACGCACTTACTAGCCGAGGCCTGGGAGGAGCTAATTGATAAGAAAGACTTCCTGAACGTGGGTCTTCGATGCGGATGTGTTATGCCGAAGGTTGGGATCGACCGGGCTGCCTTCGGACTAGCCCCGATCAAAATTGACGGCTATGATGAAACATACTCGTATGAAGAAGAGTTACAAAAAGCTCTCGCAGAAGAAGAGGACGAAGAAGACAACCAGGATCAAAGTGACGATGAGAACGATGGGAATTCGCGGAAGCAGATAGGATCTTCACGTGGATCAGCATCAAACTCGGATGAAGAAAGCGAGGAAGACCAAACTGGTGATGGCAAGGAACGTGGTAGTGATAGTGAGGAGAGTGGTGGTAGTGAGTCCGAAGACGAAGATGAAGGTGAAGAAGTGAATCCAGAAGAGGCACTTCTTGGAGAGGACATTATCTGTCCCGATCATGCTCGCATTTCTGAGATGATATCCACTGGAACTCCTCTTCTTGAAGGGGGTGAGCTCTCTACCCTTCCCAGGGAACCCCCCAAAGGTTATACATACTGCGAATTGCCAAGAAGCATTTCGGCGTTGGCTTTGAAGGAGAGAAAGGTATTTTGGTGGGTAGAAGTATTGGATGGTGGCAAGAGTGGGTGGCTTGTCTCCACTGTCGCCAGTGGCCCCAAAGATCCAAGCGAGGTAGCCGCAAATATTACCATGAACCTCAAATGCGATTCAAGGACGGATTCCAGAACCCCACAATCTATGTGTTACAATGCAGGAGGTTTGATTCCCGTGAGCTTTACAGAAACGAACTACAAAGAAACATGGATTGTGTTGGAGCGCACTGAGGAAGGTGGTCGTCGTGCTGGCCGTCGAGGGTAGCTGCTCGCTTTAAGACTTCTTTATATACATTCAGACCAGGCCAGCACAAGCGTAAAGACCCAATACCATTAACAAACTACATAGAGAAATAAGAAACTTCAAAGATTCCGGTGGCTCAAGTGTTTCTTATTCCAACGCTTAAATAAGAAACTTTCGTGGATTTCGGTCGGTTAGTTTCTTAGAGTGAGTTTCTTAAACGCGGATTTCCACTGTACAGTTTATTGTCAGCTCGACATGCTCTCCAAAAGAGAAATTGGCGAAAAGCGTGAAGGTCTCAGTTTTTCGTGAGCGTTTTTCGCGAGCTAAGAAGTCCTCTTATTCTTACCCTTGTTTTTGCTTTTTATTATGGAAAGTGCCTTCTTCTTTCATGGTACCTTCCTCTGGACCAACATCATCATGGTCCAAATCAAAGCATTCTGAAAAAATACCACATGTTTCTCTAAATCAAATGGAATATGATCTTGTGGTGTTTCCACATAGGATAAAAGAGGGTTACATTCATTTTGGTACTCAAAATCAACTTCAATGAATTGCTTCTTTGCCCACCAATTCTGTAAAAGGAAGTAGCGCTTTCCCTGATCTTCTCGAAATCCAATCATGATCATACCATGACATCTCATTAAATTGTTTTTATTTTTATTAGGAGGCTTCCCATGAAACATGACTTGGTCACCTTGCTGGAAATCCTTGAATACTTTAAATTTAGAAACTAAGCAAGGACCATAGACTTTCATGGTATCCATAGTATAATTTTTTCGCGCTATTGGAGAAATCTCTGGGTCTGGAATAAGAATATTATCCACTTGGTATGCTGAATCACCACCCTCATTATAGAAAATGCGTTTTTCAAGTTTTCCTGTATCGAAGTGATCGTGAATGTAGTGAGCTATATTAATCATTCCCACTTGTTTACTAGAGGTTTTTCGAGAAACAAGGTAGTGTTGGAGTACTAGAGGAGCATGTATGTAGCATAATCTTGATTTCTGAACACGTTGTACCAGAGAATCTTTCATTTCCGGATCATCACGAAAGCAAACATAGGACTGTTCAGGATCATTCCATATGGGTACTTTTTTACAAAAATCTTCAAATGTCATAACATATTCTGGAATAGTATCAGAAGATTGATCACCATTTTCACTAGTAATTCTCAAAAGACGATCTTGTGCTTTAATGTATGCAAGTTCGCTTTCTGCATTGATTAAAATATCCTTGAATTTTTTTGTTCGCATAGGATCACCCTTCAAAATCTCTTTTTCGAAAAGAAATCTCGCCATGGCTTGCTTCTTGTCTTCTAGAGTCACTTTATTTTCTTCCTTCCATAGATTCAATTCCTCATTGGTGATGTCCATACCGTTTTCAAATTGATTAAATTTTGTGAAATTTTCACATTGCTCCAAACAAGGACTACACACTCCATTCACCCTGAATATTTGGATCGACCCCTTTTCCCAATAACAGTCTAATATATTCTTTATTATCATTTTTGGAAACACAACGTAAATAAACAAAAGTATTCAGTGGAAAGGAAGTTTTTTTTACATCATCACTTCACAAATAAGAGAAGTTATATATCACAAATTAAAAGAAAAACCGGAAATGAATAAAAGTACTGGAGACATTTTATTCAGACGTTTGAATTTACATACCAAATGAGGCAATGTTGCTGACATTAATAGAGCTAGGTAAATTGAATGAAAATATGTCGACATTTAAATACTCTTTTCAGTAACCATTCGTATTCGTAGCTGTAGAAAAAGAGCATCCTGTGTATGGTATAAAAATTAAAAACGATCGTGGTGTATGGGTAGAATTTCGTGCTCATGATCCCAATATACAATACCAAGAAATGCCTGATATTCGCCAGTTACAAAATATATATATATTATAAAATGCAATCACATTGAAGAATATTTAATTGGCTCATTTGACACGTCGAAGTATCACCTGCCTTTCGAACGTTATCAAAATCGTTTGCTTTTTTACGAGCAGATTGAATGATCCTTTCGAGTTCTTCTAACGAATTAAAATGTACGTAGTAAATAAAAAGTATGCTTCTTCAATCCAAATTAGGTACTCTCGCTGCCAATTCTTGGATTGCAGCGAGTATCGTATTGTTCTGTTTATCCATTTTATTGGTTAGAACTTGCAATTTAGTGTTTAGATCTTGAAATCCCCTATCGGTATTCTCCGTGTGCCTATCGAGTTTTTTTTCCAACTCTTGGAGGCCGAGGTTCAACACATTTACACTCAGTTCGAGGTTTTTTTCCAACTCTTGGAGGCCGAGGTTCAACACATTTACACCCTTTTCGATATCCGTGATCTTTGTATCCAAGCTAGTGAATTTGGTTTCCATATTCTCAGACATGCTGCCAAACGTTAACTGGAGATTAAAGAGGTGCTCATTGGTTGTTAGATCATATTTGCTTAATGTCTTTAGCTTGTCAAAGAGTACATTGAACTTAGTTTCCCCCACAGTATCTATCAGCCACCTATACAAGAGTGTTTTCTCCTGATGGAATTTCACGGTTTTGTTCACGATATTATCGTTAAAAACAAGGTCGATTTCAGTATATTTCCTACCATTAGAAATGTACTGTTCAATCCATCTTTCTGTAGAGGCTTTCAATCCAATGCAAAAGTTTTCTAGGGATTCTGATTTAGCCGCAAATTGAATCAACACAGACATGAGAATCCTCTTTGCCGCACTTATATCATTGTAAGGAACGAGATTCGAAAAGATAATCAAGGACATGGCATCAATGAGAGGAGGGAAATCGTCTGATTTTTGCAACAAATAATAAGCAGCAACCTCCCAGTTACATGATTTCCGTTCGCTGGATAAAGTCCCAAGCAATTCCTCTAGTGAACCGAGTACTTCTACATTCCCATTGGGCGAAAACGATGACCCTCTTTGCTTAAGAGTATCGGCTGAAACTCCCTTGGATGTCTTCTTAACCCAAAACCACTTCATCTTATTTTCTCCCATAGCCTCAGGTAAGGTACCCACAGCTTTAACAAGACCAACGAGGCGATTCACAGTGCGCGTTGTATCTTCGATAGCTCCGTCAATACCATGGAACACTGTCCGTGGCTTTTTGATTTGGAAATGTGAGTTTTTTTTTGAGGTCAACGTTGACCTCACTCACCGGCAGTTTTTTTTTTTTAGTTTTTGAGTTGTTCACACTCTCTTTTTTTTATGAGAAAGTTCAGTAATGACAGAGACAAAGGAGTAATTATTTTTTTGATAATTAAAGGAACAGAACAATATAACACGCGAGACACTACACTCTAGCACTCAACACAACAAAAACTCCAGCTCAGTCCACAACACTCCACAACACAACACAACAAAAACACAGCTCACTCCACAACAAGTAAAGTTTTTTTGAGAGATTTTGAGAGATAGTGCATATAGATTTGAGGAATTCGGGATGAATTTATGATATTGCGCATGCAAATCTAACAATATTTATTAACGACAAAACAAGAAAGAACGAACAAAAAAAAGTACTAATAATACCTATTAATACAATATGATGACTACTGCAAAGATGATCCTTTTGGCCATTGCTCTATTGGCATCTCAACAATGCCTCGTATCAGCAACCTTAACCATTGCTAGATATGAATACTTTTCGGACGCAGCTTGCACTACTGACACCACTGCTAACGTGTATGAAAAGGATGTGTGTTATACCTCAGCTGGAAGTGTTGGCATCAAACAAAATTGCACCACCCTTGGTCAATTCGCATCTGGAGATACCTGTTTATTAAACCAGACCCATGCATTCTTTGTTGCATCGGGAGGAGAGAATGTATGTGGCCCAGCTGCGTTGGGGGGTTTTGGCAAGGCTTATTGTGAAGATATTGTCGCAGCTAATGCTGTACAACTCAAATACTATGCAAATACTGATTGCTCTGGACCCCTTCTCCAAAACTTTGTGATCAAGGAAGACGAATGTCTTAATGGATTTAAACTTGTTAGAAACGGCACTGAATGGGCAACTCAAGGGTATGAATTCAACAATTGCACTGGAGCTCTTTTCTATTCCCCTTCCACTTCATATGATACTTGTGCTCCATATGGACCCAATAGTCGAAAGATTTTCAAGTTGACTGGTTCTTCAAGTTCTGGACGTGAAATGGCTACTGCATCTGTGGTAACTTTGTGCTTCATGGTCATGATTCAAGCATTCACTCTTTTTGCATACTAAGAAGTTCATCAAGTTATCCATCGTTCTTTGTTGGCAGTTTTGCAGTTTGCAATTGTAATAAAACATAGAATATGTAAGGAATCTTCATCTAAAAAAAAAATTACAAGAATTAATAATATTTATCTATACTTTATTCTCTTATTCAAATATCCTGAAAATTAGAGGTTTATCTTGTAATAATAGTAATAATTCAATTACGAATAACTTACATATGTACTTCATGATTCTTGGAGCTTTATAATGATCTAACATCTAACAAGAAGGTGATTGTCTTAAGAGACCATTTACCCAGCATTGAATTCTTCTTCAATTATGTACATAATAAGATACAAGTTATCTTATTCTGCTACTCGATGTTCCTTTTACAATATATACAATAACTCAGCAATCGATGTCTTTTTCATCAATGATCATCGTTTTGAAATTTTTTTTGCTAGTTCTAGTTCGTAATAATCACCATCACAAAATAAACAAAAATGAAAAGAACTTTCTTTTGATTGAAAATATTTTAATATATAAAGAATTAAAGAATACCATTGAAATTACTATTACTACTACTACATGCGCCGAGCTCAATACGATCGAAGACAAGCTGTTGATGTTGTTATCCAAGAATTACGTCAAAACCAACGAAGTATTTTAAAATTAAACGACAAATATTGCACTAGAAACCAAAAAAAGTTTCATGCCTTATGTTTAGCACTTCAGGAGAATTCCAGTGTAAGCAATTTACAACTAGGAAATTGTGGACTTACTGAACGTGATATTCATCACATTGTCATCGCATTAAAGCATCATCCGAATCTCACTTCGTTGAAATTGTCTTGGAATGAACTTGGACCGAATGTCATTGATGATTTATTATGCTTAATTACTAATAATCTTCAAATGAAAGAATTGTATTTAAGTGGAACAAAGGTGTTTTCCCTCAACGCTTTACGATTGTTTCAAACCAATTTGACTGTATTGGACCTGGGATATAGTGACATATCTGAATGGAATCATCTTGCTATTGGTTTGGGAAATTCAAAAAAATTAAAGGAACTTTATTTACCAAATTGTGGAATAGGCTCAGAAGAATTAGCTTGTCTTAGTTTAGGTATTCAACGTTGTGTATCACTGGAACTCGTTTCTTTGAGTGATAATGATAAATTACGTAATGCTGCAGTTTTACAATATTTACTTCCCTCGATTCAAACCCATCGTGCAATTAGAAGGGTCATGTTAGTTGGTACTCCGGTATCAAAAACAATTAAAAATGTCATTTATCAAAAAATTGATCGATTACATGATGATACAAGTATTTTGTTGACAATACTATGTACTGTGAAGGTAATAAAAAGGTTGAGAAATGGAAAAAATGAAAGTATGAGTATCATGCCAAGAGAACTCTATGAAAGAATATTAATACCCATGTTATTGGGAGAAGGTAAGGAAGATGGTATATTTAAACGATCAACATCACCAAATTTAACTCCTATATAAAAATAAAAAAACAATACTACTACTACAATTACTACTACAATTACTACGACATATATATATATTGTTTAAGATTCCATTTTTATTCTTTTTGCTCCACGAGTTTCTGCACTAGTCCTTGTTGTTCTTGTTTTAGTGGATGATGTATTATTCTTTATGTTGTCTTCTTTTTCTTCCTCGTCTTCTTCTTCTTCTTCTTCTCCTCTTTGAGGTTGTTTCACTAATTCGTTCAATGAAATTTCCACTTCCCGGAATTCTTTAATAGACTTTTCTAGTTCTTTTTTCACAAATTCATGTGCCTTTTTAATTTGAAGTAATTCATTTTCATCAGAAAACACCTTCCAATGCACCCCCAATGGATTATGCGGTGTTGGACACTCCCTGGAATGCAACTTCTCCACATTCTCCTTGAAAGCCACATCAGGGTTTCTAAACACCACTTCCTCGTACACTTCATGGACCACTGGTTTCGTCACGGGAGTATTCGTACCAGCATGATGCAACCTCAGAGCATGTTGGAAGGTCAAGGAGGATTGCTTCTCGTCCTTGAACACAACATCAATCGCGGCTGGGAATTCGCCCCATCCACTCTGAGTGGTCTCGAAAGGGAACTGAGTGACCTCCACGGTGGGCTGAGCACAAGTGGGGTGCAAACGAAAGACGACTTTCGAAATCACGCTGGAGAGGTCTTTGTCGTCGATGCCGCGGACGTAGAAGGTCCATCGATGAGTGGTCCCGTCGTCGGTCTTGCCTAAGGCCACTGCTAGACTGCCGTATAGGAGAGGGACGAAGGATTCGTTGTTGTCGTTCATTTTTTTATTTTTGATTTTAAAAAAAATAGAAAAAGTTCACAAAAAATTAGTCTTAAATGTCTTATTTCGTTATAAAGAAAAAAAGGAAAATATAAATGTACGCGAAGACCGGGGACTTGTTCTCCGCCTTGGGTGATCGCATGAAGAGTGAAGTGAAAGGTCGAGTGCAACATGCCAAACAACAATTGAACGAGTACTCCGAGAAAGTCTTACAAGACGTAGTAGAAAGTGAAACGTTTCAAAAACACGTGGCGTTTAAAATAGAAGACCACGTTAATTTTGATGGGTTCACTGCTCCTCGTATCATCACCAACAATGCTAATAATAACAACAACAATAATAATCAAAGTAGCAACAATCATCAAGCTCAATTCTCTGTCTTTGTCAGTCGTGCTGCTGGACTCAAAGCAAAACATGGTGTGTACATTCAATTGGAACTAGAAGGTCGCCGCACTCGCACTCCTGTGGCTGAAGTGGAACGCCAATTTGATTTTGATGGGAAAATGCACGATTGGAGCGAACATGAACATACCTTACGTCTTCCCGTATCTGATTTAAATGGAACTGCCGTCATTCGTGTCTTTGCTGAAGGAAGTATATTGCAACAAGATGAATTCTTAGGAGCTGTACTACTACCCCTTCATCGAATAGCTCCTGAGGAAGGCCCACTTGTTTATCAACTTTTCTCCCTACCACTGGATCGTCAACGATTCTTACCTGCAGTGGCTGGAGCATCGCATACTGGTATGGATAAACATTATGATCTTGGATTTATTCGAGCACGATCTCAACTTACTTTACGAAGACCAGATGTACCAATATGGCAATCCTTGGTCACGGTACCACCATACCATCCTCCAGGTCCTGTGGATAACGTTTCCGTAGATCCTGCTCGTACTCAACGACATTGGACAAGACAAATTTGGCGTCTTGAAACTGTATTGGATCGCTATGTTATGGATCCTATCTCCATGCTTCGTCCATTTTCCTTTGCAAGGAGTTGGGCCTCAAGGAAATTTTCCATCACATTTATTCCTATTACCTGCATTTGTATTCTTCATCTTCCCAATTTTCTTCTCCCAATGTACCTTTTTACGATACTTTTAATAGGCAGTTTATTAACAAAATCAATTGGGAAGGAAGATCCTCCCATTATTTGGAATGAAGACATTCGTGATCCGGATGCAAGATTGAATCCTATGCAACGTATTGCGAAAATTCTTTGGATTATTGATGGAGTTTCCAAGACGATGTTAAGTTATAGTCAATTTTTTGAAAAAGTATTTCACGCATTTGATTTTCAAGAAGAACACATCACTACTGTTCTTCTTGTATTGGGTTTTGTATTTTCATTTTCATTGTCTTTATTTGCCTATTTTGTGGAATTTCGTACCATTGTTTTACTTCTATACCTTTATTACACATTTACTACGGTGGATTTAGAAATGAAATACAAAAAGTTGAAATTCTTTTATAATACTGGTCTTAATATAGATGAACAACTTCAAGAAGAAGAAGAAGATCATGATCATGATCATGAAAATTTAGACCAAGAACTAAATATAGATTCTGGAAAATCACAACAACAAAATGATCAACATGGCAATAATAATAATAATGATGATGATGATAATGTTTCTGAAAATGATCAGGAAAATTCATTATCATTGCTTGGGCAAAAGTGGATTCAACAACCAAAATTAAAATTAGCCTCCACATTTCTTTCCAATATAATATCTCGTATTCCAACAAGTGAAGATCTTGCTCATCGATATATTTGCGATGAACAAATTGTAAAGAATCGAGCTGTCATTGAACGCGTGGAAAGAATTTCTCGACAAAATTCATTGAAAACAGATTGAAATATTTTAAATTTTATTTTTTAAAAAAAGAATAATTTACTTTCCAATGTATAGATGCATCCTCGCTCGATCTCTCTCTCTCTCTCTCTCTCTCTTTCTCTCTCTTTCTCCCTAATAAATTTGTTCTTTGCAAAAAACTTTTATAATATGGATTTTTCCTCTCAAACTTTGCTAGTAACAATTTCTTCTTGTTCAAAATATGATTTTGGTGAAGAATGAGGATAAAATCGATTTAATAAAATACTAACATCTACTACATTGCAACTTTTACTAATATTTGATAACTTTTCCATTGCTTGTTTTGAATTAATTTCATTTTTTCCCAATAATTCAAGACATTCTACTACTGATTCATAAACGGTTCTTGGTGCAATTTCAAGTAATTTATCCATCACTTCAATGGTATCTAAAATTGTATATTCAATTTTATGAGCTCGATCATTCCAAGCTATGGATGCATCATATTCATCATTGGGTACGATTAATTTAATTCCAGCAGTAGAAGAAGAAGTAGTAGTCGTTGTTGTTGTTGAATTCGATTTTGATTTTCCTTTGTTTGTGGAATTTGTTAAATTCCCACCTCGACATGATTCACACCACCAATCTGCAAATTCATCAGAGCTAATTTTCACTAAATGGGATTTGTAACAATCTTCACACATTAATTTACCACACTTGTAATATTTTCTACATCCAATTAACGCGTTCCCGGAATTACATTGAGAGCATAAAAATGTGGTTGGGGGTAATCGATGTATTCCTTCTGCTAAACAATAGTACATTTCTATTACCATTTTATAGGAGGTTAACCCCAGTATTTTTGCAATATCACCAAAACTTAATGATTCATCATTCATTTTGAGTAAATTACAATACCCCCCATATTGTTCCTCGGACCATTGAGAAAGAATATCCCCTAAACCCTTACGAATAGTATAGGTAGTATACTTGAATGATTCCCCATTACCATCATTTTTGCTTTTTCTTAAATCCATTTCCATCTCAATTAATCCTCGTTCTTCCACAACTTCTGTGGAGATCATATAGGATTTTGGAACTCGTAAAATCAATACGTTTGTTGTATCGATGGAGCCAATATCTCCAACAACTTTAGGCCAAGTTGCTTCATACGGGGTGACCAATAAATAATCTTCATTAGAAATATCATCCATAAATTCATTAATGACTCGTACCCAAGCTAATCCACCTGAACACTTTCGAAAATCAATCGCTACTACTGTTCCACGTGGGATTTTATTATTTTGATAGGAAAATTCTTGTATTCTTGTATTTAATTCATCTACACGATTGTTTAATGTCATTGGATTCCATAAAATATCTTCTTCCAATATTAATACATCCTTATTATTACCTTCAAATGAGGAAATGGAAGCTTGATACTTTTCCCCAGTACGAACTGCCGTGGTAGAGCCTCGTGCCTTTGTGGAAATTTTTAATGGACTTTCCCTTTCTTGAGCAATTACATGAGATGCTAAATGAATAGCTTTCGTAGCCGCTGCTCTTCTGCCTCTTGATTTATGACCTTTTTTTTGTCGACGTTGTTCCGGAGGAGCATCTAAATTTAGGATTTGTACTCCACCTTCATCTTCTTCCTCATCTTCTTCCTCATCCTCATAACTTTCATCTAATTCTAAGATCATGGTTTCTGCAGCAGCAGTAGCAGCAGCGGCGGCTGCCGCGGCTGCTCTATCAGCATTTGATTTTCTTCCTCTTTTTTTCCCTGCATATGGCAAGGTTGTTGTTGTTGTTGTTATGGTAGCATCTTCTTCCTTC
>JACKZZ010007938.1_pt1 | contig 11784 bp, 7 predicted proteins | sample 8027871 | NCBI WGS metagenome assembly JACKZZ01 (sample SAMN15724774, study PRJNA655200) | protist metagenome | isolation source: fluorescence activated cell sorting (FACS) single amplified genomes of... | place: USA: West Boothbay Harbor, Gulf of Maine | collected 2000-07-19
GGCCGTGAGCGCCTTCGCATGCATAGCAGCTACGTAGCCGTACTAGCTAGCGCGCTAGCGCTAGCGAAATACCGTATGCTCAACACTCCAACTGACAAAACAAATACACAGCTGAGCGCGAACGTTTTCCCTGGTGCTAAAAAAAAGGGGTTTGAATATAACTTGGCACAGCGTGCCGGAGACCATCCCAGGAACAAATACAGGCATAGGATCACAACACACTGCGCCATGTATGTTAGTGGTCCTCTAGTCTCAAATTTTCGCGCAGAAACCGATAGTGTCATGGGCAACGCATGGATTTTTGTGACCCGTCTTGCCGTACGAAGAAACTCTACATCTTCCATCAGCACCATATCTGGAAATCCTCCCAAGCTATCGTATAGTTTCTTGCTGACCACGATGCCTTGGTCTCCAAATGTGGAAAATACCGTCTCGAACGACCCGCTCCACTCGAAAAAACGAAGAGCTAACCCAACCCTATCGAACCTTATTTTACAATACCCTATGCTAGGTTTTTTCTTTTCCCAGTATTCCTGTAGCTGTATAAAGAACGATCTTGGAACTGTACAGTCGACGTGGAGGAACAGGAGCACATCTACATCATTTGGTACACCCTTCAAACCGCGATGCAAAGTTGGACCACGGCCTCTCGCATCTCCTTTCTTTGTTTCAACAACAATGGCACCCGTTTTTTTTGCTGTTGAGACGCTTGCATCTTTGCTGCCACCGTCCGACAGAACCACCACTATTCGACTCTCTTTGGAGTCCTCGCCGACAATAGACAACATATTTGCCTCTTTTGCAGCGCAAAACACAGACTCGAGACATGATAACACAAGATCAGCCTCATTATAAGCTGGAATTATAACACCCAGTCTCATGCTTAAACGATACCTAATACAATACCGCTGCTGGGACCGCAAGCCACCACACTTGTGCAAAATTCGTGTTTTTAGACAATCAATTTTGCTTCGCGCGCTTTGATGACTTTGACACGTTTACACCGACTTCAATGACTTCTCTTCCTTTTTTCTGTCTAAGGGAACTGACGCCTTACCTTTCCCAATCTACCATTCCAAAGGAGCAGACGATCAAATAGTATGAGCAAAAATACAACGAGGCTTGATTCTCACGCTGGTACTTGGTACACCAACAATGGTAATATTTTCGCTGCAGTGATATGTTGATTGGCGAGTCACATCAGTCCTCTGACCAATGATCTGACCTACGAAGGTACACAGCTGGCCAAGCAAATGGAAAAGTGGCTGTCGGAGGCAAAGGTTTCTCAGAACAAACACCCTTGTCGTGGTTTAATCGGACCGCATGCAGGATTTTCCTACTCTGGCCCGACCGCTGCGTATGCGTACAAGTGTATGGATCCAACGGTGGTGAAAAGGGTTTTCATCCTTGGACCCTCTCACCATTATTATACGGACGGGTGCGAGGTTACTGAGTGCAAAACATACCAAACTCCCATAAACAATCTTACAGTAGATCAGGAATGCATCGCTGGTCTGATGAAAACGGGCAAATTTAAGCGAATGTCCAAAAGCGTGGATGAGGAAGAGCACAGTATTGAAATGCACCTTCCGTACATTGCCCATGTCATGAAGGGCAAGGAGTTCCAGATCGTGCCGATCTTAGTGGGAAGCCTGAACACACAAAGTGAGAAAATGTACGGCCAAATTTTCGCTCCGTATCTGAAAGATCCCACGAATTTTTTCGTAGTTTCTAGTGACTTTTGTCACTGGGGATCGAGGTTTCGGTACACCAAATATGATAAAAGCTTGGGAGCTATTTGGCAGTCTATCGAACAGCTCGACAAGGCTGGCATGGAGCTAATTGAAAAAGTGGACGCAGCTGGTTTCGCAGCATACTTGGCTGATCAGAAAAACACGATTTGCGGTCGACATCCTATCGGCGTTTTCCTGAACGCGCTGAGGATCTGGAAGGGCAGCGCTCCGAGTTTAAAGTTTTTGCACTATGCTCAGTCAAGTAAATGCAAGGTTTCTTCGGATAGTTCTGTTAGTTATGCTGCAGGAGTATGTTATCTTTGTGAATCCGATAAAACATCTTGATCTTCTTGCGCCGAATAGCAAAGCGCATCGTCTAGCTGCGATGAGTACGTGCGGCTGCTGATATATTTGCGCACATATTTCGCTTGGTGCCAGGCGTAAAAAAGTACCCCGTATATAATACGTATACGTAAAATGAAAACATCAGCCCGCGCAGCGTGTACGGCGTAGCACCCGCACTTGGGCGACTCGCCGTACAGCAGCACACACTCACTGCAATTAAATAATAACTTCTGCGCAACAAATCGATCCGCGATGGGCGACAGGTACGTTGTTTGGTGTACATTAGCGAAGCACCCAGTGGCTCTATTTCTTGCACGCAGCTTTCAGATTATCCGGTGAGACGTTATCAATTAGGGCGTCAAAAGTGCCCATGCAAGTTGTAATAAAATTTGCCTGGCCTTTATCAGGTCTAGCTCGATGGATGACCCATTTTCCTTTGGTTTTGTCATAGCCAATCTCGACGATACAAAATCTGGCACCCGAACGGACTGTCGCGAAGTACTCGTTGATCCTTGCCGGCATTGGTATCTCTCTTAAAAATAGACTAACAGCGTCTCGGCCACCCGATGGATTGCGGCCTTTGCAGTAGACAGGAATCGTTTTCTGGTTGGCATTCCGGACGTCTTCTGGGCGAATCTCGACGTCAATCGTATTGAGCTCGAGAAACTTCCACTTGAGAATAGGCGCGTGGCGTTGCATGTAGCCGCCCAGTTCTGGTGTGAGTATGACACCGTCGTTTAAATTCATGCGCAAGCCTGCCGTTCGCGTTTCACTGAACCAGTACTCTACATGACCTGAGCTCGAGACTTTTCGTTCGATTTTCTTAAGCATCTCGGAAACGTGCTCTTTCTTGTAAAACGTCTTTGACTGTACAATAAACGGACAGAAACCCTTACCTTCCATTCGCCGGTACTCCCCTACACTTTTGCCTATTTGTTGAAGCCGTTTACTCAGTGGCTGCTCACCATAATGAACCCCGTGAAAAGCGACAATGTCGAAGACTAGGTATGCGGGGCGCTTTTGGCCGCTGACCCATTCCTCAACAACTTCTCCATCGAGAAGACTGTCGCCTCCTCCAGAGAACATATGAGGCAGTAAGTCGCCTGGTACTTTTAGCAAATCGAATTTCCGGCCGATCAGATAGCACTGCTTTCTGGCCGAGCTGTAGAAGAGAAGATACCGATCGCCGTCGCTCTTCTCTGCCACCCAGTACTGATTATCGGATAGTGTCTTTAAGTTTGAACGCAAAATAGAAATCGGCATTGGGCCTGGAACTTTGCGGAGTTGAAATGGCCTCCAGCGGCCATTCTTTGTGTTGTTGACCAAGTCGAGCACGCTCTCTTTTAAGCTGCTCGAGTCGTGTTGCTCTATCTCGAGCCTATCGACATCAAACGGCGCCATCTTGGCTTCGCTCTCACCAGACCTTGGAAGGGGGCGTTTACGACCGCTGAACTTGGTTTGTTTCGCATCCGACGGGTTCATCTTGGCGTCCTCCTCCCTCCACGGAAGGCTTTTGCAACCGAGGTCTAGTTCCCTTCAAGTACAGTGAATAAGTGTTGAGGCTGCTGCTGCTGCTCACGAGCTGCTTTAGCTTTTGGTCGCAGGCTGGTTGCGCTGCTGCTTGTGCTTGCAAACCAAAAAAAACGCAAACGATTGGAGGTCTGACACGTTTTCAAGCTTTCCGGAAGGACGCTGCAGACTCAAAAACAAGTGTATTCTGAGGGTGAAAACGCGACGTTCCGCCTTTTAGGATCGATTTGACGAGCTCTGCTTCAAAGTCATACGTGAAAGTGCTGCTATCGTGTTGTATATTGTTGGTTGTTGCAAGGAAAAGAAAACAGCAGCAGATTTAACACTAGTTCATTTGGGGTATGCGGCGGACAAGGGCTTTGGAGACTCGTGTTCATGCAGCTACGGAAACAAAGGGATGCACAATGTGAGTGCAGTATTGATTCAATGACCATATTTATACTGTATATTTATTTATTTATTTTTTGTAAAGGAGATGTGTACTAACCCTCTGTTGCGAATATTCACTAGTTGTTTGAGCGATCTGAGACTTGCATGGGGAGCTCTCCCACAGTGCAACCACACGTTCTGCTTCGCATGCATTCAATGCTGGTCACAACGAGACAATCGGTGTCCACTGTGCAAAAGAAGATTTCACGAGATAAGAGACCGATTCAACAACAGCTACAAGGTTGAGCAAGCAGACTTTCGGTCAACGGTGCTAGAAAGTGGCTGCGTTGTGTGCCATTCAAAACAAAACGAGGAAGTCATGCTTCTTTGCGACACCTGCGAGGACCCCTATCATATACACTGCCTAGACCCTCCTCTTTCCGCCATACCCGAAGGGGATTGGTGCTGCGATCGTTGCATCAGCCGCAGCAGTGCAACCAACCAAATATCTTTTGGCAACGCCGAACTATACTCGCTTTACCCTCACAGAAGTCAATCGAGGCGGGAAGAACAAACGCGGAGCATAGAGCGTGTTCAAACTTCCTCAAGTTCCGACGTAGACGAGGGCAAACCACTACGTTTCGCATTAGACACGCCGGAAATGAGTGCAAACTCATCGATTCCTTCAGAAATTGACGCCCCCAGCCCGCCGCTGTCGACGAGCAGAAGAAGCGAACCGTCATCAAAAAGAGCAAGAGGGGAGGCTTTCAAACCTTCCAAAGCTTACAAATCTCCCAAACGATCAAAATTAGAAGCACCCACATTCTTAAGAGAGAAAGGAGTTGGTTCAGTCAAGGTGACATCATCGTCTTTCTTCATGAGCATGCCGTTTGCGGAGCCGAGTAGCAGCAGCAGCAGCAGCAGTGGCAACAGTAGCAACAGCAGCGTCGAGGGAAATGTGCACTCTTTCGGAAAATGTGCGTATCTCTCCAGGAACAGAAACCCGTGCAGCACTGTCGGCGAGCCGGTGTTCCGAATACCCAAGAAAGACCGCATGTTCTGCACGGCAATCGGCCGTAGCATCGAGGAATGGGACCCCTCATGGGGTATTTGTAAATCACACCTAGAGCACATCCTCACGGTTCTCCCAGCACAGTCCTCGTACGTGCCTGTATCACCCATGGATTTGGGCGAGAAAAAAGACATAAAATTTAACGCCAAGGGGCGTTGGTGGAAAGGGTCAATACAGGCCGTGACAAAAGAACATGTGTTCGTTCGTTACGAGTCGTTTGGCCCGCTGTGGGACGAGTGGTTCCCAAAGAATGAGTTTGTCATGCACGATTTCATCCGCAAGGGTAGTAAATGTAGAAAAACGACGGAAGTTATAAAATATTCGGAGGCACGACCTGTCTGGGCTACCACAGTGTAGGTACAGGCATGTGCCGCGCATTGCTTAGCTGTGTGCTGCGCTGAGCCCACCAGCTCGATCGAGCGCAGCTGCTGCTCAAACTCTCTTGGGCTACGGCACACGGCAGCATGATGACATGGTGATAGCTGCTGTCTGCGCGCTGCATGGCCCTAAGGCGACCTGCCTGCGCCCAGCTAGCTAAAACAAGAAAAGCATACGATCTGTAAAATGAAAAAATATATTGAATGCGCGAGCGCGATATGAGCGCAGAAGGATGAAGCTAGCGCCAAAAGGCAGACAACAACAAGAAAATAATGCGGAAAAAAGCAAAGAAAGCCAGCTAGCTAACTAAGAAGTTGACAAGCAAGTACGTAGGTAGCAGTGCCGGCAGCGCCTAGCTTTTGCAACATGGTGGCAGCTGTAGCTATAGATATTTTTTACGTGTTTGCCGCCATCGATAATTGCTAGTCATCATTTGTTAGCTGTTTTAACATCTACTAATACGCATGCGCACGCGTGTCCCTCTACACTAGCTATCCTAGCCGCCGCGCCGGACCCCATGCGATCGCCCACACCACGCCAGGCCAATTATTGTCATGTCTCGTCTACACAGCATCCACGATCAACCGTGAAGACTTTGCTTTTTCAAACACTAATCGAAGTGATTTGTCAAGAAGTTGACTCATTTCCATCCAGCTCTGAAATTTTTCTTTCTTCTTGTCCAATTCCGTTACTGTGGCGCCCCCACCGTGGAACTCGATGTATACCTCGTAAGCCGCTCTCATGAGCGATTTCCCTGGAGCGAACTTTACCCCAGGTGGCATAGCACACACCCGACACGCTTTGAGTGTGAGCGGGATCACATCTAACATTTTCTTTGGTGAGTTCTTGAGGAGGTCGTAGCAAAGACTCGTCACGTGGCTCGAGACCTGTTCGTGCTTGGGCAGCCGCTTGAACGCCTCTTGCAAGATCTCCAGCGTCGTTATTTTTGTGTGTGTGTCAACTTTCTCCTCTCCCGAACCATGTATTACCTCCTTTCCCTCTGCGCTCATCCTCTCAGCGGAGAACACCGACACCCAACAGAGAGAGAGAGATGGGGGTTCAAGTGTGTGATGTAAGCCCGAGAAAAGCTTCTTCTAGCTCCTTTCTCTTCTTTTCTCTTTCTATCGCGCCATCCAAATTCTGCAGCTCAGTTTTTTTTTTAATTTGTCGCTACCCGAAATTATCCAATAATCGAAAGGACGACGCGCGAAGAGGTTTGCGATTTGCCCGCGTTAGGACGTAAAATAGAGGGATAGACCCCCATGGACGGCACGGAGCCCCCTCAGCAGGTTTCAAACTCGGAGGCAAACGTTCCGGTTCCGATGGATACTGAACGTGCTCCAGTTGACGTGAAAACTGAGAGCATGGTGCCCCAGGTTTCGATGGAGGTCGAGACTCAAGGTGATGGCAGCGACTCCGAGTCTGACGCCACCGTCGACAAGGAAAACAATGACACTGCTAACCTTCCCGTGGCTGTCGTAGAAGATTCAGCGGTGGAGCAATCCGCGCAGATGGAAATGAAAATCGTAGTGGAGGACGAGAAGGAAGCCAAGGTCGATCCCGAGCCGGCGAGCCGACCTACCGATGAGTCGTCTTCGTCCTCCTCATCGTCATCTGTGCCGAGTACGGTTTCGTGTGATTGGGATAACCGTGCCACCATTTTCCAGGCAGAGTTGGACGCCCTCTTGGAGGAGGACCTTAAGTTCCTCAACTTGCGAGAACACCCCGAGACGAAAGCTCAGCTTGAAAAGTTCCAGAAGGCAATCGAAGGTTCGGACGACGACGAGTACCCAGAAGCCTACATCTCGTTGCTTGCCAAAATCTGTCAGGATAGCGACGAATCATTGACACAACTGTCTAAAAGGGTCTTCAAGATCCTGTTACCTGGGGATACTGATAGCGAGATCACGTTGCTGACCATTGGCGATGCCATCAACAAGGCTTGCGAAAGAAAGTCCTACGGGATCAAGGGATCAAAAATCGTGACATCCGAAGACACCAGCAGTACAGCTCTCTGGAGGTGGGAAACAGTCGTGCTAGAGTCTGTTCCTGCCGACGTCCAAGGTAAGCTAAAGGATCTCAGGAAGGAGAGGCGCCAGACTCTTAAGCGAGTGAACGCCTACGCTAAATTTTTCGCTCTGAAAAAAAGAAACAACGTCGATGATGTGAAGCTTTCGATGGCTGCAGATAAAATAGTGAAATTTAATCGGGAGGCTTCCATTGCTAAGCAAAAAGCTGTACTTAAGGCTGAGAAGGAACAGAAGCGAAAGCAGCGGGAGGCCAACAAAGTGAACGGCAAATCGAAAGCAGAAAAGGCGAAGGAAAAAGCTGCGAAGGATGCCACAAAGAAAAAAAAAGCTGCCGAGTTGGAGAAGAAGAAGAAGGAGGAGTCTCAGGCGAAGAAAAAGGCGGAGAAGGATAAGAAACAAGCGGAATTGAAGCAGAAGAAAGAAGAAGCCGCGCTTCTCAAGGAAAAGGCGAAACAAGAAAAAGAGGAAGCGAAGCGATTGAAGGAGGAGGCCGCGAAAAAGGAGCAGGAAAAATTGAAGAAGAAGCTTCAGAAACAGCAAGGTTTCTTTTCTAGTTTTAAGAAGAAATCTCCAAAAAAGGTTAAACCCGTAGAGGGGCCAGCCACTAGATTTGTTGCATGGGAGACGCCTAAAGACACCAAGCTAGCTCCCGTGCTAGTGTTTAAAACATCGCTGAAGAAATCTGAGTTGGATGCTCAGTATTTTTCGAATACGACTCCGCCACAGGAATTTGCCGCTACACTAAAACCGTTGAGAAAACGAAGAACTCCAGGCGGGAAGAAGAAACTCCTTCAGTTTTGCGAAGATGTCCGACCAAACTGGCACGGGCGGCACCAGCTGATGTCATCAAAAAATGTGACTGGCCGAAAACCGTTTGGTTCTGATACTCAGCTGGACTACGAAGTCGACAGTGAAGCTGAATGGGAGGACGAGGGTGACGGAGAAGAACTGAGGAGTGATGAGGAAGAAGACCACGATGAAGATGGTGACAGTGGTCACGCACGTGGTGATGGTCTTGAAGAAGACGGCTGGTTAATCGCTGAAGACGATCCAGAATTCGATGGAGGGTTAACTGAGGAAACCAAGGGCGCCAAGATTCGCATCTTTGGCCCAGAATTCGACGAAAACGCGCTCACGGGCGATGCTGGCAACTTTTTGAAACGATTTACTGGCGTTGCTCTTACAATGTTGCCCTTAGACTGCGTCCTCAAAGAACCAGTAGAGGCACCACCGAGCAAACCAAAGTCCCCGAAGCCTGTAAAGGAGAAAAAGGAGAAGAAGAAGGAAGCATCTGAGAGCGGGAAAGGAGCGTACAGCCAGGAAGAGCTGGACAAAATCATGCAAGCAACAGCAGAGTTCTCCAACAGCAGGGGGATGGTGAAGTGGGCAACTCTCTTCGCGAAGTACACGTTTGGAAGCCGTAGCCAAAATGCGATTAAGGGTAAATATTTTCAGTTGAAGCAGCTCAAAGCAGCTGCAGCTGCACAGCCTGGTGCTGGCCAGCCTCAGTCCACACCAACTCCGACTCCCTCAGAGCCAGTATCAGCTGCTGCGACTGTAGTATCGAAAACGTTAGCTGTTGCTCCGATGAACATTGATGTGAGCTCCAGCTCCAGTGTAGCAGCTCCGACCATAGTCGCCCCTAAGCCGGAAAAGGTCGCAGAGAAGAGCCAGGCAGCTGTGCCCGTAAGCGCTAAATATGCAGAGAGTTCGCAGCAGGTCGCCTCTTCTCCGTCCACGAAGACCCCCACGCCGTCGAACAGGAAGCGAAAGTCGACCACGCCACCGGATACGAAAGGGAAAGCAGCAAAGCGCGTCACCAAGACGAAAAAGTCGCCTGACAAGAAAAAAACGTACACCACGATAAAGTCGTTGTTCTCCAAGCAACTGTCGAAAAAGCCAAAGCAACAGAAGAATTTGGATTCGAGCAGCACCAGTACTAACGCAGAGAGACCCCCCAAACAAGCGGAAGTTGTGGACCTTTGCTAATATGCGAGTCTGCCAGTTTATGTAATTATTCAGGCAGTTTTGGTATCGCGCTTTTAGGGCGCACCCAGATTGAAATTAAGACAGCAGCAGCAATAATAAGAAAGCAACGCACTTACGTATATATACGTACGAACGTAAAGTGCGTACGCGTCATGCTGGCCGGCAGCCTTATAAATAGGCTATTATTGTTTTTATTATACATACGTACATATATCGAGCCTGCTTTGTACACGGCAGCTAGCTTATGCTGCTGCCTTCCAATCATTCAAGCTAGTATGCGTACGCGTGCGCGTGCCGCTGCGCTTGTAAGGCAGCAGGCACGAGCTGCTCAGCCTAGGCTGGCATGCCACAGGCGGCGCCGGCTGGATCAGCAAGCGCCCGGGAGCTTTGTCGCGGTATTACGTATGCTGCTTCCGGCAGCCGGGCGTGCGCTATAGCACGTACATATGACATACAAGCTATATAAGCAGGTGGCCAGTGGCAGGCCACGCGCGAGCGTTACGATGACTGCCTCTCTCTATTCGCTGCTGCCGCTGGCCTTTTTACGAATATAGTCCCTGGCCTTCTCCCTAACGGTTTCTTGCGTCTCAGAGTCGCCATGTTCCTGCTCAAACTCCAGGTACTTTTTGAACAAGAACTTCATCTTCTTGGTCGACAGGTTCATGCTTGTCGCACGATCCATCAGCCGCCGGACAGCCTTGGCCCCTTGCGCCCTCCCACCCGCTTCGTCTGCTGCCGCATCTGCACCGAAACTAAGCTTCACTTCCTGGTCTATGTACACTGACCACACATCGACGCGCTTGGGATAATTCGCGACAATGCCCTCAAAAATTGTTCGCCCGCGCTCAGCTGACCCCCCGGCCTCACTGAATTCGAGCTGAGCAAACTTACACATAACTGCCACGTGCTCTGATCTTGGCAGTGCCCCAACGGCCTGCTTCAACACATCATTGGCTTCCCCCCCTCGGTTGGCGCGAAAGAGGAACCGCGCGCGGTCTGTCCACACAGTGGGCTGGTCTCGGCCGAATTTTTTGCAGAGGGTTTTGAAGGCCTCCTCGGCTTTGTCAGGCTTCTTTGTGTCGACGAATATGCGCGCCAGAACACGGCGAACCTTGAGCTCGTCGCAGTACTGCACTGCTTCCTTAACCACTCTCTCTAAACTTTCATCTGTCCCGTAAGAGTTTTCTAAGTTCAACCGGGCTGTCCAAACGTTCATCTTTTCGCCCTCCTCGCGAAACGAAATGGACTTGAGCGCTCGCTCCGCCACCCGCCTTGCCTTGGCAATCTCTGCCTGAGCAACAAAATAGGCGATATACTTGATCCAGATGAAACTGGAATTGGGCGAAGACACCACAAGTCGTTCAAATTCACGGACAGACTCAGGTGCGCCATTCTTCATTAGAGCCTGCTCTTGCATCTCAAGAACGCGCTCAGCCGCTCGGTCTGAGCCTTTCTTGCGCTTTTTTTTGCTCTCTTTGGTCTCTTCTTCTGCCGCTTCTTCCTCTTCTGACTCACTGTCACTCTCACCGGTACCGTCGCCGTTAGCGGAACCAGACACATCTAGTTCCGGCTCGTCCTCCTCATCCGACCCCTCCTCATCTGACCCCTCCTCATCTGACCCCTCCTCATCCGATTCCTCTTCCACTTGCATCGCGTCTCCCTCGCCTTGTTCGCTATCGCTATCCTCGCTATCCTCACTATTTTCTTCCTCTTCCTCTTCATCCATACCAGCCATCAGCCCCTTAGCAGCCGCAGCTTGCGCCTCAGCTCCAACTCCTCCCGCGGTCTTTTTACCGAACTGTTTCACCTCGTCTTGACTCTCGTCGCTACCACTCTCTCCGACCTCGAGCGACCCTCCTTCATCACCGCTATCGTCGTCACTGTCCATATCACTTCCACTGCCGTTTTCACCGTTACTGCTCTTACTGCTGCTGCTGCTGCTCCCATCACTATCATCATCGTCTTCACTATCACTACCAGCAAACGCCTCTACCCCCTCAGGCATCTTGGACTCTTTCATAGAGAGAGAGAGACGTTTCTTCTCGGCATCAATCTTGATGATCAAAGCTTGAACCTTGGCGCCAACTTTCACTGTGGTGCGCGGGTCTTTGATGTACTTGTCTCGGAGCTCGGACTTGTGGCACAGACCCGAGAGCGACGACCTTGCCACGCGCACAAAAACACCAAAATCGGTAACGGCCGATACCTCCCCTGACACCACGCCCCCAACTTTCATATCGTCGATTCCGAATTCTTCCTCCGCAATTTTTTTACTTTTGTTTTTCTCCATCTTCTCGGCATTGCGTCCCGTGATAACGGTCTGTTTCAGTGAGAGCTC
>JACKZZ010009901.1_pt1 | contig 11784 bp, 3 predicted proteins | sample 8027871 | NCBI WGS metagenome assembly JACKZZ01 (sample SAMN15724774, study PRJNA655200) | protist metagenome | isolation source: fluorescence activated cell sorting (FACS) single amplified genomes of... | place: USA: West Boothbay Harbor, Gulf of Maine | collected 2000-07-19
GCGCCGACCTTTTCTTGTTTGAGATGCTCGCTGGCGTTGAGAAAGACGTGGGCGCGCGTTTGATCCAAGAGAGCTTCCGACGGTACCAGGTGCAGTCCATCTTCCACAGCACGGTGCACGAGGTATCTGACATTTTGACCACGAGTGCTCTGCGGATCCAGACCAATGTGCGTGGTTTTCTCGCGCGTGTGCTGGTCTCCACCGCGCTCCAGGAAAAGTACGCTAAGCTGGCCGCGGAGCAAAGAGCTAAGGTTCTCGAGGCAACTCGTCTCGAGAGCATCCTCAGGATCCAGACCTGGTTCCGGGGCAGACGCACGCGCTGGGCAGTGCAGAAGATGGTCCGCTCCAAGAAGAGGGTGGTTTCGCGTCTGGAGCGGAACCGGTGCCAGATTTTGTGCAGAAGACGTCGCATGAAGATGCTGCGGATGGGCAAGAAGCGCAGATGCGACACCATGCGGATTCCCTTCCTGATGCTCCACCAGTACACTGAGATGGTCAAGCTGGAGAGAGAGCGCATGGGCCACATGATTGAGAGTGGGAAGGCGCGCCGTCTGTACCGCAAGACCCTATCACGCAAGTTTCTACGCGCTTGGCGAGCCGCGGCGGACCGCAAAGCCAACGAAGCGCGGTTTCTCAAGATGGCCCTGGAGAACTTTATCAACAGAACCAAGGGTAAGGCGGTGCGTATCTGGAAAGCCAACACAAACCTCCGCGTGGCCCACCGTAAGCGCCTGGTGAGCGTGTGGCTAAACTCCCTCCCGCTCTCCGCGTGGAACTCGTCGCGTCAGCAGACTTTGGTGGAAAAGATGGAGAAAATGCGCATCAAGGTCATCTTCCTGCGGCTCAAGAAGTACGTCTTTGAGAAAATGCCCGCTCGCCTACAAAAAGCGCGTGACTGGCGCCAGGACCGCATGCAGGTGCGACTCCTCCCGCTTTCCTTCCAGGGCTGGAAGCTCCGACTCGAGTACTGGGACTGGAAGCGTGCGGCCAATCTTGAAGCCGTGGCATTCCACCTGAAGCGCCTGCAGATCAACAGTATGGCCGACTGGAAGCTCTTTGTCGTTTTGCTCAAGAAGTGGCGCCAAGACGCGAAGCGCGCACTTCGTTTCTGGCAGAATCTGGTGCAAACCCGTGCCTTGAGAGCGTGGATAAACGGGGTGGCCGAGAAAAAGCGCATCCGTGAAATGATGAAAGAGGCCAAAAAATTTTGGCTCAAGAAACTCTATTCCCAGTTCTTCGTATGGAAAGAAAACGTGGACGATGTGCGGTTCAACCGGCTAAACAACATCAAAGCCCGTGCGCACTTCAAGAAGAAAATACTCCAGCCCATCGTGGTGGCCTGGTGGCGTCTCAGCAACGAAGAGCTGTACCAGCGCAAGATCCGCGCAGTCAAGAAAATGCAAAACGCATGGAGGGGTCGAAGCGCACGATTGATGATGTGGAAAATCCGTCAGCTCGCGGCGTACCAGAAGGAGCGCCAGATCGAAGAGGAGCTCGACGTAGTAGTCTTGAACGAGGAGGAGTTTGACGTCGCGCTGGAGACTGGGAGCAACCAGATCTTGCTCATCTATTTCATTGCATCCTGGAAGAAAGAGGACCAAAGGTCCAAGTATCTCAAAGCGGAGATGAGCAAGGCCGCGAATTTTGTGAAAAAAGGCATGATCCACGAGTCGTTTCGGACGGAGCAGAACAAGGACGCGTTCGTTTTAGCGAACAAGGCCGCCAAGGTGTGTTACCGTGCAGGAAATGTCGTGGTCGCAAAATGTGACCCCGCTGTCTCCGGAATTGAGCGCTGCATTCAGGTCGGCGTCGAGGACTTTCCCTCCGTTGCTTTGTTGTGGCGCGGCAGGGGCCGCTCCACAGGGGATAAGCTGTGGGAGCGGGTATGTCCTGATATCTCTCATTGGACCACGGGAGGAAGAGAAGGAGAAGGAGAAGGAGAAGGAGAAGGAGAAGGAGAAGGAGAAAGAGAAAATTTAGAAAGAGAAAGCTCCTCGGAGAAAGAGAAATCTTTCAAGTTTGACGCATTCACCGTAGTGCAACTCCTCGCGCAAGTAGTTGAGAACGCACAAGCCGAATTCCTCAAGGCAGTCCTTTTGTTGCAAAAGCGTGCCCGAGGACTGGTAGCTCGCAAAAACCACAATGACTGGGTCGAGACCCTGCGGCTCCAGAAAAAAGAAGAAGAAGCCGCGGCCGAGAAAGCGTATTGGGAGACAGTGGAGTGGAAGGAATACTATGACGAGGAGGCGAAGAGGCCTTTCTGGTACAACCACCAAACGCTCGAAAGCAGCTGGGTCTCACCTGAGGAGAACACGGCCTACCCAGTGTTCTTGGTGATGATGACCGGTCAAATTACCACCTTAATGGTGCGACCGTCCACCACGCTCGAGGACCTACGGCGCTTGATCTTTACGGAGTACGGTGTGCTCGAGACCGCCCAGAGGGTGTGCTTGAGGCCACACAACGTGATCCGTGGAAAGGACGAGCTGATTGAATACTGCAGCAACATGGATCTCTATGCGAAACTCGGCGACACGGTCCGGGTGGAGGCCAAGTTCCAGAAGGGCGATGTGTGGTTTTCGGGGTTTGTCAAAAAGGTGCACCCGGTGGACCCGAATTTCTTACCCGAGACCTTCTTCGAGTACTGCTTTGATATTGCGTACGACGACGGCGACTTTGAGGAGAAGGTTGCGCGGGAGCTGGTGAGATTGGAGCCTCTGGATAAGGGCATAGGAGAAACAAACCTCCTGGACCTGGCCGAGAACTCCGTATTGGAGCTGGAGGAGCAGGAGATGCCGCCACCGCGGCCGCGCGAGGTCCCGCATGCGGTGCTGTGCGTGTCGTGCAATAAGTTTGTGGCAGTTCTCAAGTGTACCACGTGCGAGGACGCCCAGTGCTACAACTGCTTTTTAGCGGAACACGTGTCACAGAAGCGGGAGAAGCACACGTTTGTGGCGGTAGACTTCCGGGCGCTGGCTGCTGATCATGAGGCACACCACGATTGGCTGAAGGAGAACCAAGGAAAACTGGACGCGTTTGAGTTGGAGAGTGCGAATTTCGAAAGGCTTGTTGTGAAGAATAAATCCAAGACGAAGAAAGTTCTCGACCTTGTTTCGCCGGTCAAGCCGCAGCGTGTAAATCAGCTCAAACTCTGCCAGGAGTGCGAGGTGCAGAAAGCCGCCGACCTGTGCTCTACGTGTGACATGGCGTACTGCAGCGCGTGCTTTGCGGAGGTCCACGCCAAGGGCAAGAAAAAGAACCACAAGTGTGACAAGATCGAGGATTCCGATTTGGTCCCCCCACAGGCCTGCTTGACTGTGGCGGAACTCCTTGAGACCAAAGGCTGGACCACGTACTGGCACACACAGGAAGAGACTCGGAAGGCGCGTGAAGAGGAGGCTTTAATGCAAAAAGTCCTTCAAGACACACGCGAGTTCTTGTTTATGGTATTCCAGCGGTTCGACGAAGATGAAAGCGGGGAGATCTCCTTCGAGGAGTTCCATGCCATGATGGTGGAGGAGTTGGAGGAAAACCTGAGCGAGCAAGACGCGCGCAAGTCGTTCGATTTGCTGGATCAAGACAATTCCGGACATATCGACTTTGAGGAGCTCTTGGCATGGTTCGTTTCACAAATTATGCCCAACCATGGGGGGTCCAATGCGGGGAATCAAAAGATGAAAAACCTTCACCAAAAGTGGGAGCTCAAACGCCAGGAGGAGCTCAAGAAGGCTAAGAAGCCCGGATTAACCCGGCTGATCTTCCGCAAGTCCGCTCCCAAGGTGAAGGGTCATCCACGTGTGAACCAGATCGGCCCCAAGGACTTTGAGAACGACCACTACCTCCTAGCATTCATCCGCTTCAACCGCAAGGAGTACAACGTGGTGACCACCAAAGGGGCCATGCGCATGGGCAAGCCCGACGCGATCGCAAAGGCCCGACTCGCGTTCGACTCGGTGTTTGTACCCGCCTGGAACAAGGGCGAACTCAGTAACGCGTACTATAACGATGGTCTGATTTTCAAGGGCCCAGACGGTCAGGAGTGGGAGCAGCTCTACGACGACAAGCAGGACCAGTTTTACTACAAAAACGAGGAGACTAAAAATACCACCTGGGTCAACCCCGTCCTCAAGTACAAAAAGGCTGACGAGATCAAGGCGGCTTTTGATAGGTTTGATGCGGACAATTCTGGGGATCTGGATATGATCGAGATCAAGAATTTGATGCTGCTCGAGCTCTGCGTTGACGTACCGGACAAGGACCTGGCTACGCTCTTCCTCACTATGGACAAGGACGGGAGCGGGAGTGTTAGTTTTGAGGAGTTCCTGCAATGGTACCTCATGGGAATCGACACGGGCGAGTGGGGCGGTGCCAAGGTGTCGCTCGCGCTGCGCAAGAACAAGGCCATTCGTAAAGCTGCCTTCGAGCTTGAGGATTTAGCGTCTGACGCAGTCATGGGGCTCAAGAAGAAGGTTATCGACATCAAGAAGGCCGTCTCGGATAAACAGTATACGTTGTTGCACTCAAAGGACTCGCGTCTTCTTCACGAGGAGGGCTGGCGTTTCGAGGATGTGCACAAGGCATTGGGGAGGTGCAAGAATGATGTGCAAAACGCACGTGTCTTTTTGCAGAAGGGAAAGTACGTCAAGTTGGAGATTACGCCGGAGGAAAAGGCGCACCAGGAGCTTGATCGGAAGCAGCAGGAGCTTTTGAGTAAGAAGCGCTCCCACCAGGAAAAGTATGCTGAGCGCCTGCAGAAGCAGGTCATCAAGCGTAAGAAGAGCTGTAGCGCTAAGGACTTGAAGGCACAGGAGGAGCTCGCGGAGACGCTATCCTACCTCCGTGGTGCGCAGGTCGCGGATGACGATGATTCTGATTTCGAGTTGGACGACCTCCAGGAGGAATCCACGATTGTCTCTTTGCTCGATTGATTCATTATGTTTGATATCACCGAGTTGCACGAGGGTTATGAAAAAACAGGAGAATCTAGTACGATGTTTAATACAACAGGGCTACAAGGCCTTGAGCAAGAGACAACAATAAGAGTTTTGGAAACGAACCCTAATTTAACCCCTACTACGAACGGGTGGGGCATCTTCTCCTGCTTTTGCCCGCCCTCCCTACCGAGCAATCCTCGGAACTGAATATATAAAACGAAATCTGTCTAGGTAAACCCACATTTCGATCAGAAAGTTCTCGGAAGGAAAGATGAGCTTTTTGGGATGGGACCTGTCCACCCAGGGTGTAAAAGTCAGTGTCCTATCAGAGAACACCCATAAAGTAGTCTACACCAAGAGCGTCAACTTTGACAAAGACCTCCCGGAGTTCAACACGAAGGGCGGCATGCATGTGAGGAGCGAGGACGCCTCGGTGGTGAGTTCACCCGTAAAGATGTGGGTGAAGGCCGTAGACCTTGTACTAGAACAGATGAAGGCAGATCGCTTTGACTTTGCCCAGGTCAAAGCGATTTCTGGCAGCGGCCAGCAGCATGGCTCGGTGTACTGGAAAAAAGAGGCGTCCAACTTGCTTGCGAATCTGAACCCTTCTTATTCGCTAAATTCGCAGCTGAAAGATGCTTGGGCGGTGCTAAACTGCCCGATCTGGGCGGACTCGAGCACACGGAAAGAGTGCGAATTTGTGGAAAAAAAAATGGGCGGCGCGCAGATGGTGGCCAATGTGAGCGGGTCCAGGGCGTACGAGCGATTCACTGGGATGCAGATTTTGAAGCTTTGGAGGGCCGATTCTGGCTTGTTTTTATCCCATAAATGCGCGCGGATCTCCCTGGTTTCCAGCTTCCTCGCGTCGCTGTTTGTGGGTAAATTCGCGCCAATCGACAAGTCGGACGCGTGCGGGATGAATCTCTTCGACTTACACCACCACTGCTGGTCCGAGGACCTCCTTTCGCTTGTGTCGGAGGGCCACCCAGACGTTTTGAGGGAAATCTTGGGCCGAAAAGTCTACGACTCTTCCGCAGTAATCGGCAAGGTGAGTTCGTACATGCAGAAGAGGTACGGATTTCAAAACACCTGCCAGGTGGTGTGCTTTTCCGGGGACAACCCGAATTCGCTCGCTGGACTGGGGCTGAGCCGCGAGGGGGACCTGGGCATCACGCTGGGCACGAGCGACTGCATCTTTGGGGTGTGCAAACAGCCCAAGCCCTCGGCGGATATGGGCCACTTTTTTATCAATCCGGTGGACAATTCCTCCTTCATGGGAATGCTCTGTTACAAGAATGGGTCGTTGGCGCGCGAAAAGATTTGTGAACTTACTGTGGGGAAGAACTGGTCGGCTTTTGATTCTAGCGTGGCCAACTTCAGGCCGACGACCCAGGGCTTTCTTTTTTTCTACCCCCTCCCGGAGATTGTGCCTAGCGTACGCAAGCCAGGAGCGGTTTTGTTCGAAAACTTATCAGATGATGAAAAAGGAAAGGTGGTCCAGACCGCGGACTTTGCCAACCAACTGGTACACGAAGCGAACAACCGGAGGGTCGTGGAGGCCCGCATCCTATCTATGCGACTCCACTGTGAGACGATCGGTCTTGACAAGATCGACCGCGTGATTGTCACTGGTGGCGCCTCCCAGAGCCGCGCCATTTTGCAATGCATCGCAGATGTATTTGGAAAACCGGTCTTGATCGCGGACCAGTCGGACTCTGCTTCCCTCGGGGCGGCCTTCAGGGCGCAGCACGGATTACTGAAAATGAAACGCCCAAACACTTCTTTCCTGGACGTCTATAACCCGGAGTTCCACGTCGCAACACACCCAAACAATCACGCACACAAGAAATACTCCGAGGTGCTTCCCGAGTTTGAGGTTTTGGAAAACAAGGCCACAGCTTTACTTTTTAGGTAGGCTCCACCACTAAGGACAGAACAAGGCCCCAACAGACAAAAATTCAAATACGAGCTTTTTAACTGCAACAACTTAAATATACGCTATTGGAGCTGGAATTCCCGCGGCTGCTGGCACCAGACTTGCCCTCCAATGGATCCTCGTTAAGGGATTTATGTTGTACTCATTCCAAAAGCAAGACCAAAGGCCCCGCATTGTTATTTATTGTCACTACCTCCCCGAATCAGGATTGGGTAATTTGCGCGCCTGCTGCCTTCCTTGGATGTGGTAGCCGTCTCTCAGGCTCCCTCTCCGGAACCGAACCCTAATTCTCCGTCACCCGTGAACGCCATGGTAAGCCAATACCTTACCATCGACAGCTGATAGGGCAGAAACTCGAATGATTCATCGCCGGCATAAGGCAAGGCCCTGCGATCCGCTCAAATATTATGACTCACCACACACCGGGTTTGACCCCGCATTGGTTTATATCTAATATGTACAACCCTCCAAACGTCGGGCATTAATGCATGTATTAGCTCTAGAATTACTACGGTTATCCAAGTAGAAGAATACTATCAAATAGACTATAACTGATATAATGAGCCATTCGAAAGATTAACTCCCTCCAAGCAAGTTTTATTCACAAGTATCCTTAAATGTCCTAGATATACAAACTAAAAATCGAAATCGCGGTACTGGCCAAGAACCTTGGGCGCCACCAGAGTCCACACGTACAAGCCAATGGTAAGCCACTGAGACACAATCTTGACCCACATGCTAGCCGTACCCACCTTACCGTCCTCATTCCCACTCCCGGAGAGCGAGTCCTGCACGCCCCAGTTCGTGAGCAGCATGGCCATGTACATGCTGGCGGTCATCATAATAAGATGGAAGATCCAGAGCTTCTCCCTGCTCTCCGCAGGCTCTGTGTCGTCATCCTCTCCCTCGATAGTGTCCACGGCGTTGCGTTCGCCGTCGGCCTCCAACCGGTAGAAAGGCTGGGCAGAGGGCGATGAGGAGGCGTCTCTGTCCTGTCCCGTGATGAGAGACTGCGCACTGGTCGAGCATGAGTACGACGTCCACATAAGACTGACCGCCGCGAGCACCACGCCGATCGTGAGGCCAGCACCGTCCTTGACGTGTTCCGGGCGGCAGGTGGCGTCCGGCGAGGACTGGAGCGCGCTCCAGCAGAGGTAAGTGGCATAGAACGAGACCACTGCGGCAGGTAGGATGGCCCCCACCTCGCCCACGAGCTTCTCCCGGAAGAGACTCCCAATTGTCATGAGAATCACCCCGATTAGAGTAAGCCATGAGAAGGTGTGTCCGAGGGTACAGTCAGAGTAGTCCACAAAGAGCACCACCAACCCAGTAATCGCCAAAATGTACAGGGTCGCGGCAGACACGAGCACGGCCACGAGCCAACCCTTGTTTTCCGGGTCGCCGTACGCGCCGCTGCCCTCATAGGCGCGGTCCACCCAGTCCTCGTTCCACTGATACCCAAAGTCGATCAGCACCAAGATCTGTAGCAGCAGGAACACCATGCTGGCGAGGCGCGCCACCCAGGCAAATCCTGAGTTGTCAAAAACGTTGTTCGGCATGAAGAAGCAAGCAGCGAGTGCGAGAAAGAAGAGGATTAGTTTTGGCCCCCACCACCCTCGGTGGAACCCGTACCCCAGCAGCGGCCGCCAGTTCCCGGTGGCGTCGTCGCGTAGGATGGTTGGAACCTCCACAGTGCCCGCGAGCATGGTGGCAAAGAACATGGTTAGGCAGAACGAGATGCGGTACACGGCTGCGTCACCCTTGCAGTAGATGTACGTCTCCTCGCCGCGGTACCAGCTAATCGGCGAGAGGTCCGATTCGTCCGTCGAGTTGCTGCAGTGCACCTCCCACGCGCCCAGGTTGATGTTCATGTGGTCGCCATGGTACCTAAAGAACAGCGCGATCAGGGTCGCCACGCCTAGCAAGCCCACATACGCGATCTTGGCGCCCCGGGCTGAGAGCCCGCCTCCCATCGCGCTGCTAAAGCAGCACGACGCGAGTCCCAGGCCGCAGCTCAGGGCCTGGCACCCACAGGATAGCGCGCTTAAAGCAACTCCCATCTAATTCCCTCTTCAAACTCTCAAATTCAGTCTGTACGCGGAAAGAAGTGAACTTTCGGCTGCGATATTGGTTTTATTACGAGTTACAGGATCAAGTATGGAATCGTAGAAAAAAAACTTGAAAAGAACTGTATGTGTGTTTTAAATTTCTTTTTATGTTCTCCTTAGCCTTCCAATCGGGGAATTGGAATTTGCGAACGAGATTTCCCTGAAACGGGTTGGAAGGTTTTACATAAGGATATGAAGTGGCAAGATTCAAAATTGAAGGGAAACAAATCTCAAAACAACCTTAACTATTCTTGAAGCCAAATCAATTCCAACCAAGCTCCCGCGAGCTCTTTTGTCGACCCTTTCTCATCAGAATGGCATCCTATAACCCTTTCACCGTCGAATCCGCGGTTTCCAAAAACCCTACCCCCGCTCCTCCTCCGAGACAGAAAAGGATGATGGATGCGCCAAAAGGCTACACGATCCTCAAGCAATACCAGAGCAGGGAAAGTACAAAGCCTAACGTTTTCTGGAGGGTGGGCAAGAAAGGCAAGTGGAAGGGTAACTTTGAAAAGTACGACGACGTCGTGCAGCTGGTGAAGACCGACCTGAAACGACCAACAAAGTTTGGGGGCATCCGATTCGTAGAGAGCGCGAACCACTGGGAGGCGTTCGTTTTTCGCAGGGGCAAGGTTCAGGTGGTGGGTGCGTACTCGTCCGACTACGAGGCGGCCGTGCAGCACGACCTGGCAGAGTACCGCATTCCGGGCGGCCAACTCAAAAATCAGACCTGGACACCGAGATTCGTGCATCTGAACTTTCCCGAGCGCCACGCCGAGTACCAGCAGGCGTTAGGTTGGGATGAAGTGCAAAAAGCGAAGATCGAGGCCACAGCGCTCAGTCAGACCTGGGTGTTCGACATCCGCAAGTGGGCGTTCTGCGATTCTGCGCGTTCGCTCCAAGTTTTGGAGGCAGCCCCTTCCGCCACGACGTTTCTGGGATGCTTGGGCAAATCTACTTCATCGGACCTCCCAAAATGGAAGGACTGTATGCAGAACAACCCTCTGGCGTCACTGCGTTTGTTGTGCCGGAGTTTCGTGTGTCGCCAAATGTGGCCCGAGGCCGGCGAAACTCTGGCCGTACTGGTGGCGCACCTGGACGACCCAAAGCGCATCCCTGCGGAGTTGCGCTTGGAGGTCCTGGACGAGGTACTCGAACATTCGTGCGCTTTCTACAAGTTGGGTTTGGGTTGTGGAAGTGCAAAACAAAATCTCAAGGACCAGCGCGAGCTCGGCCGTTTGCTTGCAGGCCTGCAGAGCGCTCTTCAGACCAAGGAGCTCTCGAGTCCGGAGTTCAAGCTTGAAGCCCGCGAGATTCTTAAACGTAAGTTGAACCTGGCCCGCACAGAGAGTTTGTTGCGTTCCGAGGGCATCTCGCGGGCCGTGCAGTTCGCAGCGGAGTGTGGCGAGATGCAAAACACTTTGTCGGACGTGGCGTACTTGGAGCTGAAAGCGGACGCAGAGCTTTTGGCCGCCCAGGCTTCTTCCTCTGTGGAACGCCTGGAGCGGCTGCAGGAAGTGCGGGCTTTGCTGGTGCGATGCCTTCAGCAACAAGACAAATGCGACGACGCGCGTTTTCTGGAGAAACTCATCAGGGTGGAGAAGAAGCTTAAGAGACTGCAGACCGCGACAAAGCGGAGCAAAAGCCAGCGGATGTCACAGTCACAGTCCCAGCTGTTTTCGCAGAATATGGAGTCTTCGGATTCGGATTCTGATATTGACCAGCCAGTCTTGAAGAAAGTAAGGTTGTCCGTTTCTACCGACAAGTTCGAGGTCTGGGAGCTGGGCATGCGGTTTGTAAAGCGGCACCCGCGGAACATAAAAGCCTGTCAGCTATGTGAGCAACTTTTGAGTGAGCTGGACGATTCGGAGACCGCGAGCGACAGGTTTGAGGACCCTTTATTGGAGGTTCGGTTTTTGTGGCTTGAGGCGGACCCAACCAACATAAAGGTACTGGAGAGGATTTTTTCCAACATGAAAAGGAAAAGGTCTTTTTCAAGTCAAAAGGATATGCTTCGCTTCGCCACGATCCTCGCCAATCGGATCGACATGTTGAGCCTGGAAGACTGCTCTGACGCGGCCAAGGTTTCCTCCGGGAAAGCCAGAGTCGACAAAACGGCAGTGCGATACTGGGAGTTGCTTGCAAGTTTTTTGCCCGACCTAGACCCTGAAAAGCTCGCTGTCTTGAGCGCTTCCCGCTCCTGGTGGAAAAAGCGCTTCTTCACCCTGAATGGGACGGCCACACTGAAGCAGAAGGAGGGGGATGCGCTCTACATTTTATTTTTGATAAACCGAGTGCGCTCTATCTTGGACCATCAAACCATGCACACCGAATTTCTCCCCGCCGAGCTCTCGCGCCAACTCCAAGCCCGCTTGCGAAAAGCTTGGTTTTGACTTTGCAGCGGGCTTTAAAGTGGATACCGGTTACCCGAGGTTCATCCATAATTACCCTTTGTTACCTTGTCAAAGGTCGTTTTAACATTATTCAATACATTTCTCGTTGGAAAAGAAGCTTTTGCACCGGGCTTTAAAGTGGATACCGGTTACACCGAGGTTCATCCATAATTACCCTTTCTTACCTTGTCAAACGTCGTTTTAACATTATTCAATACATTTCTCGTTGGAAAAGAAGCTTTTGCACCAAATTCCTTCAAAGATCCCGGTGCACGTGGAGCTCTTTCTCCATGGAAGACGCTCGCTGGTCCATAGACCGAAGAAAACCCACCATATCCTCGCCTACCAGCGCCCGCTCACAAGCAAAGCACTCCTGCGAGTAAAAACACTCCACCTTCTGGTTGCGCAGCTCT
>JACKZZ010004203.1_pt1 | contig 11780 bp, 7 predicted proteins | sample 8027871 | NCBI WGS metagenome assembly JACKZZ01 (sample SAMN15724774, study PRJNA655200) | protist metagenome | isolation source: fluorescence activated cell sorting (FACS) single amplified genomes of... | place: USA: West Boothbay Harbor, Gulf of Maine | collected 2000-07-19
GAAAAACCTGGTGGAGTTCGTGGAACTTGTTCGGGAAGACGCAACTACAGCAACATCCCTGCACCAAGTGCCTCGGGCAAACACTATTGACAGCGCGGGGGATCTTGTTCCTCCTGAAAAAGCAAAAGGCAAGCGCAACCGTGCCAGGGACCTGGCCTTTCCGAACATGTTCTTGCTGGACGACGACCCTGCGAAGCAGAGTAACGCGGATGTTAAAAACGCCGTCCAGAGCTCGAAAATCGTCCGTATCCGGGATATGTGGAAGTCGAACCAGCAGAATTTTGTGCCAGGCGGAACGCGGGTCCCGCCCGAGAGCATCCTGCAGGGCCCGCTGAGCCACTGCTACTTCATGGCGGCGCTGCAGAACCTGGCAAACCAGGGCCTGCTGCTGGAACCGGAAAAGGTGTCCCCCTCGGGCCTGTGGCTCGTGCCCCTCTACATCCGGTCGAAGTGGGAGTTCATCCTCGTGGACGACCACCTGCCCACCGTTGGCGGCCAGGTCAGCGGCGTCGATACCCCGGACGACGTGTGCTACTGCGGTTACCGACCCTACTTCACCTTTCTGGACCCGGAGGACGGGTCCCGGGCGGCGTCGTCCATCAGCTTATCAAATGCAAATATGTCTGGGTCTGGAAGGAAGCGAACTTTTGATGCGCATTTCACATCACACACAAATCTCTCAAGCAGAGGCAGCTTTCTGTCACCAAAATGGGGGATTTGTCATGCGGATTAGGCAATGCGGAAGCTTCTCAAAATCTGTGATGCTAGGGCTTCCATGACAGAAATTGCGTGCCACGCAAAAACAGCATGACAAAAATCTGCATTCCTCCAGACTCAGACATATCTGCAATGCATACAGTTCCGGGGGCGCCGACCAGGTGTACGGGATCAAGAAGGAAGCTGGTGACGCTTCAACCGCTTCCGCTTCGTTGACGGGGGGACCCCATGATCAAGCTGCACAGCAGGGCACTACGATGCAGATCTCGATCACGGTGGAGCTCATCATCAAGGCCGTTGCCAAGGTGATGGGTGGCTACTTTGCGTTGGAGACCGGGAAGACGCCCTTTGCGGTGCGAGCGGTTATCAAATGCACCAAAGATGTGTGGGTCTGGAAGAATGGAAGTTTTGTCATGCATATTTTGAATAGCCGACGATGCGTGTGATGCATGCTCTAGCATCACAGGTTCATGATTTGTGCGGTCTTCATCTTAATGCCGTCGTCGCCTTGTAATGTTATCCTGCATGATGAGCAGGGACATCTCTTCTTTAAACTTTTCTATGCATTTTGCTATCAATCTCGTCGGGCAAGCAATTAGACGGATGGAGCATGCAACACTAGGTGACAAACTAGTAAGATGAGCTGGTCACGGACGAAAGCAAATTAGATACAACGTCGACGCAGCATCAATATCATGGTGCTACCGAACCGAAGATAATTAATATCAACGGGAAAAGACCGATCTTTTTTATCGAGTACGAGTACACTCAAGCACCGATCAACTAGAAAACGCATCGCACAGCATCAGAGGACGACTGACCGAAAGAAATGTCAGCTTTCGACGTAAGTATGTAAATAAACCGAATGATCAAAGATAGTACGACACCACGCGGACGCGCCGCTATCCGAGCCTAAGTGGATGAAGGTGCCACCGAGGCGTAATACACGGTATCAACGCATCTCATCGTCTGCCAACCGAAGCCGCAGGCGTTATTTTCCACGCACCACGAACATGAAGCGAGTCAAATTGAAACCGATTTTCTCTCAAGAAGCAAAGAAGTGCGTCCAACCGTCGATACGACAAGGACAACGACCGAGTACATATTGCAATCAGCGAAACAAACGCTAAAGAACGCAAGGCGAGAGGAAGAACCGACTTGTTGGAGGAGCATGTCGACACTTCTTACTTACGACCCAGGCAGAGCAAGTTGATTTCCAGATCCACCACCTCTAAGAACTATACGATGAAAACGTGTTCTTCATCTTCATCTTTAGTTATTTTGTAATCTTGCATGCCCTTGCCCGGCTCGCGCGCCTTCCTTGTTGTAGGAGATGTTACTTAATCCGCCGGGTGGGGGAGGGGGTGAGAATGAATTGATACTTATGGTAAGTAGACCCTGCAGCTCTCGTCTTCGAAGCGTTTCTACTTGTTCCACCGGGAGATGGAGAGATCATACCACCCGCACTGAGGAAGGCGCCTTTCTTGTTAGCAGGCGATGAAGCCCTCGTTTTCGATGATGGTAGTTACACAGGAGACCGAGACTCATCTTCACATCGAACGCTGCGTACTTCCAACTGAACTTGTTTTCCTCACACGAAACATACTCTTGCCATTCTCGGGCTCGGTGGTTAGGAAAAAATGCATGAAAAATGCTGCGCAATATGATTTTTCAGTCTGGTGAGACTAACAACATCTTCTGCAAATACAAATATTATTTGGCTCCCTGTTTTATTGCGCTCGTGATCAATCCTGATGAAACAATGAATACTGTGAGACTTCTAGCACATCCTTCCTTTTCGTATTTATGGAAATTTTGTCAATGCGTCAAGTTCTGTTAAGCCGTCGTAAATTTGCAATCGATAGTGGTAATGCTGTTGTTGTAAAAAGCTACGTAGAAAACGCTATTATGTTAAGTAGATAAAAGGTGGTCACAAGCTCGATACTGTGTGCGGTCAAGAGTACTCTAGTTTACTGCGATGCTGAAAATCATACTGTATAACAAAGTTTCGTCTGTTCTCGGTGGGCCGAAATGTTGAAGAAATATCGTGAAAAATAAGTACTAAGTCAAAACGTATGCGAAAGTAAGTAAAAAGGAGTGAACTGCAGCTTCAATCCGTGGCCAGACAATTTTCGAAATAGATGCGCCCTTGTTTCAAAGGGCCGCCGGCGCTCAAAAGTTAAAGTTGTATATGCAAATCATGATGAAGGATACAACTTTTGAGCCATAATAACTATTTGACAATAGAGATGAAAATGACAGAAAGAGAAACTGCTAAGCGAGTACTTTGACTTTGTTGCAATAGCAAGAGGCCAGGTTCTTGCATGGCCATGCTTACTATTCTTACTGATACTGCTTGCGCATCATACATCAACATCATGATGATCATGCCATCTTCCTTGTTAGGAATCCGTGGCGAAACACCAACATCCACGCCTCTCGGGCAGCTGCAGCAACAGAGGAAGCAAGATAGCTACGGTTGTAGTTCCCGATGCCCATGCAGAGATGGATCAACATCGGGTGCAACTTCAGAAGGAGGTGGAAAAAACTTGTTCCATTTCGCCCACCACGATGGGCTCGCGGGTGCTGGCACGGCCGGAGGCGGGGCCGGAGGCGGAGGCGAATCCGGCGTTTGCGGCACGTCGGACGCGAACGCGTCCCCCTCCGCCTGCAACTCCTGTATAATATATTGAACGAAAAAGCGCATATGTTTAGGCGTCTCGAAAACAAAAGCGCCGCCTTTTCTTTGATTTTTAAACCGCCTTGGAAAAAAACTCGCAAGCCGCGAGGACGCAGTCCCCTAACTGGTGCGTCTTGTCGTTTGAGGTGTAGACACACATGGGCCGACGTATCGGAAAGAAATTACCAGCTGCGGCCGCAGTTGCGGTGGTTGCTAGCAGTTCAGGCGGCAGGACTCATCTGCGACGGCGCCGCACTGAAGGTCGCGGCGCGCGGCCCCTGGCCCAGAAGCACTCTGGCCCCGCCCGCGTGACAAGAAAACACACTGACCGCGGGAATCACTCAGATCAGTTGGCCGCTCGTCTGGCGTCTTCGCTTACGCTTTCGCCCTCGGGCAGGGCGTCGTCGGCACCGGGAGAGAGGTGCCACCACAGTCCCACGACCAGAAAAAGACAACGGGAAGAGAGCTAGGTAGAGCTGCGGAGTGTAGTGCGAAGCTAATTCTTCAAATCGTAGCCCAGCCAGGCCATTTTTTCGACCACCCCCAACTACCCTCCCACACGAAACCCAAAGCGCTACACCTAAAAAAAGACTTGTTCTCTTCCCTGGCCCTCAACTATCAGAAGCGAAGAAAATGAGTATACTGGGGCCGTCGGCGTTTCCGGTACGGGGTCCTGCTCTACTTGTTCTTCTCCTACTTGCTCGAGTTCCACGTCCGCCTCGTTTCGCCGCTTCGTGACTTCGGTGTGGAAGAACGACGCCCAGTAAGGCGCCGCCCCCTCCCATTGCGATTCAGTGAGTTTTGCCCCTGTCGGAGGCTTCTGCAGGTTCTCCGCGGCGGCGCTCAGTGGCTGAAACGAGCTGCTGAGTGGGATGGCCTGAAAAAAAGCTTGTTTGCTGCGATCCCGTGCGGGCACGCTGTACTCCTGGAGAAGCTTTTCGCCACACGATATCAAGTGCAAATCATTTCCCTGGGTCTAAAAGGTGGAAGCTCATTGATTTGCGCTGCTATCTCTGGACGATTGCGCGCCACCACATACATTAAATCGGATATAGGCAAACATTTATCAACTTCCAAACCCCCGCGCCCCCATTGAATCCACGCCAAAATATCTGAGCGCGCGGGGGTCATTCTGCTGGCGAGAAAATGAGCGAGAGCGCAAAAATTGAGGAATTATTGGCACGACCGACGCCCTTTTGCGGATTCAATAAGGGGTCCGGGGAGTGGCGTCGCGCGTTTGAGTAATATTTGGCATATAGAACAATGCAACTTGGCTAAATAACGCAAACCCAAGCTCTTATGGCGCTCTCAAACGTTACATATACACTCTCAACTGTTACAGGAATTTGTAATGCAAGAATGGCAAAAGTGCAAGGGTGAAGATTGCGCCTTTTGCATTACAGTTTCGGCGCAGATTTAGAAGATGCTGCTTTAGCCCTTTGGAGAATTGTCATGCGCAGCAGCTTGATGATCGTGATAATGGTGCGCGTTCTGCATGATAAATTCATGCAACAGCTGAGAATGTAACGCTTGAGAACGCCATAGGTCTTTGTCTGATCTTGTGCTTATCATAAGCAGTCCTCTACTTGCATCAATTGCAGACTATGTTGCATCTCCTGGGCGCACTGGAGGCGGTGCGAAGCCTGCATGTTGACAAACAATTTTTACACTTTTCCAGATCCGAAATCCAAAATGAAATTTGCACTTCATATCAATGCGGAGCACAAAGCTGCTCCAGGGCATCCACGTCAACGCAGCCTTTTGGTCATCCCAATTCTGCTATGGATTGCAAAAGTATCGCCTTCGTGCAAAACTGTGTTTTTCAAAAGATAATGTTGATGTGCCATACATACTAGGCTATAGATGATCTGTCGCGCTAAATTGCCACTCGTACGAGCCTGATACTTTTCCAGAGGATATCTGCTGCCGGGAATACAGCTTCATGCAGGGTGTCGGTCCGTCCAGCAGCTTCAGTGGCAGCTGGAGCGTTCGCAGGTAGGGGTCTGCGGCGGCGCCGCCCTCCGCATTTGTAGCTGAGAGTTCAAGAGGCAGCTTTTTCAGCTGAGAGTTCAAGCCTTTCCCCTCCACGCACCCTGGTTTCAGGATGTAAAACGGAGAGGCTGTCCGCCAGAGCAGTTCCCGCTGCATCTTGGCATCCGTGCCGAACCCCGCCTCGTTGGGCAAAACGTCCTGCGGCACGTTCAGCAGATGCACCAGCGTTTCAGTCAGTTGCGGCTTCGTCAGATCCAACTGCCCGGACTGCCCGTTGGGGTCGGCCAGAAAATGCAGGTCCTGAAACGACCCGATGAGTTGCCCGTTCTCATCTTTGAACGGGTTCCAGGCACGGTCGCGGCGCCCGTGGGGGTTCCGAATCAAGGCGGCGTAAATCAGGAGGTACTCATTCGGGTTGACGCTCATGGTGGGAATCGCCAAGACGTGAAGCGCTTCAAAGGTGTACGCATGGCTCGCATACAACCCCTGGGCGAATGGGTATGCAGTGCAACTATTGCCTGAGGGTCTGGAGAGTTGTGATGCTGATGTGCGGATGATAATAAAGTTACGTAAGGGAAAATTTTCCACCGGCCTCAGTTTTCCACAAATGTGGAAAGTTTTCCCTTCCGTAAAAGCAACCTAGCAAGAAATAAACGTATCACCTTTACCTTCTGGAACCGACTACGACTACGTCTTACACTTACTCATGCGTAAGCATGAATGGCAATAAGTGCACGGCAAACACAAGCTCCATTTTTTTGCATGTTGACAAAAAACCGCGGCTGCTCCTGCAGAGGATGTGGATGAAGAGCAACCGCTACAACTCGCATGACAGATTTCTTCGTTCCTTGTCCTTGTGGCAGCTGCTAAGCATGACAACGACAAGTCTTGCACAACTCTACTTCCCGACCGAGACCGGTTGGCAGTTGACGTAACGTGTGTTTGCTCGCAATGATGAAGCTGAGAACGTGCGTCTTCTGCAACTTCGACGAATCGTTGGGGTCCTCCACCGCTCCGCGCAGAATGTGTTCCTGCAGATCAAAGAACAAGCAGCGTACCGCCTTGTGCCTTCGCCACCAGAGGTATCAAACTGAAAAGCGCATCGCCACCAGAGGTCTCAACTCCAAATTCTTACGTGGTTGCAGACTCTTTGTTTTGCATGCTTGAGCACAGACTGTCCCTGCTTCAGATTCTAAGTGCAAAAAGGCTCCCACATGCCAAGTCTCACGTGTACTGGGCCCTTTTGCAAGTTTGATTGTCGCTATTCTGGGGCGAAAAAGAAAATCCGTCATGCGGTTGCTTGCATGCAAGGTCGAAGAGTTAACATATAGATAGGATTACGACGTCGAAGCATTAACTTTTGCAATATAAGCGCTGTCAAGGATTGGGGCAGGGGCACTTTTCATCATGTTGATACGCGCTTCTCCTCAAGGTTGGGCGGGTGTCGCACGTCGAAGTTGCCTCCCAAAACGTCCCGAAACAGAAAGGTCATGGCCTTCTCGTGTTTGATGCTGCGCCGGTCCGTCGCCGCAGCGTACTCGGTAAACACCTCTTTCAGGGCGGCGGCGTCCAGTGCTGTTGGTCCTTGTAGTATTCTGCGGAGCCACCCGAGCCACCCGCGACCGCGAGGATGTTGTGACAGTGAGGCAAACGCTTTGGTCTTCCCTTTCGCGAGAAAAGGAGTGCTGTTCAAAATCTCTGCCAGGTTCCCCGCCACGTCGGCTGCAAAGTGAAAGTGCGACACAAAGAACCACAGGCCCCGGCTGCCGAAAGTGAGCTCTCGGATCTGGTCCATTTGTGTACCTGCGAGCGGCGCTACCGGGGCGAACAGTCGTGTGATCCAGGACCGTGGAGGTGGATGCTATCAAACAGAAACCGACTAGTACCACTACACGGACACCAGCTGTACAACGCCACGACAGCAGTGCTCTGTGCTGGTAGTGTCAATAGTTCAGCTAGTACAGCCGTATATTCAGTAGCCATGCCTTTGCCAAAACTAATCAACATGCTATCCACATCTACAAAAACAAAAGGCAGCAGTGATGCAAAGTGAGAGGCTGAAACGTCGAAATCCATTCCAGCGAATTTTTGAAGTAGCAGATTTGATGCCCCGTCCAGATGATTTATTTCATCTGTATTTGCTGCTGTTGCGACAGCTCATGTGCGATTTCTTGGTCTCTGTTTGATAGCAGCTGCGTGAGTGTGGCAAGGCACCCTCGCACAAATTCTTTGTGAATGACATTTGCGCCTTTCCCGTGAGACGACCTCTCATGCTGCTAAAACTCCGATAGGTCAGCAATCGAAAACAAAGAAATGTTTTGCCGTGTGGCTGCGTTTATATTCTACCGATCGCAGCGAACAGGGAAGTATATAAGTTTCTCTTCGCTTAATATCTTACTAGGGTCGAGGTCTGCAGCTGCATCGAACCATCACTTGCACAGCTATAGTTTTAGATAAAAGGTTGCATGCTCCTGCTTATTCTACTTTATGTCACAATCGAGATTCCCTTACCTGCGCCATGAGTTCTAGTTCTCTGCAGGAAGATGAACAACGCACTCAGCATTGACAGATGCACAACCAAGTGAATTCGATTTCTGACCCGGAAGAAAATTTCCGTCAATAGCCTCTGTCGGCTGCAACGGCTGCAATCAGAACCTCGTTCCCCCTTGGAATGCTGGCCTTGTCCTTCGCACTGAACGTTAAGCACACATTCGTCCGACCGAGGGCGCCGGGCTGACCCAACCGCGCGAACAAGTAGTCCGTACAGGAATCGTTGGCGTAGCACAGCTTCTCGCACATAGAGGCGGACTCGGGCTCATCGTGGGAATACAATTTCTGCTCCTGGCCGGCGCAGTCGGATGGCAATGGCAGTGGTTCCGTGAGAAAAGATTCCGTTTCCTTGTCCTCACCGGTTTGCTTCCTGCTGGACGTGACGACCAATTTGAAGCTGGCGTCGCCGGAAAACCGTTTCCATTCCTTCAGGGCCTTCATGCTCTGCCACTTCGAAACGTCCGCCCCCGGATCGTAAAACAGCTCGCACTGGTGTGTATGCACTGCAAATAAGTATCGAAGAGCCAGCACCCGACGATTTTCTTCTTACTTAGCGAGAAAGAACTTCTTGTAGTTGAGGCCCGAGCCCGACAAAAGGGAAAGTTGTTCTTCCCGAAGCTGCATGCAAATTGGAAGCAGTGAGCTATTGCTATCACCCCACAAATTACAACTCGTCAGAAGATGTGAAAGATGGCTAGAGGAAAATTAGAAGACCTTTGCTTTCCATTTTCTCAGCAAGCTGAAAACTTTTTTCATAACAGAGTGTTCACCATTGCAAAAATTGTTCCGAGCGTGCAGATCCGATGCCTTATTTGCACTGGATAAGTTGGGTCCGGGGACAGCACCTTCACACTGTCGGTGTTCTTCTGGTACTCGGGCACGTAAGTGACCGCGCTCTGCAGCGAAACCTGGCCATTCGCGCCCATCTTGTGCGTGCGGAGCCCCGTGAGGCTCTCCTCGCTCATCAGGAACAGTGCTTTGGACACCTCCGGCGTGGCCACCCCACGCCCAATGTACTTGGCCGGGCAACTAGCGGAGTTATGCAAGAGACAAAATGTTCTTGTGTTTGTTCTTATTGTATACTCTAACGCTCTACCTGGAGTGCCAGCATTCAAGTAGAAGTAGGACGCAAATCTTAATGTTAATCTAGCTCCTGCAATTATGTCGGAAAGGGCGTCTGGCTCTAAGCATATGGCGCACGAGAGTGAAGTACGTGAAGATACTTAAATCAATAAAACACGTCGCTACATATGCACTAAGGACGAGGCTAGACTGCAAGTCAAAGTCTCAGTCCAAGGAAAAAATACCTGTCAGTTTTTGTTTCGCTACTTGTCATGTATGTTGCAATGTCACAGAGAGAAGAACAAACGAAGTTCTAAAAATATTTCGTTTTCCTGCGATACGAGTTATCCAAGAAAAAACCTGTGTTAGTGTATGCTATCTTTGGCTGACAGCATCACAAATTTGCTCTACATGACAGAGAAAACCTTTCGTGCGTGGCTGGTAAGGGAAAACACACCTGAACAGAGGACTTCATGGCTGTCTGGCATGACAGGTCGAACTCTGTTGCATGTTCTGCATCACAGACTTACACTCACACAGTTTTTTTCTCGCATACGAGTTGGCGCTCGTGCACCGGATCCTCCACAACTTGTAAAAGGACTGTCCCCCCGCCACCGCTATCCACTGCAAATATGTCTGGGTCTCCTGGAATAAACTTGTCATGCTGCCTTCGGATGCTAAAAAAATCTGTATTGCATGAACAGCAGGGCGGGCAGTCGAGTTTTTGCTGCGCGGCGACGGCTGCATTCGCATTCTCTAACTTGTATTGCAGACATGCACTACATGCCAAAAAAAATGCCAATTTTCTTAAGGTAAAAGTGCGCCTTTTTAGTGCTAACTCGAGTCATTTTAGTGCAAAACTGGTCTTGTTAAGTCAAAAGAGACGAAAACGACGAAAATGCGCACGGTGGCTTCACCTAGTTAAGCCTAAAAATTGCGCAAATGCGCAAAAATGCAAAAACTAAAACGAAAAGGCCGCAAATTTATCAAACTAGGCACAAAAGTGCGCCACTTTGCGCATTCTCCAAAAATGCGCAAAATCGCTACAAGGCGCGCGCCGATGATTTTGCAGAGGTTCGCAGCGCGCTGGCGTTGTCGCACCCGTAGAGCCAACCTCCGGCAGTTTGGTTGCGCTTAAGACCAAAATTCGCCGAAAGAGCTCCCCTCAGCTCAAAAAAGAACAAAAACGCGACAAAATAAACGAAATACGACAAAAAGACAGCGAAAGAAACCAACCCAAGGCACTTTGGTCGTTTTTAGGTCCAGCATGCGCCGAGCGCGCTCCTTTTGGCTCGAAAAGGCGCAAAAGCGCAACAAAATAGAGGACAAAAGCAGCGAAAAGACAACAAAAATGGACGGCAAAGACAAAACGAGGACAATGTCGCCTCTCTTAGCGCAAAACTTAAGCGACTGCGACGCTTCTCGGGCTTGATAACTCGAAAATGGGCAAAATCTGCAAGCTGTAGCGCAAAAAAAGCAAAAATGCCACACAAGTGCAGAAAAAAAGCAAAAAACGCCAGCGAGCCACTCCACCGCGCTCAGGTATGCAAGCAGAAAAACGCCACGCGGTCATCACCTAGAGCCAAAAGCGCTAAAATACCGCCCGCACCAAGAAGCAGGCCGCTGGCTGGCAAGACGCACCGGCCTCCGGGATTACATTACATGCCAAACCAGCAACAAGGCGCGCGTCGATGATTTTGCAGAGGTGCGCAGCGCGCTGGCGTGGCCGCACCCGTCGAGCCAACCTCCGGCAGTTTGGTTGCACTTAGGACCAAAATTCGCCAAAAGAGCTCCCCTCAGCTCAAAAAAGCGCAAAAACGCGACAAAATGAACGAAATACGGCAAAAAGACAGCGAAAGAAACCAGCCCCAGACACTTTGGTCGTTTTTAGGTCCAACATGCGCCGAACGAGCTCCCTTTGGCTCGAAAAGGCGCAAAAACGCAACAAAATAGAGGGCAAAAGCAGCGAAAAGACAACAAAAATGGACGGCAAAGACAAAGCGAGGACAGTGTCGCCACTTTTAGCGCAAAAATTTAGCGGCTGCGACGCCTCTCGTGCTTGATAGGTCGAAAATGGGCAAAATCTGCAAGCTGTAGAGCAAAAAGGGCAAAAGCGCCACGCCAATGCAGAAAAAGAGCAAAAAACGCCAGCAAGCCACGCACTCCGCTGCGCTCAGGTATGCAGAAAAACGCCACGCGATCATCACCTAGAGCCGAAAACGCTAAAACACCGCCCACACCAAGAAGCAGGCCGCTGGCTGGCAAGGCGCACCGGCCTCCGGGATTACATTACATGCCAAACCAGCAAAAGGCCGCAAGGGCGCGCGGCTTTTCGCTGCTCTTTCAGGTTGCTTCGCGTATTAACTTGCATGGACGCCAAAAAAAGTTAGAGCCTTCTGAAAGCAAAGGCGAACCCTTTTGATGCTAATTAGGCCCGTTCTAGTGCAAAATAAACGGGTCGCGCTAAGTTAAAAAACCAAAAACATTACACGCAAAGGAAGACAACGCCGAAATTTTTCGCGAACGTGGGGGAGGCGAAGCCCCCCGGCAGCGCAAGCTTGCGCGCGCTGCAAAAATTCAAAAAAAGTTTCTCTTTTCATTCGTTCCAATATTCATCACCTAAAGTCTCGGGCGGTGCTCGACTCAGATCTCTTGGGGAGTATCGTACTCGTATTGCATTCATGCATTACAAATCCTTTTGTTCAGGTAAATCCGCAATACAAATTTTATTTCTCACGCTGAGGAAATTTGTAATGCAATTTATTATACGAGTACGATG
>JACKZZ010020569.1_pt1 | contig 11772 bp, 4 predicted proteins | sample 8027871 | NCBI WGS metagenome assembly JACKZZ01 (sample SAMN15724774, study PRJNA655200) | protist metagenome | isolation source: fluorescence activated cell sorting (FACS) single amplified genomes of... | place: USA: West Boothbay Harbor, Gulf of Maine | collected 2000-07-19
GGACTCTTCCACTGTCATCTCTGCTTTTTTTTGCAATGCGTGTATGTGCAGAGCATGCGTGTCCAATGCATTGGCCATGTCCACGACTACCCGGTCGACGCTTTGCCATAACTTCATCAGGACCTTTTCAAGGTCCGGCGAATAAAACGAGGCCTGCCTCTTAAGTTCATGAAAAAGGGAACAGTTGACCTCATGAGCGCGCCGGTAAAATTTTCCTACCATTTTTGGGGTTTCATTCAGGGACCGTTGAGTACTTTTTTTGCGTTTCGACAAATCACTGGTAGGCACATTCAACCCTATGTAACCATTCACTCCGTGCACAACAGATTCTTCCATCCATGCTGGAAGTAGATCTCGATTATTGGCATGCTCACTCGCTTTCAATTTTGGAAGCATCGCAGGGTCTGCATTTTCCATGTCGTTGAACAATTCACTGATACTCACCAAAACCTCTCATTCTCGCCGAACGGGTGAATTAATCTCTAATCCAAATCTTATTCAGTGTTATCCATACACGCACGATTGTAAATATACAATCGTGCGTGTATGAATTTTACAGACCGTATATATATGTGATATAAATTCTTGGGGTATAAATAAATAATATATAATTAAAATAATAATAATAATAATAATAATAATGAGGATTTTTTTTGTCTTCTCTCTCTCTCTCTCTCTCTCTTCTCATAAATCAAAATCAGAACCTTTCCTGTGCCCTGTTCCTCGGTCCAGTTGTAGTTGTTTTGTTTTGTTGTTTTTTCTAGTTCTTTTTCTTCCTTTTTTTTTTTTAACGTCCCCTTTTTTTTTGTTAATATAATAATAGGGGCATTTTTGTAATTAATTTATGGTTTTTTATATATCATAATTCTTTTAATCCTCCTCCAATTGGATATAATATACGAGGATAACAGCAAAGAAGATTTCGAAAGTGCAAGTTTAATCAAAATAAATAGACTAAGGAAAAACAAATAATGAAGAAGAAAAGTATAGTTATCCGTTTTGTTATTTTACATAGAAATACTATAGCAGAAGATATAATAACAAGGTATATTTATAGTTCTTCTTGAGTTTAATAGTTCTAATGAATAATAAATACGTCGTTCGTAGTAGAGAGTATAATATATTTTAATAATAAGATATATGTGAAGCACAACAAAACTAAGAAAGAACACAGCAACTAAAAATAGAAGAGGACGAGGGGAATGAACAAACTCCCCAACTGAAGGTTCCTCACACATACATGACGAAGTCAATTAAAACATCCCCTTAGATTCTCCCACAGAATATTCAGGAGTTTTCTTAACACTGCAAAACCATTTGTATCCCTTTGCATTTTTAGAGTAATATAGTGTGAACAAAGCATTATGTCCTCTTCTTCAAATGTAGCTCCTGTCCAGCGCTCACGGAAGTTTGATTCCACAGCGCCTGTTGTGCCATCCAAATATTTAATGAATTCAGAGCCACGCTTGTCCAATTTCGACGCCCCCCCTGCTGCATCCCAACGATTGCAGGAGTTGAAGGCGATTCCTCAGGACATACTGTCGGGGATGCCCATATTGTCTCGGGACAAAGACTTCGAATCGATGAAAGAAGAGTCAGCGGGGCGATCAGCAGATGAGCGAGAATCGATTTCTAATGAAATGTGCAAAATGCTCCAGACGCATGTTTCCTCGGTGCTACAGACAGCGTATAAGGTAAACAATATCCTCCGGGATGATTTAGACCACAGCAATCCAATCTCTCACACAAAATCATTGGATTTCTACGCGCCAAAACGCTCCGATGATTCGAAGCTAGAGTACTACTCCAAAAAGAAGAGGCGATCACCTCGGAACACCTGCAGCCCGGCGAGCGGCGGAGATCTTAGAATCAGAAACCCAAACATGAATTCACCGACTGCGCGAAGGATTGCCCTTGAAATTAGTAGCAGAGACCTGCAGATGGAGTACAACAATGGTGACGGCAAAGGTGGGCATGGCTCAACAAAGAAAGCAAAGAAAAAGCGACGAAGCACAATGGTGCAGCTGCCAGCAGAGCACAGGTTAGATCCGTACGTGTACAATGAGAAGCGGTACTTGAACCTCAACCTTATACGGTCCCTCAAGCGACAATTGCATGAATACGCAAAAGACAACATTTTAAGGCAGGCGGACGAAGTTGTTTACTACTTAAGATCGCAAGCAATAGACCAGAACGAGTTTTTCAAGCCAAAGTACTTCTACACAGCAAAGCCTTTGCCCCCGTTTTTAAACCAAGAGCAGGGAAACTTGCTGTGCCAATACGCAGCCGCCTGCATAAGGGTTCCGTGCGCAGATCCCAAGTGGAAATTCATAAACATGAGCGGCGGAGAAGATGCCCGAAAAAACCTGACTAGTGCAATGTCTATGCAGTGCTCTGTGCGAGTGATGGTGGATTTATTTTGGTACTGCCACATGCGACGGTTTCAAAAGATGCGAGATGGGTACGGGCAAGTCTTACCCGAGCGGAAAGAAGCCCTTCGAATACTGACGAGGCGCATAAGCAAAAACTATGCCATGCTAGTGTCCGGTGTCAAAGTGAAGAAAAAGGACATGTCCATATCCTTAAAAGATTTTGTTTTCCGTTTTCTCCCTTTTGCAATCTCGCACGCGGTTGTGTGCTGCTTTTATTATTTTTGCCCAGCGTCAAGGAACGTTTTTGTCAAACTCAATTGGCAGCATGGCGTATGGCTTGACGTTTGCGGAATCCTGTCGGGCGTATCTATTACTCCATCTACAATTTCTGTGATGCGATCGAAGCTGTTTACAAACGACGAAGCAGAAAAGCCGGACGCGGAGGATAATGATGAGGTGGACGACGACCCAGACGCGGGAAGGAACCAAAAACATGTTGCGCCCCTGCCAACCTCTTCCCTCGGATTCACGGACATTGGTTTGACAGGGGCCAGTCGTGCCCGTGTGTCGAAAAGCAAAGACCTGAAAGGAAAATTCTTCTTCTTCACGGGTTTTTCAGGAAACAACTTCAAAGATTCCCACGACGAAAACGACTTGAGGGAAGAAAGAAAAAGGGTGAAAGCAGACATTTTAAGCCGTGGTGGGCTTATCGCTTCGTCTTTGAAGAAGGCCAACGCCATCATTAGGAGAGATTCCAACTTCGTCAATGGCATTGTGGAGCGCGCCCAGGCATCGGAGGACATTGCCGTCTTCACGTTAAACGACATTAAGAAGACCCTGTACGACATCAAAGTGAAAACGGGGCACCGACTTCAGAGCAGGGAGAAGCTTCGTGGGAAACAACCCCGGGTGCGGTTCCAAGGAGGGCACATTTCGCCATGGTGCTCAGAGTTGTTTGGCTCGGACAGCGTGCATGGAACCAAAAGCGTGAATTTGCTTCGGACAGTGCCGGTTGAAAACTGTCTCTCCGGAGGACAAAATACTTACCACCCGGTGGGAATGGACGACGTGACGCCAATCATAGAAAAAATGCAGAATACAATTTCGGATAACAGAGAAAAGTACAAACACGAAGTGCGAGAGATGAGAAAATCACTGCGAAACGAATTGAACGTTTTAGATGGCCGCACTCACGAAGTTTTGTACAAAGGGGGCTCTCAACGCGCAAAGGCATTTTGTTTTGATCTTCGGCAAAGAAAAATTGAAGAACAGCAGCGAAAACTGAACGAAGAGAAAGAGAGACTACGACAGGAAATGGTCAAAGAGGCAAATCTAAAAATGGCAGCCAGGAAGCATCGGCCAGTGAAGAGGAAAGGCAACGGGGCAAAGAAATGGGCAGAACAGGAAGGCTTGGTATGGAATCTGCTGCCATTGCACTGAAAACAACGCTGTTAGAGCTACTCCCGCAATTAGGTCCTGCATTTTATTCTAAAATTAAATTCTATGACAGAATTTCTGATGATTTTTATTGAGTACTTCGTAATAGATTTAGAAGTATATTTTTATTATCATTATTAAAGTACCTGTACCTTATTCTATTATATATAGACACAGTATCAAAACATATAAATATAGTCGTCGTCTTTGTATTATACCTTCTACACGGTGAAAATTTGATTAATTGATATTTTTTTATAAAAAAATATGAGGAAGAATGTGTGGGGGGGGGCACACCTCTCCTCATATCATCATCGTCGTCACCAATATTGTATATTTCGGTATATTTCTCAAATACCGTACCGTACTTATGTGTATACCCTGAATGCAAATGTATGAATCCACTAAACATAGTTTTAATTGCGATAGTAAACCAAATTATTTATGCACTTATCACGGAAAAGAAAAGGTGCAGAAAAGATTGAGAAATTCCTATGCGTATGCCATGCATGTATTCCTCGTATAAATGCATGTACAAAATCTTTTTCTTTATATCTTTATTGGCGGGGGGGCAAGGTTTGGGTAAGACCATTCCACGGAATATCATAAATGTGTGGCATACTTGTCCGTCCTGCTCAAATGAGCTACCGCGTAAATTCAAGTTGTGGCAGCAATCTTGTAAGGAGCTTTATCCCGATTACACCTTCCATTTACTTTCGAGTGAAAACAGTAGACAGTTTATTGAGAAACACTATCCACAGTATTTGGCAATGTATGACTCTTATGAAATATTCGATGGAATGACAGTCAATATTGAAAGAATAGATGCAATTAGATATTTTTATTTGCATTATTTTGGCGGTATCTACATGGATATTGATATTATGTGCCTGCGGCGTTTTCCTAAATGGCAAAAACCAACATTCGGCTATTTGTATAAAGACTATGACGGACATAAAAGCGCTATTGCTAATGGATTCATGGCAACTCCTGCAAACCATAGTCTTTTTCTCAAAATTATTGAACAGCTTCCCATAGCAGCTGTTGCGCATGAAAATGTTATGGACACAACAGGGCCGGCTTTTTTAACTCGTTTAATTCAGCAATTTGGACTGTCAAAAGTTAACGTTTTAGAAATGCCTAAGATTTTTCCTTTTCAATGGAATTTAAAAAAGAAAGAAACCAAATGCTCAACCGTACATGAGTGCAGAAACGAGTTTCCCCTTTCTTACACTATGGACAATTATCTACAATCCTGGATTCCAAATTGGAGGTTGAATTTTCCGTTGAATAGTATGGGTGGTCAATTTGAGTGCGTAGGTGGGAGCTTGCTACAAATAACATGGATGTTAGACAAACAATCGTTTGCAACGTTTAACATAGAAGAAGACAATTATGTAAATTTTGTAGAAAGTTTCAAAGAAAATGTTGCCCGGGAGAGCATTAGATTATCGAGTGCCGAATGCATAACATTGTCCATACGAGAGTCTTATTGGAGAGAAGGTATTTTAGCCCTTTGTAATTTCGCCGAAAGAATATTGCACATAAAACAACAACGAATATGGTCGGTGGATGCACTTCTCAAAATCATTGGTGCTCTTATTGAAGAAGAGAACGAAATATTTATAGATAGTCCAATTAATAGAAAAATAAAACAATTAATCCATGGAGTCCATGAACATGTAGTCGAATTCAAAAGTGGAAGGAGAGATTTAGCTCTCGCTGGCTTAAAGACGGTAAGAAAAAAGTTCCTCGGTTTGGATATCTCCAAAGGAGACAGCTTTGATCTGTAACGAGAGTAAAAGGGTTTTAATTCATTTCAAAAGTTTTACTTCAATTGACAAAATGTTCACAGTAAATATTTAACTTTAAAAAGAGAGATTAATTAAATGAGCAATCCAGTAGTGAGCAACTCAGCATTGCCTCGACCCTAATAGTGCTATCCTCGGATGAAGACGCAGGGAATTAGAGCTTTGCCAGCAGGACGAGACCCCAACGGGCCGCTGCTTGGAAAATCGTACAAGGATTGAGTAACCTATGAGTGAGATATCGGATGAGGAAGTTGATTATGGTTCATTTGACAGCATTGCTAATCCAGCTACCGATTCGGATTGTGCATGGAGTCTATTGATTTAGCTTGAAACCACAAGAGCAAAGATAAGTTCGAAATTTAGAGTTCAGTTTGCAGTATGATACATTTTAATTTTAATTACCTAAAAAATAACAGCCAATTTTCTTGTTTTTAAATCTAGATTTCAGTTCGCAGTACATTAATTTTAATTACACTTAAATAACAGCCAATTAATCATCTCAGGAACAACGAGAGTGTACTACACACTATATTTTTTTTTTAAATTTTCTGACAGCCAATTTTTTATTTTTTAAATTTTTGAAAAACCGTTTTGTGATGATTCGTTTTATATGCAGTTTTTATCTCGTGCCAAAGGTGTGATGTGGGCAGCACGCGGGTTTTTCTCCGTCTCTCGCCACATCGCGTTTATTTACCATCACTGCCCATGCCTACAATCTTGTCAACGTACGATTGTACCAAACCGTTAATTTCCTCGCCTTGGTCTGTTCGGAAATAAATTTTGTGCGACTCCATCATGTTGCCAAGCACCAACACGAACGAGCTTCTCGATTTTCCCCACGTTACAACTTTTTCGTAAGGGTATTCCGCCAAGAATTCTTGGGTGTGAGGGTGGACCACAAGGATCATTTTCGCATTGATGGCAAGAACGATCTCCGATGGCCAGGTTTTCTCCGTCTGGGGCTCTACTACAAAATAAGTTGATCCATAGATTTTCCAGCGCCCAATATAGTCCAGGTAATTTGCACGAGCATCCATGACGGTATAGCCTTTCCCCGCAAGCGAGGACCACTTCTTAATGATCCCGTCCTCCATTTCTTGCTCTTTTGCAGGAGTATCGATGTACTTCATAGGGCAGTACGACCCCAGCTGTCCGGTAATCATCCCGGTCATGCCGCTAAAGTCTCCAAATTTCTCTTGGATTTGCAAGGCTGCCAACTGTTCGCAGTCTTTCTGGATGGTTGGGTAGCGGGAGTTTACGACGTCAAAAACGCCTTGGATATAAAACAGGTGTACGGCAGCCTCGTTTTTGGGGTCAAATTCGAGAAAGAGGCGCACTTTGTACATGAACTTGTAAGTCTCAATTTCTTTCGAGCTTTTCGCCTTCTCGTCGTCGTACGTCTTCTGCCAGTAAGCAATAATATCTAGAACCCTCTCCTCCCTGTCTAAAACGCGTTCCTCTTCTTCCGAGCTGACTTCAAATATGGAGTATGGTTCCGCATCGTCCAGTCCCAACATAAAGGACACCATTCGCGACAATTCATCCACGGTTGTCCAAGATTGCACCGGGACAGTCACGGCACTTCCATCTAGCTTCTGTACACGGATTAATACGGGGTCGCCGTGTCGAACAGCCTGGATTTCTACATTGGTCGGTACGTTTATTCGCGGTCCTTGCTCCTGGGTCCGGACGATCCGCTTCTGTACGAATGTGGCAGTTTCCGCAATTTCCGGGTTCTCGTGTGTCAAATGCTTCTGGCAAAAGTACATCACGAACGGGTGGAAGTCGTTGCTGGGAGGGTACGTCCCAGAGCAAATAGCAAGCAACTGCCAACCCCTCAAGGTGCTCTCCGGGTCGGGGTTGTTCGTCACTTGCTTCATGATTTGACAGAATATTTCGTCACGAAGCTCTTCGGGGGCATGAAGGGTATTCTTCAGCAATTTCGACGCATGCCCCCCCGAGTCTTTCCTCGTGCTGCGATCGCCCATGAAACTGACGATGTTTTTGTACGATTGGACGGCTTCGTTGTTCATGGTGCTCGGCAAATTCAAGAGGGACTTCTTGATGAGGTCCTTTTTGAAGGAAAGAATTTTTTCCACTTGGGTGCGCTTGTTGAACAGCCCTTTTCGATCCAGGTTGAACTTCCCCAAGCCCCCTTCCGAGACCGGTTTGGCCCAGTCTTCCATCTGTCGTTCTGGGACGTCCGGGATTTCTACCTTTGTGAAGTTGGCAATGGACGCGTTCCGAAGTATCTTCGCCGCGTCCTTTTTCTTCTCTTTTGCTTCAGGCTTTTTGGTCTCGGCAACCTTCTTATCCACGGACTCTGCTGTGCTTGCTTGCTTACGAATATTTCTCAGCTTTGCAAAGCGATCGTTTGTCACAGATTCTTCGTCTGCATCGGGCCCTTTGGCCGGCTCTGCATCGGGCTCTTTGGCCGGCTCTTTGGCCGGCTCTTTGGCCGGCTCTTTGGCCGGCTCTTTGGCCGGCTCTGTCGCCTCGACGGCAGCTGCACTATCTGTCTCTAGCCCCGTGGCAGTTTCGTCCTCTGCGGCGGCGGTGGCGGGCTCCTCGGCCCCCTTCGTAGACGCCGCTACAAAGTTGTCCGGCTTGGTCCACTGCGTTTCGCGGGTAATCATATTAACGTAGTACACTTTCCCGGAGGATTCATCGAGCCGTTCGACCCACTCTTTGCCACTTCCTGGTTTGACCCAGCTGGTCTCTCGCGTGTTGACGTTGAAGTAATAAGTCTTTCCACTAGCTGGGTCAACTTTCGACTGCCACTCGTCTTCGCCTTCGGCCGTCGTCTCTTCCTCTCCACCTTCTCCCTCTGCAGCGTCTCCACCTTCTTCCTCTGGGATCCCTGCGTCTTCGGGGTAAGTCCACTGAGTCACCTGGGTCGTGCGATTTGCAAAGTACTTGTTCCCAGAGCCGGGGTCGATCATTTCCACCCAGTCGTTACCGATATCCCTAGGTTCGGCCATGGCGAAAAAAGGGTACCTTAGTTTAGCGTTTGTTTGTCGGGGGAGGAGGGAGAAGGAGAGTGGGATGAAGGTTTATTGGGTAACAACACTGGCCTTCGTCCTTTTAAACTGCAATTACGATGAACCTTGTTCTTGTAAGTGAAATGCCCTGTTTTTCTTTCAATTTCTAAGATTTGTTTACTGCGTTTCATTCGATTGTTTCTATCTAATGAACCTTGCACAATCAGTTAAAGTCTCGTTGATTGAAGTACAGCATACATGATGATCGAATATAAGTTTTAAAAAAATGTAATAATTATATAAAAAATATAAAAAAATGATGTAAAAAAAAAAATGGTGTCCATCATTATTATATTTATTATTAATTATTTTTTTATTATTTTTTTTAATAATGTGATGTTCTTCTCTTTCTCATTAAAGCTATCGATATATTTGGTGTAATTATAATAACAAAAAAAAAAAGAGAAGAGTGAAGAAGAGAAAAATAGGAAGAAGAAGAAGAAAGAGATGATCTTATTTATTATTATTGGAATCTCTAATTTTGTACACGTACACTGCATACGTGTATTTTCTCTTCAATTAAAATAATGAAGAATAATGATAGTTTTTTTAGATAGTTTTAAATAAAAGCTTATTAAAGACTACGTAACTGAGTTTAATTTTATTTAATATCTGTACCAAAACCAAAACCAAATAGTGTGGTGTGGCACACTAAGAACTTAATAATATATTTATTGTACTTTTATTGAAGTATTTTCTATTAAAAGAATACGTAAGTGTTCTTAATATTTTTAAGTATAAGTTGTGTTTCGATTCGTCTCTATGTATATTTATGTATTGTAATATAATATACAAGTAAATATAGCCAAAGCTCGATCTGAAATCTGAAGCAAAGCAAATAAAAAGCGAACAAACAACTGTAACACTACTTCCTGCAAAGACGACCTCAGTGGTAAATAACTTAGATTATAATTGAAATTAAATAGAAAAAGCTTTTGTCTTTCTTTATTAGTCTTTGGGAAGGAGAGAAGAAAGAACTGGACTGGGACACTGGGACTGGGCCTTCTAAAATACTATGTGCCGTTAGTCTAGTATTCTTTCTAAACTATAAAATTCTATACTAAACTTCGTATTTACTCCTTCCCACACTCCACTACGTATATAATACAAAGGATTACGATATAGATAGCATAGCCCAAGGAAATAGAGAGTGAGCCTGTGAGTCATCTTCCTTCGTGTATTGTACGAACCGGTAAAATATTTATGTACACCACACACTGTGCCGATCGGGAGAGTGATACCACCATCAAATTTTAAAAAAAGGCGGGAGGAGGGAAGAATACAATAATGAACAATATAAGTATAGAAATGTAATGCATAAAATAATAGGTTGGTACAACGAAATTAATTGTTATGATAGGAAATGATCATCGTTCTACTTCTTAAAACCCTACCTTGTGGATTAATAGTCCTGTCCTGTCCTGTCCTAGCTAAGGCAATGAATGCAAGAAAAGGAATTAGCGCTATTTAAAGTGTTACAGTATTGTAATACTAAACTACTCAACTACAACTTGAGAAGAAATAAATAATACAAAAAAAAGAAGAATCATTTCTTCTTCTTCTTCCTTATATTTCCTATCTATCCATCCGACTCTTTTTTTGTTTTCAACTTACTTTTGTATTACTATATGTAAAGACGACTACTAACGGGTACACTTTACGTATTTACTTACAGTATATTTATTGACTGAAAGAAAATACATTCATTTATTTATCTCTCCTGTGCTTTGCTTTATTTCTCTGTTAAGAACCATTCGCTTGAGGCAAGATGACTCACTCGACTGTTCTCACTGTAGGTAGGTATATATAATTAATAATTAAAATAGGTAGGTAGGTTGGTAGGTAGGTAGGTAGGTAGTACCAACTCATTCAAGCCCCCCCTCCCTCTCCCTACCCTAACTACATATTATAATACCTAATATAACTAACTAGAACTAGAACCACCCTCTTCTCTGGTCTTCTTTCTTCTGGTCCTGGTCCGTCCGTCCATCTATCTCAATTTTTCTTATAAAATAAAATACATTTTAATGTACTTATAGTGGATCTAACTATAGGTATTAATTAATAAAATCAAAAAACACGGGAGGAAGGAAGTGTAGTGTGTGTGTTATATCACGTTATCGCACCATATTTTCAATTCTGCTCAATGGACAGTACTGTACTTTATAGTACAGGTAATACGAAGGAGTGAGTGGCTAATGTAATAAATAGGTAACCTTGAAATAGAAAAGGATCAATTGAATAAATAATACATGAAAATAGTAGGAGTAGGGAATTCGATAGAAATTAATCCTTCCATCTACCTATTAATAAATAAGGTATAAATTAAGACAAAATGAAATAAATAATTGTACAATTTCAATAATCAATAGGTTTACAATGGTTTATTATTTATAGGTATTTTATTATATAATGTATACATACTATATGTACTTAAAATATATTATAGTTATTATGTATATATATCCTTTATTATATAGAAGGAGATGAAGAAGGGATCTGAAAGGTATACTAGAAGCGACTATAAGTAAGCAAAGCAAGCAACGATGAAATGTGATTATTAAAAAGAATTGGATCTTTCTTTTTTGATGGGATTTTAATACTACACAGTATAGGAAATAAAATGAAAGAGAAAAGAAGAAGTAGTATAGGAAATCATCTTCTTCTTCCTCTTCTTGAATTGCCTTTTATTATTTGAAAAGGAATTAATCAACGAATGAATGTGTTAGAAAAGAGAGGCAAGGTAAAGAAAGAAAGAAAGTAGACAAGAAAATTATCCTGCATATTCACCCTTCATTTCATAATTGTTTAGTTATTTGGAGTAGTTGGCAAGAATTATTAGTTTCTGTTTACACTTCCGAATATCCCCTCCACCTTACTACTCTTAATATCCCCAACGTCCGTTCTCGCCGTGACGTTTTGTTTGTGTTAAGTCGAGCGAAACATGGAAAACCCCGAGGGCCAGTATTACAAAGTGGTGCTGCAGCATCGTGGGCAGCAGAAAACAGTGCTTGTGTATGGAAACATGCCTCGCAACGAGCTGTACGACAACGTATGCGCTGCGTTCAACCTAGATCACTTGGATTTGGCAGGGATCCGAAGCGAGACGGG
>JACKZZ010023074.1_pt1 | contig 11771 bp, 6 predicted proteins | sample 8027871 | NCBI WGS metagenome assembly JACKZZ01 (sample SAMN15724774, study PRJNA655200) | protist metagenome | isolation source: fluorescence activated cell sorting (FACS) single amplified genomes of... | place: USA: West Boothbay Harbor, Gulf of Maine | collected 2000-07-19
GAACAACATCATCATCACGATTTCATTTTCCCCGTAATGTAACTCATGTACTCCTCTTTTGAAAGACTCCAAGGATCACCACTCGGAATGTAACGCTTGGACCAAGACGAAACGACGATGCCACGTTTCATCATATCTTTCACCTCGTCAGATTTCAAACCAAGAACATCCATGAGAACACTTTCAGCATCTTGCCCATACTTAGGAGCACAACGAAGACGACGTATCGTACCTCTCTTCGAACGTATCGATGCGTTTGTGGAAAACATGGTGACAGCAGAACCGATCGGATGCTTCTCAATACGTTCAAAATCATACGAAGTGCAAGGCAATGGTGATGACGATGAGTTGGAGTATCGAGATCTAAGATTCGAGAGCGTACATCGTTTCACTGCAGCAACATGTGGAATTTTATTTACGATGCGTAGAATCGTGGAAAGATTATGATGCTGAAAGCAGTCCTGAAGAAGATTCGAAAGCGTTTCATCATCCTCGTGTTTGATATCTCCTCCCCCACCTTTTGCTTCTACTCTCCATCGAGTTTTCGTTTCATCAATGCATTCTTGATGAGAGAAAGATCGTAAAATCGACTTTAGCAAATCATTTTGATCACATCTCTCACCACTTGCAAGAAAAAAATGTTCTCCATCACGAGATGTGTACCATCGATACAATGCATGTCGACCTTTCGCGTGACCAGAAGGTTCGTTCCAACATCGTCCCTTAAAATCGTACGCCAAACTGACTTGAAGTAAATTTCCAGCACTTGCGAGACTGCTTCTCGCGACGTCAGCATGCCCAGTTCGAAGACGCTTGAAGAGTGCGGCAACACATGACAATGCAGCACAAAATCCACCAACAACATCGATGGTCCCAATGTGCGCGTGTTCCTCTGGCGTCTCCAAACCTCCTCCAAATCTTGACATGATACCAAGTACAGCTTGCAACACATCATCGTATCCGAGATGATCACTCCACTCACCCCAACGAGGTCCACCGAACGCGTTGAAATGCGTCAAAACAATCGTGGGATTGATACGTTTCAAAGAATGTTCATCGAGTCCAAGAGCAGTCAATTGACTCATTGTCTGATTCACGGTAACGACGTCAGCCCATCGAATCAAATCGTTCAAGAGTTTACGTCCTTCCTTGGTGTGAAGATTCAGAAGTACGCTTCTTTTTCCACGATTCGCAGGAAGACCAAGAAGAGTCGTGATGCTAGCATCATATGAAGGGGTTCCCATATCCACCTTGATAACGTCACATCCAAAACGACACAACGTGTGTGATATCATCGGACCTGCTATGACGTTACAAAGATCTACGATACGAATACCAGAAAGCCACTCTTTTTGATCTGCACTATCTTTCGATCGTTTCACATCTCTCCTCATCGTTTTTTCTCTCAACTCTTTGGTGGATGGCACGGTAGCACGATCACACCAAGAAAACGGACCTGGAATCTTGATTTCTTGACCCTTGAGTGTCACGGTCTCGACCAATCCAGATGAAGAAGCATGACGTGATTGCATCCACTCCTTCGTCGTCAAAGTACCATGTGCTGGAATCTTGGATGCACCGAAAAGTACAGTCCACTCTGCTGCATCTCGAGTTCGAAATCGTTCCTTCATTTTTATCTTGAGTCTTGAAATCCATTTCGGGTCACTTAAAGGATAGGTTCCCAGAGCACATTTCACGCTCGTACCATCCCAATCTTGATGTACCAAAGCCTTGTCAATCGGTAGACCTTGTTTGACGACTTCTTCCCACAATCCAAGAAGCTTCAAGGTTCTCTGTTGATGTTTCCAATGTGATGGCGCCACCAAATAGAAAGGTCTTTCGTCTTTACACATGTACGTCGCGTAGAACGGATCAAGAAAACGATCGATATCTTCGTACTTCAAGTCAAAAGGAATATTCTGTTTACGACGTCTTGCGATTTCCATCTGACGCATAGATTTGTATCTTGGAGGCTTGTCCTCGACTTCAACAGCATTGTACACCAAAGCATCCAACAATGCAGATGCCAAAGGTACTTCGATGTGATCACCCAGTCCAGTGCTCTCTCTTTTGTACAAGGCGCTAACGATGGACGTGGCGCACAACGAAGCAGCATATGTACTTGCTTGATAGAGCGGGGAGTAGCTTGTCGTATCACCCATGAGTTGTCTGTTCAAACCCATGTCCGTAAATACTCCGCTGGCTGCTAGTATGATTCCTTCGTAACCTTTGAGATCGGCATGTTCTTCATCTTCGGAAGCAAAGGCGGGAAGAGAAGCGTAGACAAGTCTTGGATTCATTCGCATGATGTCCTCCAAGGAAAGTCCCAGAAGTTTTTCCATCGTACCAGGAGAAAAATTTTCCACTAAAACATCAGCATCTTTGATCAAAGCTTTTGCTTGTTCGATTCCAGAGGAGGACTTGAGATCGAGTCTGAGAACTTCTTTCGATCTGTTCAGTCTTACGTTTGCTGGAGTATTCATGAAAGGTCCAGTTGGTGGATCGATATGAATTACATCTGCCCCAAAATCTGCCAAGAGTGTACTTGTTAGAGGTCCTGCAATATATTGACCAAAATCTAGAACTTTGATCTTAAAAAGCGGTTTACGTTCGGTTCCGACTTCTTCGTCGTCGAATTCGTCGTCGAAAGTCTTAAAAAACGATCGATTTTTTTTATTTTTTAAATTATTACTCATCATCTCAATCAAATTCTACTCACTTTGGCCAAGAATTACCACTCCAATCGTTTTCACAATATTGATTCCAATTGCAATACATTTATTTACCGTATACGGTATTCTTTGTTGTTGACCACTGACCACCACACCACCACCCCGTACCCAAAAATCACGTGACTTTAGACCGTGTAACAATCTATACATCTATACATCTACACATCTACACATCTATGCATCTATACATCAATAAAAAAATGGCAGCAGCAGCACTCATTATATGAATGTGCCGAGAAAGTAGCAGTAGTAGTGCCACCACCACCACCATCATATTTTTGACTCCGTCCGGTCGGTGCCATGATGATGCGATGCCATTTTTTCAACAAACTCAATGATGAATTTCTTCAATTAGTAGCAATTAATTATTCATTCTGAGCCGTACTTTTTTATTATAATTTTTTCACTCAACAACAACAAACAAACCCCACCACGATAAAAAATCATCATCATCTATAACATCTCTACGAAATCTCACACTACTTTTACACAGTCTAGTCTAGTCTATGAAATCTAAAAATAGTATAAAAAAAATCAAATTTTTCATCACGATGGGGCACATCAAAGCTAATAGTATACGACGTATAGGTCCCTAGTATGACGAAATCTCACACTTTTACACAGTCTACCTGTATGAAATATAAAGCTAATAATAGTATACGTATAGGTAGATAGTATGCAGTATATAGATCATATCACCATTCAAAATCTGCGTTTACAACAACAACACTCCACGCAATTTTCAAGAAGTACTACTACGAAGACTACTACTACGAAGATTTGAGATTTCATTTATTTTCAATCGATTGTTGTGTCAGAGTGGAGATCCCTGTGAAACTTTAAGCGGGGGCAAAAAAAATATAAAAAAAATATGAAAATCACGACGACGACGACGACGACGACGACGTCGACGTCTGGAATAATACGAGAAGAAGAAGAGAAGATTAAAAATGATAGAGCTTCTAATATTGCGATGATGATCAAACGTCAACTTCAGGAACAATTTGGTGGTGCCATATTTGAAGAGGGGGATGATAATGAAGAACATGATGTTCAAGTCCTCCGAAACACGTCGTCGTCTTCGTCGTTGGAAGAATCCAAATGTCAATCGTCGTCACAACCGATCGTAGTTGTGCATCATCATCAAAGTCCTTGCAAACAAGATAGCGATCTTACCGTTCCAATTGTGAAAGAAAATTTATATTCAAACATAAGAGAAGGTAAAGTTGAAGATGAGGATGAGGACACGAAACGTCGTAGTCATTTCGTACGACGTTCTTCGCGGCCCAGAAGACGAGTTCAACAATTAAATATCGGGAGTGCGAATAAGAAAAAGACGAGAAAGAGGAAGAAGAAACAAAGACACATCGACGACGAAGGAGAAGAAAAGGTCACTCCTCCTTCCAGTGAAGAGGAAGCTTCTCTCTCTAGTGCTGAAGAAACATCTTCGGGTGATGATGTTGACTTTGATAGTGAATCTCCTAGAAGAAGATCTACCAGAAATCGACGTGCAACTCAAAAGAAGATCAACTACGATGAGAGTAAGTACGATCTTTTTGAGGAGAAGGATTTGATCGATCAACTTGCTCCTTCTGATGAACAACCTACGGAGAAACCCAAAAAGCTCTTCAATGTCGAATCATTTCTTGGAATCTGTACTAAAACTGCTTCGCACTGGGAACAACTTCTACGAAACTTCAAGACGATTTACGTCAGTGGTTCCATGGACAATTCGGAAAACATTTTCGAGTGTGAGCATGGATGTGGTTTCGAGGCTGAGGATAGTAAGACCGTTGAGGCTCACGAAATATGTTGTGGTCCAGACATTCCGTCTGATCGTATCTTGGTGAAATGGCAATACTTGTCACACATGCATTGTACGTGGGAGACTGAGAAATCTCTTCGAAGGATTTGTGATGAGCATGAAACGAGAAGACTTCAGCGATTCCTTGACGAAAAAAAAATTAAAAAGTCATACGAAGTGCTTGAGAAGCAGAGAAAAAAGTATTTGGTCGTGGATCGAATTTTATCCGAGGATAAACTGGGTGATCTCAAGACGTATCTCGTCAAGTGGAGTGGTGATCTTGATTACGATTCTACCACTTGGGAAAGTGCGGAGGATCTATTTAAGTTCGTACCCGATTCTAGGAAAAGAGTCAAGCAGTTTGAAGAGTTTCGAGATCGACCTTTCGAAAAATTATCCAAGAAACCTATGTACTATCGTCCTCCCAGAAACAAAAAGTATCAAGAATACACAGACGTGACTCTGCCAGGATGTTCCGATTCTCTACGATTGAGAGAATATCAAGTCAAAGGCGTGAATTGGTTATGTAAGAAATGGTTACAAGGTACCAACACTATTCTTGCTGATGAGATGGGTTTAGGAAAGACTGTTCAATCCATTGCTTTGGTCGATCACATTCAACGCAGAGAGAAACTTGGTGGACAATACATCGTCATCGTACCGTTATCTACGATCGTGAATTGGGTTCGAGAGTTTGAGATGTGGACGAATCTAAGTGTTTGTGCATTTAAGGGAAATGCGGAGAGTAGAAGAAGATTCAAGGACAGTGAGTTTGATAAAAAAACAGGAAAACCTCAATTTGATGTTCTCATCACGACGTACGAAATTCTTGGTATGGAGATCGAGTATTTGTCTGAAAAGTTTGAGTGGAGACTCATGATCATCGACGAAGCACATCGTCTCAAGTCCAGTCGAAGCAAGACGTTACACAAAATACGATCCTTACAGTTCGGAGGCGTTTTGTTGATGACCGGTACACCTTTGCAAAATCGTGTAAGAGAGCTTTGGCCTCTTCTCAATCTTCTCGATCCTGAACGTTTTGATGACGAGGAAGCATTCATTGAGGACTTTGAGATCGACAACAAGAGAGGTACAACAATTACTCCAAGGCAAGAAGAAGAAGAAGAAGAAGAAGAGAATCTCAGCGTCACGCCCCTCATCTCTCTTCTTCACAAAGTCATGTTAAGACGTATGAAAAATCACGTAGAGCAACGTCTGAAACCCAAGCAAGAAACTGTTGTGGAAGTTGAACTCACACGTACACAAAAAAAGTACTATCGTGCTCTGTATCAGAACAACGGAAGTTCTCTTTTGAAAGGTTTTAAGCGATCCATGAACAACGTCGCCATGCAACTTCGAAAGTGTTGCAATCATCCGTTTCTACTCGAAGATGTGGAATCTTTGGAGAGAGAAAACGATTTGAAAGATCTGACGGAGATCGAATCTTTGATACAATCCAGCGGAAAAATGTCCTTCTTGGACAAGATGTTACCAAAACTCAAGGAAGAAGGACATCGTGTTTTGATCTTTTCTCAAATGGTGAGAATGCTCAACGTGTTGGAAGATTACTTAAGATTAAAAGGATATGGATATGAACGAATTGATGGTGGAATCAAAGGCAGTGATCGTCAAAATGCGATCGACAGATTCAACTCTGAAGACTCCAAGTCGTTTGTGTTCCTGATCTCCACAAAGGCAGGTGGTGTGGGTATCAATTTGACCTCAGCTGATACGGTCGTGATTTACGATTCGGATTGGAATCCTCAGAACGATCTTCAAGCCATGGCACGATGTCATCGAATTGGTCAAAAAAGTCAAGTCTCCGTCTATCGTCTTTTGAGTAGAAAAACGTACGAAATGGCCATGTTTGAGTGTGCGTCTATGAAGCTCGGTTTGGATCGAGCTGTACTTCACGGCGTCACATCTAAACGTAATGGTAGTAGTTTCATGGGTAAGGAGGAAATGGAGAGACTCTTGAAGCATGGTGCATATCACGCAATCAAGTCAGATGACGATATTGATGAGAAGAAAGACGATGAGTTCTTCAACGCATCGATTGATCAGATTCTTCAAGCTCGTACTCGTGCTGTAAACACACTCGGAGGGGACGACGAGAACATAAACTCTGAGCGTGATCTTCTCTCCAAGGCCACGTTCGCTTCGGAATCAGGTGAGACGATCGATATGGACGATCCAGACTTTTGGAAAAAAGTATTGGGTGAAGACGCTGTTTCTGAGAAAGAGGAGCAAGAAATTCTTCTGAACAGACGAGATCGCAAGAGAACCAAGATCGATTACTCTGAGAAGAAGATTTGGAGAAATCACATGAATCGTGAGGACGACGACGAGGATGATTACGAGGATAAGAGTGACGAAGATGATTCGAATCTTCCAACAAGAAGAAAGAGATCTGGTAAATATATTGAAAGACGCAAAGGATTTAAAGGAAACAGAAAACCTAAGAAAACGCTACCCGATGACTTTACGAATTCGAAACTTCGCAATGCAATATTGAAAAAGTTATACACAATTACATGGGAGAACTTTACGGGACTGAACGGAATGCTTAATCGTGCTACGAGTCATAACGAGGAATACGAGTATGTGAATAACTCTCCAGAACGTTCCGTAATTTTGTGGAGTGCTGCATTACGTTATCTTGCAGCATCCGTGGAGTCTCACGTCTTGAAGAAAAACGAAAACACAACAATTCCATCCCTCGACGTAGCATTCGAGGCTGCGAATCGTCTTCAAAACGAGTATTCTTGCTTGAAATCGTTTTTCCTGAACAAAGATCGATGGAGAAAGGACGCTCGAGAATTGATCAAGATGAAACGTGCTATTGCGTCTCTACGAAGTGGTATCAAGAGTGCTCTTGATGCAAACGAGGCGAAAAGAAGACCTGATCAAGTACCTCGTCTCAGTGTAGAAGGCATGAAACGTCAAATAGAGAAAGGACTGTCTTGTGTAGTGGAGACTTCGGAGGACATTGAGGAGTGGAATGCAAGAGAAAAACGTATATTCAAGGACTTTTGGGAAGATAAAGATTTATGGAATATGTGTGGAGAAGCAAAAAAGAATGGGAAGAAGAAGAAGAAAACGAAGGACGGTGACGGTGAAGAAAAAGAAGAAGAAGAAAAAAAGACGACGACGACGACGACGACGACGACGACGACGACGACGAGACAGAGAAAAACAAGATCAACTTCGAATTCACTATCCTGGCTTCGTTCCATCGATTCGACGTACGAACTTGAGGAAATATATCGTTTGTCTCTTGAACCCAATAGCAAAGGTTGGAAACTCATAGCGGATTATCTCGTTGGGGAAAAGGCTTTGAATTCACCATTTCAAGCATTTAGAGGAGAAACTGTTGAATCTCCTGTTCCTTGGACAATTTCTGACGACATGGCGTACTTGAAAGGTGTTCATGTTTACGGACGCACTCTGCTTTCGAACGGGAAAATTTGGAAGCATTTCTTTGCTTCAAAATTTCCATGCTTTGATCTCAAGGCAGGAAAACGTATAATATTTAGACGATTGAAAGATATCTTGCGAATTCATCGAAACGCAACAGCTTGGGCAGAAAAGATAAAACGTTTGGAGGAAAAAAAGTTAGAGAGACAAAAGATTGCAGCTGAGAAAGCTAAGATTGTAGCTGAGAAAGCAGCTGAGAAAGCGATGCTCAAAGCCAAGAAGGAAGAGGAAAGAAAAGAAAGGGAAGAGTTGAAACAAAAGCTCAAAGAGGAGAACAAGAGGATTCGAGAGGAGGCTAGAGAGAAGAAACGAAAGGCAAAAGAAGCATCCAAGGCAATAATGAGAAAGAAGAGAAAAGTTACGGAGAGTGAAAAAAGTATACACATGAGTGCAATGATGAGAAAATGGGTCGGTACGTTGGTCATTGAACGAGAGGAGGAAAGAGTAAAGGAGGAGGCTATGAAAAGAGGTTTATCTTTTGTACCGAGAAAGAAGAAAAAACGTAAGACGAGATGGAAGAAGTACAAGATTCCTAGAGTCGTGTTGCCATCGTTGGACACTCCTGTTACCTTGACTCAAGTCAATCCAAAACGAGGATTGAGTTTTGCTCGTTATGAAATATACAAGAAAGCAAAAACTCTGAAGGAATATTACGATCTCGGAGCAAGAACAGCAGATGCAAAGTATGACATTCACAATGGCTTTTTGAAATTTTTGAGACCAGATGGTACGATTGAGAAACGTGTGACACACATTTATCCGTGGGGTGATGAGTGTTACACGTTTTTTGGAGCACCAAAACCAGATTTGGAGAGACCTAAAGAAGTGACTGAAGAAGAAATGAATGCGCGAACCTTGAAAAGACGTAAAACAGAAGCTGAGCAAAATGCTGTGATCGAAGCCTTGAGTTCTGTTGTCAAGAAAGTATGCAAGGAGAATGGTGAGGATTACTGTATTTTGCCATCGTCGTCATTGCAAGGAGACCAAGCACCATCATTCAAATCCAAAAAAAGTAAGAAGATTGGTAAGAAAATCGAATGGGACGCGAAAAAACTTGAAAATAGCATGATTGCAGCTTCGTCGAAAGTGAAGAAGAAAGGCAAGAATAATCGGCATGGTTCACCAGCAGCTTCGTCGAAAATGAAGAAGAAAAAGATGATGAAGAAGAAGAGAAAACAGTCTTCAATTCGATCTTTTTTTTCCTCTAGATAGATGATAAGAAGAGGATGAGGAGGAGGAGGAGAAGGAGGATGGGTAACTAAATAATTAACTAACCCCTTAATATATCCCATCATAATCTTAATCTCACTTACTTTTTACGCAATAACGTCAGAAATACGTACATCTAAACACATCATAATCCCCTTAATCTCACATAATCTCACTCAAAAAGAACCACGCACGGTTTCGGAAATACACTATAATCACTTCTATACATCCTAAATCATCTATACATCTATATATCATGATACGTTCGATCGTCGTGATGGACGCGGGGAGCAGCGGAACAAGAGTACACATATATGATATTGGTTTGAATGAGTTTACACCAATATTAAAAAATCATCGGACTTTAAAGACAAAACCTGGATTGAGTCGCATTGCAAGGCAACACAAAAGTGTCGTTTTAACGAATCAGGTAACGTTCGTTTTTTTTTTTTTTTTCTAAGTTTTTTTTTTTTTTTTTTTCTTTTTTTTTTTTCTCGAATTTCTTTATCTATATCATCCATAATTCAGGCTATTGTTGATGCATTACGACCTCTCCTAGATTTTGTAAAGAGTGAAACCTCAAATTACGCTGACGTACCGGTCGTGTTTAAGGCTACTGCCGGACTTCGAGCGATTCAAGATGAAAATGCTAAGGATGCCGTGATGAATGCAGTGAGAAACGTATTATCATCATCATCATTCAAATTCGAGCCTAGTTGGGCAAGAATTATCCCAGGAAACGAAGAAGCAGGTCTTGCCTGGGTATCTGCGAATTATCTCTCGGGAGTCCTTGAAATGTCACATCGAGCCACGACGACGGGCGTGATCGAAATGGGAGGAGGTTCAACTCAAGTTACATTCGAGATCGGATCCAACTTACTATCTACGTTGTCTGAGGACGAGAAATTTGCATTTGTTGATTTGAAAGGACGAAGATACAATTTATATGCACATTCATATTTGGGATTTGGACAGGATTACGCGATGACGACGTTTTACAAGCGTCTTTCCGCAAACACACAAAACGATCCATGTTGCTATCCTGGTCGAATATGTGGACAAGAGAAAGCTATATTTGGAAGTGGAGATTATCTTCAATGTGTTGATGAGGTTAAGGAACTCGTATTTGGGGATTCTCAGGCACCTCCCTCTCAAACACAACCCGATTTGCAAGGGCCGTTCTACGCCACGGAAAACTTTTTTTACGTCAGGGACGACGTTTCGACATATTCAGGCATGGATCGAGAAAAGACGATGATGATACAGAACGTTAATCTAGTTGGATCTAATATTTGTTCGAACAAGAATATTCAGGATGAGGACGGAAAGTATTGTTTCGCTTTGGCGTATCAAAACGTGTTTCTCGAGAAAATCGGAGGATTGAAGTTAAGGAACCCTCCTAAAGTTACAAGAACAGTAAATGGCGGTGAGGTAGACTGGGCATTAGGTGCTGCAGTAGTCCACGTGTGCCATCATTACATGCCTAGTGGTGGGGGTTGGATGCAGCACTCTGCATTTTCGTCCACAATAGATAACGTCCCAGCAAGTTGGTTTCTGCTACTATTACTAGTGCTTCTCGTAATGCTTACATGGAGAAAGAAAAATGGTGGTGATAACAAATTTTTGGATTAGGTATCATTTGTTTTGGGTCATTTATTATTCAAAATAGAACTCAGTAACGAGTATAAGCATACTCTCCCAACTTTTTCGGTATCTCATCGTATGTATTATATGTGCACATCATTATTGCTAATTTTCTCGTACGAGTGTGCACTGTATTTCTAGTGCCATCATGAGTGGAGCATACTCAGATGATGGTTCAGAAATACACACTCGCTTGTGTTCGGAAACCTACAATTTTGACATTGTAGGCTTCGTCATATATAAAGTTATCACACACACACACACACACACGGAGATATCAAGACAAGTAAGAAAAGGAAAAACAAAGTCATTAGATAAATTCCATGTAGTCAGACTTTGGCGACGTGTAGTTCATCTTGACGATACCGTCTTTTCCTATCACAACATGATGTGGAATGTACTCTAAAGCATATTCAGCAGGTGGTTTTGCACAAACATGCAAGACTTTCTTCAAATTGTGCTTCTTCGTGTATTTCACTGCATCATCCGTAGTTTGAATACAGACTAAAACGAACGTTGCTTTGTCTCCATCCTCTGCTGCGTGCTTCTCCATCGCAACAGCTGCTCCATTACATCCTGACGATTATGATGATGATGATGATTATGACAAAGATGCAAAGAATTGCGGGATAAATTAAAACGTACCTCCTCACCAAGTCGTGTAAAAATCCAAAACGATCGGTTTCTCGCCTACCAGAGAACTCAATTTTCCTTTCTCACCGCTAGATACGTCAGTGTACTCAAAATCCACAAATTTCTTACCAACAATTGCACCTTGCTTTGACATGATGATTATGATGTATATATATATATATTTAAAACACACAGAAATTTTTTCTCTCTTTAATTTCAAAAGATACGAATTTCTTAGGAATCTTCTTTAGAGCTCAGGTAGCAGATATATA
>JACKZZ010014999.1_pt1 | contig 11768 bp, 5 predicted proteins | sample 8027871 | NCBI WGS metagenome assembly JACKZZ01 (sample SAMN15724774, study PRJNA655200) | protist metagenome | isolation source: fluorescence activated cell sorting (FACS) single amplified genomes of... | place: USA: West Boothbay Harbor, Gulf of Maine | collected 2000-07-19
TAGTAATATAGTAATTATATCATAACACTACTTATCATCATCATCAGGCCATTATTATTATTGGATAATAATACAGGGTATACATTATTATTATTATTAATTATTTTATATTATTTATTTATTATTTATTAATACGGTAGTATAGTATATTATTATTATTTGAAATTATTATTAATATAATAATAGTAGTGCAGTTACCGTACTAATAAAAAAAAATAGTAGCTTAATTTATACATCAACAACTTCAAAGTTAGCAAATGTTGAAAATGAAAAATAATAAATCATTGTTGCAAGTGAAAATGTTTTGCAAATTTGTAGTATTATCGGCTGTTTTTTTACATTATTATGTAAAAAGTGCAAGCGTTGTACGTACAGTTGCAGCAAATGGGCAAGGTGTGGATATACGTGGATGTGGAGTTGAAGGAAATATTTATTGTAATACGACACAATTTGCTATTTTTGAGTCAAATGATGGTGATGAAATTGTGTTGTTAAAAGGTATTCATACGTGTGATAGTAATATTACGACTGATGCATATGGGTATAAAGATGGTGGTATAAGATTTGTACAACGTGATGGAACCACCGCAATTAGTGGAATATTTATACATGGTGCTATCAATACTAGAAATGATGATTTTATATATGATTGTAAACATACAAAACGTGCATTTGCATTTATGAGTGAAAGCGAAGGTATGAATACTGTATTAAGTACTTTTGTTATTTCTAATGGGAGTGCTTATGCAGGGGGTGGTGTATATATTCAATCCCAAGCTAAGCCTATAATTAATCGTGTCACTTGGGTTCGTAATGAGGCGCAAATTGCCGGTGGCGGTGTTTTTATCACAGATTCTAACACCAAAGCAACGTTTAATAATTGTACATTTCAAGAAAATAAAGCACAAAATAATAATAATGGTGGAGGTGGTGTATATATTCAATTACAAGCTACACCTAAATTTAACCATGTCATCTGGATTCGAAATGTAGTACAAGGTTATGGTGGTGGTGTTTTAATCACAGGTTCTTATACCAATCCAACATTTAATAATTGTACATTTCAAGAAAATAATGCACCAAATAGTAATCATGGTGGAGGTGGCGGTGGTGTATTTATTGCATCATCCGCTAAACCTACATTTAATCATGTCGTTTGGATTGGCAATGTAGCACACGGTGGTGGTGCTGCTGCTATCCAAGATTCAAATACCAATCCAGCATTTAATAATTGTACATTTCAAGAAAATTATGCACCAAATATTAATAAGGGTGGAGGTGGTATATATATTAATTCACAAGCTCAACCTATATTTAATCATGTCATTTGGATTCGTAATCTAGCACAAGGTTATGGTGGTGGTGTTTATATCAGCGATTTTAATACCAATCCAACATTTAATAATTGTACATTTCAAAACAATACTGGTATTGAAGGTGGTGGTGCCATACGACTTCCATTTTACCCTGACAAGCCATCCATTATTGGAGAATGTGGCACATCACTCAACTTTACTAGTAAAATAATATTTGCTAATAACAAGGCAAATTACAATGCTGGCAATTCAATTTATATTGATATTATACAACCAACATCTGTTAAAACACCTATGGAAGTTCACTTTGCCACAACATGTTTTCATAATAAATTTATTACGTATACAAACAATAACAATTACAAGAAGCAACATACAAATATCAAGTTCAATGTTGCTACATCTCCATACAAACTTGCCATCAGTAAACCAGGCACATTAATACCAACTTCTATAGCGCCAGGAATACAATTAAAAGGCAGTTTACAAGTACAAGATGTATTTGGAAGAAGTTGTACTGAAATTGAAGATCATGATTACTCTGCAACAGTTCGTTTGCGAAACGATAAACAAATTAAGTTTCAAGGTTCGACTGTATTTCTAATTCGTGAATCAGGTATAGCAAATATTTCATATTTAAATCAATTAAAAATTACAAGCGCACCATTCAATTTAATAGGTAAACAAATAGCGTTACAGTTTACCCAAGAAAAATTACAACCCGTAAATACAACAATAACACTTAGCCAATGTAAAAAAGGATTCCAATCATCACCGAAAAGCAATGGAGTATTAACATGTAATCTGTGTCCAGCACAACAATATAATGTTATTTCAGGTGGGATGTGTCACGATTGTCCAACAACTGGCGCCGTTTGTATGGGAAGAGATGATGTGTATGTACAACCAGGATATTATGGACATGTTGGACATATTGATACACATCATGGTGAAATATCATTATTTGAATGCAGTGGTGGTCAATGCTGTCCGCATTTTAATGGTACTTCCCTTGAAACGTATGATATAAATGGAATAGGATGTCGTATTGGAAGTGGATATGATTGTGCAAAAAATCGTGATCCGTCAATCCCCTTATGCGGTTCTTGCGTCCCTGGTTATAGTGAAGTTTTAGGTAGTTCCATATGTCGTAAATGTACATACATAAATTGGTTTTGGTTTATTATTCCATTTCCAGTTGGTATGATGTTCATTGTATATCTATTACGTAAAACCTATCTGGCAGGAACAAAAAATATTTTATTCACGTTGATATTTAAGAATTTAATGTTTTTTTACCAAGTCGTTGGTTTAGTATTAATTCCATCGCAATTAGTAAAACGTGTAAGTGGGCCTTTGTTAATGCTTTTTAGTTTTAATGTAGCAACGAATGAAGCAGATCATTCAGACAGTAATAATTATAATAAGACAATGTCTGAAAATCCATTCAATTGTTTAGTACCAAACTTAACACCAATTGGTAAATTAACATTTAATATATATCCAATGGGTATATTAATATTATTATGCTGGCCAATATGTATTTATATCTTTCGTAAAAATGAAGAAAAACGTGCAAATTTTGGACCAGCAATAATAACATGTTTATTATCATTATATGCATCGATGACTAAATTTTTAATACAACTTATTAATTGTCGACCGGTCGAAAATAAGTTAATACTTTACAGTGCTCCTAAAATTATTTGTTTTAAAGGTACGAGTTGGGTATGGCAATTATTTGCAATTATCGGTATTATTTTTATTGCATTGGTGCCATATTTATTATATCGTTATGCAAAGTTGAAACTCGAAGAGGATGGCTTGAAGAATAATCGGTGGATGCTTGTAGTTACAAAATCGTATCGTGATGAATGTTGGTGGTATACATCAATTGATATGGGACGTCGATTATTTTTAATTAGTATCGCAGCATTGCCAATGAATCACGAAAATAAACTTGTAATGCTTACAATTGGTTTTTTAGTAGTTCGGACGTTTCATGTATATTTGAAACCATTTCCACATATATATTTAAATTTCGCAGAGGATAGTTGCTTAAGCTTGCTTGTGATCATTTCTGCAATTTCATCTTCTAGAGCAGCAAGTTTACATAAAAATACGGATGGTACTTATGATCATCCAATGGACCCGTTTCTTTTAATTTTAGTAATGTGTCCATTTGTTGGTAGTATATTTTTTTCCGCTTGGTACATGTATATGGAACGGAAAAAAGGTAACAAGGATGAAAGTACAACAGAGGATAGTAATAGTATAAACCGTACATGGGCACCAAATCCATTAGAAAATGTATTGAAGAACAATTGTGGAGAAAGCAGAAAAACAAAAAGACGTACAAGTGATATTGAATTGGTTGTTGATGGTCTTGGAGAGTTTCATCTTGATGCATTGGAGGATGGAGAGTGAGTGAGGAGAGGAGGGAGCGAAAAGATTAGTAAAATCAAGTACGTTTTATTATTAATAGGCTATCATTGAAATCATAAATAAATATAAAAATATAATTAAAAAATATTATACTCGTACTGGTAAATATTTTTTTATTTTTTATTAATTTATTATTAATTTGTTGTGTGTGTGTGTAGAATATATACTCTATACAATCAAACAAAATGTTTAACAACCAGCGTATAGTGGCACACGCCCTTGGCAAACGTAACCTCCAAAACAGACACAAATGTTGTGCTAACGCAACGGCATTGCAAACTACAAATATTAGAAACAGTTGCTATCAATTGCAAACCCAGGGTTATAAATATTTTCACCCATGGACCATATTTGTAATATATTATCCTCTGCAACACTTGCAACAACCCAATCGTCGTTTAAATTCCATGAAAGATCGTTGATTTTATCAGTGTGGCCACCGTGGATAAATAATAATTCGGCAGGGCCTTCTTCTTCGTCTTCTACACTTTGTTCCGCGCCAATACGTGCCAAGTCCCATGTGTAAATACGTCTATCACTGCTACCAGACATGAATATTGTATCCATATGTGGACTCCATTGTAAATTAAATATTTCATTATCATGTCCACGAAACGTATGCAATGGTGAATTAGATTCTAACCGACGCAAATCCCATAGCTTTACAACATGGTCACTACCGGCAGTTAGCAGTAAATCTTCTTTAAAAGGACTCCAATCTACCGCATTTGCCTCTGCATCATGTACATTTTTACAAATAGTTTTTGGCGTTCGTTTATTATTTTCACGTATATCCCAAATAATTAATGATTTGTCATCCCCAACAGATGCAAAAATATTAGGATCCATTTTGTGCCAGCTAACATCCTCAACAACGTCTGTATGTCCATTGTATATTGTCGCATTGTTTTTTATCTTCGTTTCGTCAACTTGCCAGGAGCATACCAAAAAATCATCAGCCCCGCTCAATAATAAACCTTTTTTATTTGGATTCCACTCTAATGCATAACCATCTTTACTATGACCTTTACATAAAGTTGTTGGACTTACCGATTTATCTTTCGGCTTTTCCCCATTTGTTGATATCGGATGTTCCTTTAAATCAAATATTAAAATATCAGCCGATATAGCTTTGGTGGCAACAACATTCGGATCTTGCGGCATGTGCCTTGCCAAGTTAACTTCACCTGGGTGATTAATGTATTTTTCAATCGTGATTTTTGCATCAACTTTTTCATACCCCTGCCCCATTTCAATTGCATTCATAGCATCAACTGATAAAGAGCTTTCATCTTTTGGCAAATTCACATTTGCTACTAGCAAAAAATTATCCTCTCCAGTCGATGTATGTGTACCTAATAGCAACTTATGCGTCTTGTAGCAGTCGCCGTCGTTGTTTTGTACCGATGGCAAAAATGAACAAGTCAGTGATGGCCATTCTAAAGCATGCGTCAGAATTAAATCATATAAAAAAGGTGTATTTTTTTTCCATATCTTATATTCTTCTGCAATTAATTTTTCATCTAACGTACGTTTCTTACCAAGTTTTTTTGCCTCGTCTGTATTACTGATTAAATTGACACTACTACTGGTTGTACCTGATACTGACGAGGACGATCCATTGGCAGTAGTAGTAGTAGTAGTAGTTGTTGTTGTTGTGGTAGTACTAGTAGAAGCAGCGACATCGATATCCATAGCATTATTGCCAATATTATCTTTTTGTGATTTATTTTCAAAGGTGTTGTAAATACCTGTCAGAGCTGCCATGATTTCAAAGCATATAATATATTTGTAAAGAAAAAAAAATGTCTACCTGTTTGTGTGCGTATATATATATATATATATATCGATGTATAACTATATATTTGTGTGTGAATGTGTGTGTGTATGGTGTATTGGGGGGGATAAGCTATTGAAAGATGTATTTTTCCACTGTCACGTCCAACTACTGACTGGATAGGATAGTTGTGTGTGTGTTTGTGTGTGTGTGGTGATAATTTTGTTGTGTTGATTGATTGATACTTTAACCTTAAAATAATAATTATATTATTATATTATACCTATATACTACCATTATTATTATTATTATTATTATATTATTATTATTATTATTATTATTATTATTCTTATTCTTATTATTATTACTATCATTATTATTATTATTATTATTATTATTCTTATTGCACTATTATTATTATTATTATATTTTTTAATTAAAATATTTCATTGTCACAATGCTATCTGTATGGTAGATGCTATTCATATGCTATTTGAAGAATATTACTGTTAGATTATTATGTTTTTATTAAACATTTTATATTATTATAACTATTCATTATTGCAATAATAATAATATAATAACATACATATATCAACAAGCTATAGCAACTATACTACTATACTACTACACTATATTATAATAATTTACTTCGTACAACACACACCAATGCAACTTTTGCGTACAGGCCCATATACAACATTCCTAAAAATATTATAAAAAAAAAATACGCACGTAGTTTCGTATGCTACATTGCTACAGCAAATACTTCCGTGTATAGAGTTTAACTTCTGTTGGGTTGTTTGCGCGTATAGTAGTTCATTTATTAAGAAGACTGGTGTAGTAGTAACAAGGTATTTCTTCTCGAAGTAAATACATATTTTTTACATCTACCAACTATGCTGGGATCAAAATCTTCTAAGAAAGAATTGCAAAGGCAGTTGCAAGCGCTGAATACTAAAAATGAAGCGTTAATGAAAGACAATGAAGAATTAAAACAAAAACATGAAGCAGTTAGCGCAAAGTTAATGGAAAAGGTCAAACATAACCAAGAGTTATTAGATGAGTCTACAAAAGAGGAAGAGAAAAACCAACAATTACAAGACCAAATAGATTCGTTAAAACATTCTTTTATTGAAAGTTTAGATAAAAGTACAATTGAAATTAAAACATTAAAGGAAGAATTAGATAATTCCTTGGCAAAAGTAGCTACGTTAGAGGAACAATTAGCAAATGGTGGTGGGAGCGGTGAAAGCAATAGTAAAATGGAGGAAACGGAGTCCAAAACACTTACTAATAATACCAACAGCAACACTAGCAATAGTAGTAGTGGTGGTGATGGTGAAATAGAACAATTAAAGCAACAGTTGCAAGCTGAGAAGGAAAAGTGTGCGAGAGCTGAAGAAGAGGCTGCAGAGGCAAATAAAATTGCTATGGAACTTACGGAGGAATGGGATGATAAAGTCCGTGAAATTGAGGAAATTAACAACACTGCTATATTGGGTGAAAAATTAAGAGAAGCGGAAGCTCAGATATTCAAATATGGCAATAAATTAGTGGAATGTGGCAATAAAAACGTAAAATTATCAGATACGATTAAAAAATACAAACAAGAAGCAGCAAAGGCAAGTGAGGAAGTTAAATATGTACGTGAAGCCATCATGCGAGAAATTGCTGGCACGCATTCGAATCTAAACCAAGATAAATCAAAATCGCAAATTATTGTAGCTGAACTGACACGCATGAAAAAATATTCAAACATACCATTTCCCGAACTAATTAAATTATTAGCAGAGGCATATGGTGCACAAACCATTCCTGGTGGCAATAACGGCGCGGGAAATGGTAGTGATGGTCTGGATAAAACAAATTTGCAACTATCGAATGGGAAAACCATTGAAAATGCTGAAAGTTGGAAGTACGAAAGCATTAAAACAATCGAAAGAGAGATGAGTGATTTAAGAACCGAGGTTAAATCGTTGCAACAAAAAAATGAGCGGTTACATAAATACAAAGACGAGACAATAAAATTTCGTGATTTATTAAAAACTTCCGAGGAAAATTATAGTGCGACGCAAGAAAAGTTAATAATACAAAAAGATAAGACATCCTCTGCACGCGAGGACACGCGGCGTAGCAACGAGCGTGTGAAAGCTTTATCAGAGCATATTGAAAAGTTGATGGTACATTTAAAACACGAGGCAGCAGCAAAGGCACGTACTTCCTCTGGTAATCGCCGGTTAAAAAAAGAATTAGTATTATATAAAGAACGAAATGAAGCGTTGATTCTGAAAAATCGTGGTCGGGAACGTGTCATACGTGAGTTAAGGGAAGGTTGTAGAATATTAGAGGATCAATTGCGATTAATGGATGAAAAATATATTGAATTGAGAAATAAATTAGATTGGACTCGAAATCAATCGCAAAAAGAAGTGCGTAAAATACAAGCAGAGGCAAATAAATTACGTGTTAAATGGATGATGATTGCTGGTTCAACAGATACGTTAAAAACGTTGGGTGTTGATAACGATGTAGGGCACGATGACATGAATAACATAGCAAGATCACAATCAACCTCTGCAATTCCTAAGCAAAAAAAACAACGCCCGCATACTATAAATAATGCTAGTAATTTACCGCCACTAGATACAGCGCCGGGTACTACAATGAATGAATTATTCGCCAATGGTATAGAAAATATTGGTAGTGATGATGTTGATGAAAACCCGGAAGAACCATGGAGTGATACTAAATTAAGTTCACTGCATGATTGGGCTAGCCAGAAAAAGTAAGATGCATTTTGCTCATTCGTATCAAAAAATAATTAGTTTTCTACGCCTTCCTTTGGGCAGCGATTGCATAGCATTTTGATAAATTCATCCTGCTCACTTTTCTTTCCACCAAGACCAACGAATAATTACAGATTGTAAATGAATATTATACACCTTACGGTGAGTCAATAAGAGTGTTTATATATAAAAAATGCAAAAACATGGTTTTAAGAAATTTTAACCACAAGCATGGCGCTACAGCAATTAAGTTGAAATCAATAATTAAGTTAAACTTGTGTACGAATTTTAGTGGTGTAAAGATTTTTCTCTCGCCGTGTAACTGGCAATTATTTTATGTTACCTTGTCATATTTTAATCATACTACTAAATACGTAATAATTATTATATTTAATATAATAATAATAATAAAACAAAAGAGTATTAAATTATTATTATTCTTCTTATTATTTTTTAAAGCAATACTAATACATTATATTTATTGTATATAATCGCACACTATTAAAACAAATGCTGAAGCTCTACCAATAGTTTATACTTGTTAGTATATTAAACAAAATTCTGAAACTCTACCAATAGTTTATACTTGTTAGTATATATTAAACAACATTCTGAAGCTCTACCAATAGTTTATACTTGTTAGTGTATTAAACAACATTCTGAAACTCTACCAATATTTCATACTTGTTAGTGTATTAAACAAAATTCTGAAACTCTACCAATATTTCATACTTGTTAGTATAAAACAACATATAGAGACTTCAACTATACAATTACACCATAGTAATACCGCAACCTAATTTCAAATACTAGGTTCCCAATATTGTTATAATGAGTAGTGAGCTATAGTGTATAGTGTACCACTCGTTCGATCTTTGTTCCTGTAAACAACACTAGTTAGAATGGACGGGATTATTGTCGTTGACGAGATCACCACGAATTTTAACACAGGACAATAGGAAACAGTTCAATGGCAAAAAACAATTTCAAATCAAAGTAAATAAAATAACACTATACTAACAATGGGAATACAACGAAGCTCGTTTATAAACAACAACAAAACAACAAACAATAATAAAAAAAAATTATTTTTTATTTTTTATTGTTATTGCACTGCACCATCATCACGGAATGTATCATTCAGGTCTACAAGGGACGGTTCCATGGATGCAGAAAGTACACGCGCGCATTGAGCCATAATATATATTATTATTCAATAGAAGTATATTGCAGTATTTGACTTTTTATTTATTTATTTATTCACTTCATTGGCATTGTTACTATCATGTCGGCACAACAAATAGCAGAACAATTTCTAAACCATTATTATGGAACATTTAGTTCAAACAGACCAGCCTTGACCAGTTTATATCAACAAGATAGTACCTTAACGTTTGAAGGCGAAGCATTTTCTGGGCCACAGGCCATTGCTGGAAAATTTGCAGCATTGCCATTTCAACAAATACAATTTCAAGTCGTCACCAAAGATATCCAAATGGGTATCAATCAAAATTGCTTATTGATTTTTGTGAACGGTACACTTAGAATTGATAACGAGGCAAATAATTTGAAGTTTTCACAAATGTTTCAACTCGTAAGTAGCGGTGGTTCAAATTTTTATGTTAGGAACGATATGTTTCGCATTAATGTTGGTTAGAAGAAAATATAATCTAGAGAAAGAAACATAGCTATTCGAACTACTGTATAATTATATTGCCACGCTCGTATGATTTTATATAATATTTTATTATAAAATAGTATATGATGATATAGTATATTTAACTTTAATATAATAACGGGAGTGACACGACGATATTATCTTTAAAAGCAAGAAAAGTAAAAATTGAAAAGGTGTGAAAAAATGTGTGTGCGTGGGTAATTTTACGTGCACCAAGACTTAATTTTTAACAGTATTATATATTTGATAACATTATATATTTGTTATAACTTACATGTAAATGTATTTACAAAATGTTACGTTCCAAAGGGTAAAAACAAGCAAGCACGTTTTTATTTACTCCACGAAAACCACTATGAAGCTTTAAAAGTTAAAAAGTTTATAATAATCATTAAAGTTAAAGTTTTACACCCCAGCAGTTTCATTTATAAAAATTAAGAGTTTATTAAAAAATTAATTTGGTATTATCATATATATAGTTTTACTAAATTTTCTTACACAACTAAAAGTTGCAAAAGATAACAATATAAATGTTTATATAATTACGTTTATTTTTAAAAAAAATACCAAAAACGTTACTCAGGAGTTATTAAAAAGTTGTCTCAGAATCTCAGATACTTTATATCTATAACGACGGTAGCAAGAGTTTATATTTCTTTCTCATCTTTTTTGGTTTCTTTGTCTCCGTCTTCTTTGGCTGCTTCTTTTCTTTCCTCTTTTGCTGCTTGTTTATCTTCCAATTCATCAATATCTTTGTACTTGATTTTATTATTCACCAAATCATGTAATGCTATGACACTTCTAACAAGCGATGATAAGTAAATAATTAAATGCATGTCGTTTGATTTTGTTAAAAATGCTTGTGCTAATTCAGCATTTGATAAATTCGGTATTAAATTAAAAATATCTTGAATTTTCTTTAATATTTGGTTGTTCTTTGGCATTGTACCTGCCAGTACAGCATTTAAATACGTTTGCATTTCCTCCAATTTCCCTTGCAACGTGCGCAATGCAAACATTTTTCGTTTAATACGATTTGCTAGTGACGATATGGATGGATCATTAATATCACGTAGCAAATGTTCCACGCCCATATCCTCTGGTTCATCTGCGCCCATTTGTATTGGTACATGTTTAAATTCGAGTCTCGTTTCTTTGCCTTCAATCACTTCCTCTTTGGTTGCGTATGCTTTGAATGGTACGCCAACAAAGTCGGAACGAACATCAATAATTATAAATACTGGATTTTCAACATAACGACGAAACATTGCTTCGATTTGCAAGTCATTTTTTCGTAACTTTGGCCCAGTGCTGTAAAACCCAACAATTTTTTCTTTCGTATTCACTTTCCGAAACATACTCTCCATCTCTTCCAAGTAGTTATGATCTAAATACCATACATTTGGATCTTTACGATCTTCCTCAAATGGCACTGCGTAACTGTTGAAAACATCCGCTGTGCCACCAGTAATATTGCCTAATAGTACACCTACTACTCTTTTTTTTGTATCCTTTGCCACCCGATTGTAGTGATCCACACAATTTAATAATACTAATGGATGTATGATGCAATCTTTTAATGCGGCTGTCATGGTTGTTGGTGGTGCTGAAGGTGGTGCGTTGCTAGATAAAAAATACTTTGTTCGAGTGTTTTTCTCTTCGTGCGTGTCTCTGTATGTATATACGTAAGTACATGATGTGTTTGTCTGTGTGTGTGAATGTCTTCAATATATTTTTACATTCTTCTTCTTAGTAAGTAATAA
>JACKZZ010006317.1_pt1 | contig 11762 bp, 7 predicted proteins | sample 8027871 | NCBI WGS metagenome assembly JACKZZ01 (sample SAMN15724774, study PRJNA655200) | protist metagenome | isolation source: fluorescence activated cell sorting (FACS) single amplified genomes of... | place: USA: West Boothbay Harbor, Gulf of Maine | collected 2000-07-19
CCCCCCTATGAAAAGCGAGATTCTCAGTGGGATTGGCTGACAATTTAGATCCCCCCTTTTGACCCTTGGACACCCATTTTGGGGGTATTAACCACCCCTTGCGATCTCTCACTGTTGAAAAGCTGGAGCAGATTCTATTAGCTCTCTTATAGCAGCCTCTCTCAAAAACGAGATTCTTGGGGTGGTTGGCTGAGAATCAATCTGGACTCCCCATGTGGTTCCTCGTTTCAGGCTGCGTCCTCATCCTTGAGGACGACCAGGCAGATGCCCTGAGTGCCTGGCGGAGCCAACAGCATGCATTGCAGATTGAGCGCCATCCAGGGGTGGGGCAATGCTCCCCAAGATGAAATTGGTCCCTTTGTTGAGAGCGAGGCCTGCTTCCTTCTTGAGGATGGGACCGGACGCCTCACTTTTGGCGGCGTGATTGCACTATTACATCCCTCGAACTTGACGAAACAGTGCGGATGTGATAATGTCACCTGGCGGCCGGAGCTGGGTGGCGCTGCGAGGCGAGCGGGCTGTGGCCCTGGTGCAGACGTTCCAGGCCACGAAGGGCGGCCTCTCGGTGAAACTCAATTGGACAGCTCGCGGGCCCAGGACCAGGTCCGTTGCTGCACAATCACGACGGACAGGACTCCGTCCTGAGTGGCCTGCGCCGCCGTTGGACCTGGACGGAGACCGCCGACAATTGCAGCCGAGCGAATACCGAAATTACGGCGCATTGGGGCGGGTGTTTCGGGCCGTCAAGGTGGGCAGAATCTCATCCTGGCTGCAGTGTTTGCGGGCGGCCAGGGGCAAGTGCAGGTGTGCCGGGCCATGCAAGACCCCGTGGTTGATGGCCGGGTGGGTTCGCAGGAGTCCACTGGAGCAGGCTGGTCAATCAATCGAGATTGGAATGAATCCAGTTGTAAACGCACAGTGCATTGCACTAGTTGTACTAGTATAACAAGTGTCAGTGAATTATGTCGAACAAATAACTCTGTACTCGTCTATGAACAACACTGACCATTTAGAGTCTATTGAAACTGAAAGTGAGAATCTGAATAATAAAAATACCGCTCCCAGAGTTCCTCATCGGTCCATGGAATCCAAGTGGGTTCATGTTCTGGCCTCACTAAACGCCAATACCTCTCGAGCCAGAGATCCTCGAGATCACGCTCTAAATTCGGGTTGTGTTCAAAAATGTACTTATTCTCATCCTGCTCCTCATTGTCCTCATTGTTGTCCTCAACTTTATTTCCAACCTTGTTACCATCTTCTATACCTTCCTCTACAGCGTCATCTTTCTCAGAGCCATCTTCCACACTTGAAGATCTCCTTCCTCCCACCATCTGCTCCTCTACGAGTCTCATCCCCTGCACAATGCCTTTCGAAAAATGGCTCCAATCTTTTGCCATCTTCGGGCCGTCATCCAACATGGCCACCGCCGCAACGATATTGTGGGTTACCGTTTCGCCTCGGCTCGCGATCTGATAAGGCAAGCACGCTTCGTACTCCTTCTGCGATTGGATGAGGGAAGGCGTGATGATCTTCAAAACGTTCGAATTCTTGGTGCTAGAGGAGGAACTACCCATGAGGTTCAAGACTGGACACGAAACTTCGGAGGACTGTTTATTATTCGGGCTAGTATTGTCATCACCCTCTTGCTTTTTCTTCTTCTCCTCATAAAAATGCCGCCCAGTGATATCCAGATACATCAGCGAACTCACTTGAAATGGGTTGCGTGTGATTTGGACTATGGACGCGCCGATCACTTCGTGATAGACAGAGGAAGTCCATAAATATGAAATAGCCAAATCGATGATCGTACGGCGGGAGAAGGATTTTATACTGGCGGTTGGTACTAGAGGTTGCTGCTTGTGACTCTTCATATCTGCGTCGGACAGCAAAATCATCTGGCGCACGTGCGCATACCATTTGCGCAATGCCGGATCTTTGTACATCAGATTCGTCTTGACACTCTTATCAACAATGCTATTTGAGTACGCAACATCAATGTATTTCGCCACGAAGCGATCCATCTCAAGCCACCAATCTCTCAGCTGATCCAGCACTGGTGCCCATGCTAACGGCACATCGTTTGCGATTTGATCCAGATCGGAATCCGTGGATTCTTCGTGTGCACTAGTACCTGCTTCTCGTGAACTACCGCTTCCTTCCACAAACATCCTTTTCGCCCTTCCTTCGGGTAGAATCCTTCCAAGCATGCCCTTCAACGTCTGATACTCGTGAAAATTCCAGACCGTAGAGCCCAATTCTAACAAGTCTTTAAAGCCCGCCTTGGACCAACTTAGAATGTGTTTCGCGAGCCCTTGTTCGTTGACTAAGTGGTTGGACATCTCCTCAGCTATCCGATGATTGCCGATTTCTCCACTATAAAGCAATCGTCGTAATGGATGCGAGCCAGGGAGATGGAGCATGTTGGCGTACCTGATTTTTGTTGGGGATTTTTGTTTGAGTCGAAAGAAGGCTGATGTTCTTGTGTTTGAGTCGAAAAGGGCTTTAGTCTATTGGGCGTGATTTTCCTTAGTGAGTTTCGACAGTGAGAAATTTAGATTTACCATATAAATACCATGCAAACACAATCTTATATGTATAGATGCTCTCAGCTCTCATATAAGTAATCAAATATCAACCAATAACCAACACATCTTTTACGTGAAAGCGCTCGTCGTGAATATATGCGTGTTCAGCGCATGATGTTGCGCAGTCGTAATCTGGAAGAGCGCGCTCTGTACTTGCCTAACGGCCATCGGAAATCCCGGATCCTTCGGAGTGAAGCGAGTGAGACGCAATCTCCCTTTGCCTACTCTGTTGTGCAGCGAACTTGGAGAATCCTTCGCATGGTTCTGATGCAGGTCATCCGCGTCCACGTTGTACTGCTTCGCATGGAAAAGCCTGCCCTCGCCGTCTGAAATGCGTTCATCCACCTCTACGTAGAGAATTTTGCTCATGCGAGTTGGTGGGTTTTTGGTCGAGTCGTAAGGGTTGAGGGATCCATTTAGCTGCGCTTTCACACGGACCGCGACGGAAGAAAAACCTCTGCGTACGCCGATACTAACAAAAGCGGTTGTGTCAATGCAGAGGAAGTCACCCTCTTCGTTACTTGAAGATGCGGTTCCTGAAGTCTTGTCGGTATTTATGCTACGGGACCGGACGGTGGAAGATGCTTGATCGTCGAAATACAAATCGTTCAGACGTTGTTCCGGAGTCTTCTCGACTTTTTTTCTGCAGTTTCTACGGATGACTGTATAGGCAATCAGGGGGATGAGAGCAAGTACAAGCAATACTAAACTCACCCATAAGAGAACGGTTTTCATGCTGTTCTTCTTGGGGCTCTCCTGGATTCTTCTTCGCCTTCTGGGTTTACTTTTTTGTTTCTTTTTGAGGAGAAGTGGCGAGGTCGAGGTGGTTGTCGATTGGATTCTTTCTCCCTGGATTTTAATACCGTCTCCTTCGACTACACCCTTATGGTCTTCGTTGCTGTTTTCTGCGATAGTCTCTAGACGTGTAGCTTGTTCCCCCTCACCCTCTTGCCACTGCTCATTTCCCTCCCATTCACCTTCTTCCCACTTTTTCCAGTCTTCTTCGTTCCACTCTTCTTCCCACTCACCATCTTGTTCCCAGTCGCTCTCCATCTTGTTAAAACTCGCTCCCCGGGAAGTAGAATACCCGCCACAAAATACCACAATCATCACAAGAACGACAAGGCCAAGCGCAACTCCAACAGAGATGGCCAACCCCACGATCATTTTTTCGAAGGTAGACCACTCGTCATGGAATTCTGCTTTGTTCTCCTCTATGTGCAGATGGTGATGATCGTCTCCTCTATTATGCGCATTCAAATCGTCGTTAGCAGCTTTATTTCCTGATCCTGTGGAGGCGTCTTCTTCTAGGAAAGATGAAGAATGCGGAGATGAAGAGTGAGTGTGATCGTCCTCACTGGAGGGACCGCATTGCGTCAGAAACAGAGCGCCGGATTTATGCGTCAAGAAATAGATGAGGCCCTCCTCCGTGTCGTATCGGACAGGGTCGAAAGCGATTCGGCCCCAGAATGTGTCGCCACCTGTGCGTAGAAAGATAGATGATCTCATTCGTAGAAATATGGATGATCTTCACAATTTGATGTTCAAATGCGCTCCTACAAATAACAGATTCTGCACCTGCAATACAATTACCAATAGAGAAATTTATCCACCATTGTCTGTATCGCGTATCTTCTACTGTCGCTTAAATGTTCCCCCAATGTGTCACCAAACAAAAATTCCTACCATATTGCTTTTTCAATGCTTTTTCGATTGTGTTCATCCACTGTTTCTCGTTTTTCCAAACTGCCCGAAAAATCCCGTGTTCCGCATCCTCCTGCGGATAGTTCACCACAAAGGATCTGCTCGCTACATGCTCCTCGCGCACACTCATCGCATCCACTCCATTCTTCAGCATCGTCCCCGAACCATGTCTGTCGATGTACCTGTGCCCGAAATAATGTTACTATCTCAGAAACAAATCACATGATATTCCGTCTGTCTCACTAGACATCGAAAAAAATGCAGCTACACCATATGAACTAAAAACGAATAAGACAATATAGTTCTATAAATTTCAAATACGGCAAATATTCTTTCTGCCATACAAACGAAAGACAATGAATTCTATAAATTTCTAATACGGCAACAGCTCTTTCTGCCGTACAAACGAAAGACAATAAGTTCTACAAATTTCATAGATACGGCAACAATTCTTTCTGCCAGTTTTCCCTGCTCCATTCTGCGTCTCCATAACAACTTAAATCCGTCAGCATCGCGTTCTCGATCACTTCCCACAACTCACTTTTCGCGACTTTATCACAATCCATTTGCAGTGCCGGCGGCGGGTTGGGAGCGACTCCGAAATGGATCCTGTTACTCCGCCAGCGTTTGGAGTGTAACTCTTTGGAGAGATTGATTTCTTTGGGGCCCGCGCGATTAAAATTAAACCCAAAATGTCTCGCGACGTCCCCTCCAAAATAAGCGAGTTGCTTCGAGTACCAATCGATCCAACCGTCCTTGGTGACATCTGGTGTTATCAGTGTTGTTAAGTGGGGAAATTATATGTCTATACTATAGAGACATTTTGTGTACAACTTCTGATTCTATCGATTGTATTTTTGTACTTATCTTTTTCAGTATAGTCTCAAATTCAGTTTATGACTACACTTTGTACTTAATTTCTCACAAATTCATATCGTCTTTTACCGCTCATGACCACTTCGATATCGTCGGTCAGCACTTTACTCAAGACGTTGCTCATCACGACATCCCTTGGAAATTCGATCACGGCTTTCCTTTTTTGTATCGTGCTCAACCACTTGTTCCAAGGAGATTTGGAGCTATTCGGCTCCACCCCCCGATACAGACTATTCGTTGCCCTGGAAAAAGTGATAGAGCTGCAATACTGATGACCCTCATGCTTTCTTCGGCGGATGTTGGGGTCGGCATCGGAGAAACCGCGAGCAGTTGGGGGGACGAGCTTGTGGACTTGGCGATGGCGGGAATTCAGATTTGGATCGACGCTTCGGGACTCGGCGACGGTGTATTTGTTGAGGGATGTGAGTAAAGCAGAATGGTATGCTCTGGTCGTTGGGGGCAATGAGGAGGCTTCTTGTTGTCCTTCGGGTAGCACTTGAGATGAAGCTGCAACTCCTTTCGAAGTCGTACTACTGTGTCTCTGTTGAAACATATGCAGACTCAGCCATAAAAAGGTCCACGGCTGTGCGTGATCAAAATGATGCATTAGAGTAGTCCGCGGCCTGTTTTTCTCAGCGTTATTGTCCTGGCTGTTGGGAAACGTCAACGATACCCCAAAAAGAGCCTCCATGATCCATTCATCGATCAAAAAATCCTTCTGCCGGTCTTTCGTGGTGGCGAGCAGAGGACCGGTGTCGAACCACAAGGCCAGGATGAACAAATGTTCGCCCATTAAGTAATCTGCGTGGATAGCACCTTTCGTCGTTTCGTCGGAATCATGATCATCGGGTCGTCCCTGGGCGTAGAACAAGCCTGGTTCTGCGAAATATCCGCCCTTTGGACCGGTCAATTTGCAGGAACTAGATGACGTGCAATGTTTTGCTACAGGGATAGCATGGGCTAGGTCTCCTCGGCGTGGCCTGCACTTAATGGGAGAATTCTTACCTGAAGAGTCAACCCCTGTCAGGAACCTCTCTAATTTCTGCACCTCCTTATCAGCTTCCTGAAACACCTCCACAGGAATCATCCCCTCCGACCCCAAAACGCCACGAAAATTCGCCAACCATTGTATCGCGTCAAAACCGTCGGGTAACACCGATAAATCTTTACTCACGCCGTCTGCCGAATGATGAACCAAATCCTGCCGAATGAGCCAGCAGAGATCTTGAAAGAGCAGATTCGTTGCTTGGTGGGATTTCTTGTCTAGTCCTAGTGCCTGCTGATTTTTTTTGGTTTTTTTCTTCACGATTTTTTCACCGAAATTGTTAATTTCCTCGACGATGCGGGGAGCGACGCGAGGACTCAGATAACTTCTTACTCCTCTTAGGATTTTAGATCGGAGTCCGGAGCCACGCCAGGGGTCCACGTCGAGGTCCATGGCGGAAAGAAATTTCTCAGCGATTGAGAAAAAGACGGAATTGATCTCATTCGCGATTTCTTGCGTGGATTGGGTATTGCAGACCGGGAGAGTGTTAGAGGTTTGTTCTCTGTGTGCTGCTCTCTGATTGTACTCGTACTGGAACTTCTGGACGAGAGAAGAGTGAGATAAAGCCGGAGCTTGTTTTGTTGTTTCGTGATCTGAATCATCTTCGTCATTCAGCTCCTGTTCCGCATTCGGATCCAAGAGAAACGACCCACGAGGGCCAATTTCGTGAAGCATCGCCTCGAGACCATGGCCCTGAACCTCCCTGATCAAGATCGCTGCTACGACCTTGAACAGCATTCGCAATCGATAATTATACAATGACATGATCGAGATCGACGAAATAAAATTTATTTGTCACACACTCATCAATCAATATGTAGACATTTTATACTCAATATGATCTAGCATTAATATCTCACAGCTGTACTATCGAGCGGGATAAGATCGTGATGAATATAATCTGAAGGATGGATTATGAGAACTTCTGATGCGGAGGTGATCCTTGTCTTTATATAGGGGGAGTTTTGTAGCAGCTCTCTGAGTATAAAAGCGGGTATGAGCATAAAAAAATGCAAGAAAATTCCGGAGATCGTCAACATACTGCACACACACAGACCTAGTTACTTAGGCGTTATGAGGGAATGAAAATGTATCGAGATGATGGGTATAAAAATCGATTGACTCGAACGTCGAACCTGTCGTGTTCTGTGTTTTTGTATTACCTGATCATGTTAATGAGGTCTGCTCCAAAAGTTTTGGCTTTCTCTCCAGAAATTTATCGATCTCAGAAATTTCCATTTGCTCGCACCTTGGGTTTTCTCTTACTGCTGAATTTCCATTATCGGACGCAGGAATTTCCATTAAATTGGATCTAGGATGTTGACAGAGATATTTCCATTGTATTTTCATTCGCCACAGAGGCATTCATGATAATTTCTATGTAGACGCTCATCTATGATTTTCATTTCTCTCTCTAAAATTTCTCTCCAAAAAATTGAAACCCATTTGTCGTCGATTTACCTGGGTGGGACATTTGACTGATATGAGATTGAACATTAGATTGTTTGTCCAGAGAATTTCCATTTGTTTGGTGTCATTACAATTATACTTTTGATGGCTCTCTCAAGGGATTGTCTACCGAACAGAGCAATGGGATTGTCTACCGAAGTAAGACAAAGATCTGCAAGAGGCATAGGCACAACATTGGGACACAACAATCGATCTATTGACATCCGCAGGACCTTTTCTATCTAAGATTTCTTCTCATCTTGTTCTGTCCATCTTCTAGTCCTAGTGGCCATTTTCAGAATCTCAGAAGAAAATTTATCCAAAAATCTAAACCGCCACGCTGCTCTCCAATGTTTCTGGAAAGAGATCCGCAAATAACCCATTTTCTCTCCCGTACACTTCTTGGGCTTTCCGACTTTTCTCTTCTAATCGATCTCGAAAATACCCTCTCTGTACATCTTCGCCGTATTTATGATTAATAGCGCTCGCCTCTGTAGCCCAGTCCCACGGATCATCTCTTAAAAACGCCTTATCATGCTCCATCTGAGAACCTTGAGAATGAGTTTCTCCACCCTCCTCTCTTCTTATTCTTACCTCAACACTCTGCTTCTTCTCTAGCTTCGTTTGCGTCACTCCCCGCGGCCATTCTCTGAGCTTCTCCAAAATTCTTTGTTTTTTTCTCAACTCGCCCCTTTTCCCTTCCTTTAAATTGGTCCAGGCTCCTTTAACGATATCAACCAATTCTCCACCGACGCCGTATAAAATCCCCAAGTCTGATTTCAGCAGCTGCGCAATCTGATGGCCGGCTTTTTCGTCGTCGCTGTCCTCAGCTTGGCCTTGTTGGTAGAGGTTCCACAGCTCGTCGTCGGAATAGGCATTCCAAGTGAGCTCCGTACTGGGCGATGTCAGGCGCCAGTAGTGTTCGAGCCAGAGATCTTTGAGAGCGGGCTCGAGATCTTGAGTGGTTTGCTGGAGGACAGAAGATTGTTGACCAGCATTTCGTCTGCGGGCAAGCAAACGTCGTCGAAGCCTAGAACGTGATCGTCGTCGTCTCGAGAAATGTCTCCCTCTTCTTCTTTTCCCCGCCATACTTAGAGGATTATCAACGCCTTTCGCCATGTGACTCCAGTCCTTCGCTAATTTTGGTCCTTCGTCTGCCAACGCAGTCGCTGCCACTATGTTGTGCGTGACAGTCTCCCCTCTGCTGTTTATCATAAAAGGCATGCAGGCCCGGTATTGAGCAGAACTCTGGATCAAGCTCGGTGTGATAATCGAGAGACCATTATTGTTTTTTTCTCCTCTACTATGGACATCAAGACATCCCGCAAGGTCTTGTTTGCTCCTGTTTGCATCTTCATGATTACTCGTCTGAGATTTCCCGGAATTATAATTATGAAACCTCCTGCCCGTAATATCCAAATAAATAAACCCGCTGATCTGGAACGGATTTCTTGAGGCTTGTGCGATTGCGGCACCAACGGCCTCGTGATAGACGGAAGATGTCCACATGTAGCCCGTTGCCAATTCGATTATATTTGCTCTGGAGAAAGAATCAGAATTCTCTTTGGATGAAAGGATCATCTGCCTTAAATGCGCGTACCACCTTCGCAGTTGAGGATCCTGTTGCATGTAATATTGGCTCGATTGATGTTGGCCTCCTCCGTATGTGACATCAATGTACTTCGTCACGAAACTGCTCATCTCCATCCACCAATCGCGGAGCTGATCTAGCACGGGGGCCCAACCTAATGGGATCTGTTGAACAATTTGCAATGCAGTATCGTCCGGGTTTGACGTCCCTTTTTCCCCTTGAGTACTTTTGTTCAGCATTTCCTTCATTCCTCCTTCCGGTAAAATCCTTCCCAATATGCCTCTCAGTGTTTGATACTGTTCGAAATCGAAAACTTGAGAACCCAACTTCAACAAATCCTGAAAGCCTTGACGCGTCCAGCTCATGATGTGCTTTGCCAGACCCTGGTCGTTCATCAATTGGTTAGCTAATTCTTCCGCGATTCGATGATTCCCGACCTCGCACATGTATAATAATCGGCGGAGAGGATGCGCGCCATCTAGGTTCAGCATATTGGCATAAGTGACGGCAGCGGTAGTGAATAAGTGCGTGTTCAACGCATGGTGCTGGGCGGTTGTAATTTGGAAGATTGCGGATTGCACTTGACGAACGGCCATCGGGAAACCGGGATGGTCGGGGGTGAACCGAGTCAGACGCATTTTGTCTGTGATTATATGATGACTTTCATCGTTGTTCTCGGCTGCATTCGACGGATTGTGAATATCGTCGGGATTGACCTTGTAGTCCTTCGCATGAAACAGATGTCCCTCTCCATCGGAAATGCGCTCGTCGACTTCTGCGTAGAGGATTCTGAGTTTGGTTGGAGGGTTTCCAGCACCGTTCTTATTAACAGTAGGGTCTAAAAACCCATTTAACTGCGCTTTCACACGAACCGCAACTGAGGAAAAGCCTCGTCGGACTCCGATGCTACCGAAGACTGTGGTGTCAACGCACAGGAAATCGCCCTCTGCATTTTTCATCTTGCTTCTTTTCTTGCTGCTCGCTTTGCTTTTATTTTCCGTGTTGGAATAAGACTTGTACTGAAACGCATCGCGAAGAAACGAAAACTTATCGTCCGTTTTTCTTTCTGTTTTCGCACCTGTCGTACTAGACTGGTCATCTCCCTCGCCTTTCTCTCCTCCCTCGTCTTCATCTTCCGCCTCGGAAACTCCAGGACATTGAGTCAAAAAAAGAGCCCCAGCTTTATGCGTCAGAAAATAGGCTAAACCTTCCTCCGTGTCGAAGCGGACCGGGTCGAACCCCATCCGACCCCAAAATGTGTCGGCACCTCAAAATATAGAATACAATACAGGATATACAATTTGTAAAGAAAAAAAAGAGATGATGTTGGTTCCAAATGATGGCACTCACCGAACCAAATGGACTGGAGACACAACAATCAGATCAAAATCATGCCGGACTAAAAACTCAAAACAACTCAATGAAGTCTTTATATCCCTGGGATATCTCTACTAACTCTGCTCCAACTGCCTGAGACCAAATAAATTATATCATACCATATTTGGTTTTCACCGCTTTCTCGATCGTATCAAACCATTCTTTCTCGTCGCGCCAGACTTCTTGAAAAATGCCATGCTTGTGGTCTTCTTGCGGGTAATTCACCACGAATTGGCGTTTTTTAACGAACGTCGCTCTCTCTTCCAACGCCTCCTTATCATTGGATTTTAACATCGTACTCGCCCCGTGTCTCCCCAAATGCGGCACAAATTCTTTGTTCCAGTGCTCGTTGGCCCAATTTCGCTCTCCGTAGCAATCGAGATTCGTTAAGAGAGAATTCTCGACTATTTGTCTATTAGTGATAGATGACTTTTCGCTGCCAAAATGAATCTCATTGATAGTATCACAAGCTATTTGCTCTTTCGCAGGGGGCTTGGGAACAGCATTGAACCGAATCGTGTCGGAATGCCATCGTTCTGACCGCAGCTCTCGATGAATCACGAGGGAGATCTCCGCGGGACCTGCACGGTTGAAACCGAGACCGAAGAACCGGACCAAATTGCCAGAAGCGTATGCAGCGCGTTTCTCCATCCATTCAACGAAAGCATGGTCGGCCATACCTGTAGAAGTTCATAAATGTAGCTATGTGATCGATGTAAAGGAATACAACTGTCTCTAGATCAAATTAGGTCGACAGCCATCCATGGCAATCTCCTGTTGTAATCGAAAAAATACTTCGATCCAACATGTGTCGAGACATCGACACTTTACAGACAATCTTGAATCTATTTCACTACTATTGACAAAACAATATATCCAATTTAATACCACTCATCTCCACATTTTCATCCCCCGTCAACACCTTGCTCAAGAACTCGCCGATGACAAGATCTCTGGGATACTCTATCGCCGCTTTCCGATCTTGCATCGTCGCCAACCACTTCGACCACGGCACATTTCCGTCCGGTTCGATGCGGTGATTTTCGGAGTCCGTCACTCGTGAAAACGTGTGGGAGACGCAATATTGATGGCCCTCATGCTTGTTTCTACGGATTTGTGGATCAGCATTGCTGAA
>JACKZZ010018068.1_pt1 | contig 11760 bp, 11 predicted proteins | sample 8027871 | NCBI WGS metagenome assembly JACKZZ01 (sample SAMN15724774, study PRJNA655200) | protist metagenome | isolation source: fluorescence activated cell sorting (FACS) single amplified genomes of... | place: USA: West Boothbay Harbor, Gulf of Maine | collected 2000-07-19
GAGAGCGCGCGCCGCGATGAGCGAGCGGGGCGAGTTGCTGAGGCCGAACGGTGCCATGTCACTCGAGATTTAGCGTTCTGAGACCGAGCAGCGTGACGGCGGCAAACACCAGTCTCCATCTGGCCTTTGCGAGTTCTCTCCTTCTCCTTGCGAACGCGAGCCCGACGCGCTCGCGCATGTCTTCGACGGGCTGGAGATGATATCCACGAGCCATGTCTGGGTCTTCTGCCGCGTCTGGATGTATGCGCACGAGGAACATGAAGCCAACACGTTCACCCATGCGCGTTTCGATTATTTCGCGGTAGAGGTTGAGCTGCAAGCAGTAATGGTTGTAATTTGTATCGTCTAAATCTCCTGCCACATCCATCAGTCCCTTTTGTCCGCGGTACGGCAGAGCTTTGTTTGAGATTGTTTTCTTAGCACGTTTCCAATCCCCTAGCACGAGCTCTCCGGTGATTTTGTTTCTGGCGACGAGGTCAATGCTCCCGCACAGGCGGAGCGTTTCGTCGAAGACGACCATTTCAGTGGCCACGGGCTCGAGCCAGACTTGTGTGTCTTCGCGGAATCTGGCGTACGCTTTGAGCTCTGGTGATTCCCATGTCCAGCCTGGCTCGAAGGGCATGGCTCGGAGGTGTCGCTCGATCTGACCGTGCATTGCCGTTCCGAGGTCGGCGGCGGAGGTGTCCTTCCAGCTTTCGAGGATTGCTTCGCGACTCATGCCGTAGTACTTTGAGCTTGGTTTGCGCTGCCAGCTATCGTACCAGCGCGCGACGACTCCTTCGGGGTCGAACGGTGCCCAGTATTGCTTGAGCAGCGTGGTTGCGCTGATGATACGCTGCTTAGAGCCATCGAGGAAATACAAATGCCCCTCCTCCACGAAGCGGACTCGCGGTAAACGCTGTAGCCACTGGGGCGTCACGTCCTCGCTCAGCAGACAAGCGAATGGATCTTCGCTCGCGAGCCTCCCTGCGTCTTCTGCCATCTGCGCGCTCGCTGTGTCGGGTGTGCTCGTTGTGAGATGTGCCAGTAAAACCAAATCTTTTAAAAATCCTCGTCATCTTCGAGCTGTGCGGCGCTGGGCGCAGGTGGGGGGCCGAGGTCTTGCTCGAGCGTCGCGCAGGCCTCGAATGCGAGCGTGGAGCGGGGGGACGTGCTCGAGACTTTCCGGAGCGCAGCATCCACGCCCCGCGCCACTGCTTGGTAGGCCTGCCCGCCACCTAGCACGTCGGCGCGTTGATATGTAGAGTTCCGCTTCTCAAAGAAGTTGACCTTTCCGTCCAGACCTATCTTATCCATCCACGCAAACGGCTGTGACTGCACTCCCGGGAAGGCTGGCTCCGAAAGGCCAAGTGTGGCCGCCACGTAGTTGGCGTGATAACGCACGTAGGTTGCCATGTCTTCTGCGCCCAGTCCCACGACCCCCTGCGCAAGGGCCTCGCGAGCAAACTCAACTTCGATCTCGGCGCACTCGCGCACGGCATCGAGTGCCTGGGAGTCACTCGTGCTGCCTTCGGGCAAGTTGCGGAACATGTGGGCTCCGGCCAGGAAGTGAAGGCCTTCGTCCCGTGCGATGAAGTCATTCGAAGTGGTCAGTCCTGGCATTCGGCCATCCTGTCGGAAGTGGAAGATCGCAGCGAATGAGGAAGAGAATTGGATGCCTTCCACACACGCCCAGACCAGAAGCATGCCCCGCAAATCGTCGCCGGCACGTTCAGCCCATCTCTCCGCCCAAGCACGTTTTGAGGCAACGCTCGGAAGCGTCCGAGTGCCACGAATCAGGTCCGCCAGAACGTGCTCGTCCGTCTCAAGAGTGAAAAGCAACTTGGCGTACATCTCCGTGTGAACGCACTCAATCAACGACTGCATGGCGTAAAACGCCCTCGCTTCAGGCAAATGACACTTCCCAGTCAGCTTCTGCACGATATTGTCAAGAACGAGCAGGTCCGCCCCGTAGAAAAAACTCAAAACAAGCCGCAAAAGGTTGCGTTCGCCAGCGCTCAAAGCCCGCCAGTCCACCACGTCCCGCTCGAGGCTGACTTCGTCTGCAGTCCAAAAAGCGGCAAGATGTGTCTTGTACATGTCCCACAAGCCCTCATCGTGAAGAGGAAACAGCGACAGACGGCCCTCGTCCTGGCCATTATCGGCTGTGAGAGCGCGCGCGTACTCCTGAGTCATACTCCGGGAAAATCGGTAAGCGATGAAAAAGCGATGTCTGACAATTACACACCAGCCTAACGCGGAAGACTCAACCACCAAGAAAAAATGTATGTATCTTCCGTGTAAGTAGCGATCATCATAACTCAGAACCATGTCTGTTCTTCCATGGAAGAGTGCGGCATCGCAAATGGACAGCGCAAGGAAAAAACGCCGTGAAAGACGCTACGGAAGTGACATCTGGCCAACACAGTTCTCGGGAGAATCCGAAACAATCAACCAAGATCTGTATCGCGACGGGGGACACGCCATCGTCGATCTCCGCCGAATGATAAACAATCAGGAAATTGATCTCGCAAACGTTCGCAGCGCCATGCTGACGTTGGCCAAAGATGACACTCTGCGACGCAACCTGTTCAGAATGGTAGACTCAGCGCCTCAGCGCGCCGCGGACCACGACCGCTGGCTCGTATACCTAGACGAAGAAAAACTACAAGAGCACCTTGGCAACCTGTCAGAAGATAAGTGGGAAAATGAGCTCAGAGCTTGTCGAGCATTCTTACAAAAGTGCGCCAAGAAACTGCTGGAACGAAGAATCATCACGCAAGAACACTATGATAATATGGAGTTCTCAATCTTGATTTCCAAGCAAGGAACACAGGCACAAGAATTGCACACAGACTTTGACCACGACGCCATTCTTGAAAGACAAGAAGAACTGAAGGCTACGCTCGTGGAGCAAGACATGAACAACACAGAAGCGGAATTTTATTCGCGGCGACAACTCCCGTTAGGTGCTATTGTCAGCGTGCAAAAACACACCACGATAGATGTACACGACTGCCAGCACGCGCCCAGTGATCAGCCGAATGGAGCCACGTACACAAGACTGCAGATTCCAAGTGGATGCGCATGTCTTCTTCAGCCAGACACAGTACACGCGGGAAGCTCATACGCACATGATTCGCTCAGATTCCATATCTACTTTCGGGGAAGTGGATGGGGCAAAGTGCAAGATGCAAGCGTGACAACCGGCAAATGCGACAGTCCAACAAATTACACGCCGGATACAAACCTGCTCCACATAACACCATCGCAGAGTTTGAGAAAACGCATGACACTCTAAGAATGATGAAATGAATTTCGAGCACTCAGCTACAGCAGAGCCCGCTCAACGGACCACGAACGTGTAGACGTGCTAGAGCGCGTGCACGCAAATTCTCAAGCGCCTCCGCACTCAGCTGGAGTGCTTGCCAGAATCCTCAGCGAACGAGATCTGCACTTTAAGACGAAGAACCGAATGACTTGAAAAACCGCTGAGGTACAACGGACCCCGCTCAACGGACCACGAACGTGTTGACGAGCTAGAGCGCGGGCACGCAAATTCTTCAGCGCCTCCGCGCTCAGCTGGAGGACTTGCCAGAATCCTGGGCGTACGAGATCTGCACTTTGAGACGAAGAACTGAAAGAAAAGAATTTACGTGAGGTACAACGGACCCCGCTCAGCGGACCACGCTCATCGGACCACGCACGCGCTCATCGGACCACGAACGTGCTGACGCGTTTGAGTGCGGGCGTGCAATTTTTCCAGCGCCTCCGCGCTCAGCTGGAAGACTTGCCAGAATCCTCAGCGTACGAGATCTGCCTGCACTTTGAGACGAAGAACTGAAAGAGAAGAATTTACGTGAGGTACAACGGACCCCGCTCAGTGGACCACGCTCAGCGGACCACGCGCGCGCTCATCGGACCACGAACGTGCTGACACGTTTGAGTGTGGGCACGCAATTTTTCCAGCGCCTCCGCGCTCAGCTGGTGGACTTGCCCGAATTCCTCAGCAGGGTTGTAGGGGTGGAGCCCCTACGGCGGAGCCCGTTCTGTATGGGCTCTGCCCCCACGCGTATAAAGCGCGCAGCGATTGATTAGCACTTGAGAAGGATGATCTTGACATTGTCCATCTCAGACGTGACGTGGCGTAGTCCTGGAAGTGTTCGTCTGCTCCACGCATGGCCTATCTCTACCGCGGTGACGCGTTCGTTCGGAGTCAGCCTTGTACAGCAGCATTCTGCGAGCACGACTGTCACTTTAGAATATGAGGGCGAGCTCCAAGCTGTGGGATTCCAGCTGTATCGCGACGCCCGGTCTCGATGGGAGCGCTCCTCTCAGCCCCTTTGGTCCCCCCAAGGCGCAGCCACTGTTTCTGCTTCAGCCTTCGTTGGTGGTAAAGTCCCTGTTCAGCTCCAGGTGTCTACCTCTGGAAGCTCCGAGGGCAGTTTGTGGGCTGAGAGTTCTGCTCCGTTCCTTCGTGGCGATTTGACTGCGATGGTGGTCGGCTCTCGCGTGGTGCGTAGTCCGAAGGACCTTGCTCTTCTTGAGTCCATCACCATGCGTAACGCTTCGCTGGACTCGTCCATCCCTCCGTCTGTGCCGGAGCTGCACGCGATCCGTCTTGCGTTTTGGAACCAGCACCGTACCCCTTCCATGGGTGGAGCGAGCGTGCCAGGTTGGGCGTTGGCCACGCTGAAGTTGGAGTCTCCTGAGATTGAGTCTGTTGCTCTCGCACTTGTCCATAACGCCGGTGCTCGGCGCGGTCTCGATTCTGATGCACTCCGCATGCGAGCTCGTAGTGCCCTGAGCTCGTATGGCGCGCGGGTTGAGTACGCTCAGCTGGTGGCCGAGGCTGTGCAAAGCTCTCCGAATTTTTTCCGTTACCTGCCCGACACTCGTCTAGTTGGCGGCCTCGAGCGTGACGTAGAGAGCTTCTCTCGCTCTATGCGTCATGTGGGATGTGGTGATTGCGAAGACTCCGCAATTGAGATGATGTACTGGGAGTCTCAGCTTCGCGAGAACTCGTGGGAATCCATCGAGCTCCAGGCAGCTCGGCACAGTTTGCGTTTGTACGTTCTGATGTTTTGCATTGGCGCTGTTCCGGGACCCTCCCTTGGCGGTTTCCTTGGCGGTGGCAGTGGCTCTTTGCAGAGCCACGCGTTCAGCGTCATGCTTCCTGCGAGCACGCTTGTTGGTGCGCTGTCTGGGTCTGCGAAGCTGCGTTCTTCGGCGCGCGCCTGTCGCCTTCAGGACGCGGACGTGGTGGATGGAGCTCCGCCTCCCCCTCTTCTCGTGTTGGATGGCACCGGACTGAAACATGTTGTTGAAGATTCCGTGCAAACGGGCGTGTTACCCGGGATCGCGCTTGCAGATGAGTTGGATCAACACCTCCGGAGTCATCGTGTTGAGGGCGTCGGCGTGCACCGCGGCAACTCAGGCGACTTTTACAAGTGGGTGTGCACTGGCATTGTGCGGAAGCGCGTGGAGACTTTGGTCGATGGGAAGTGGATGCCTTGTTTTCAAGTTCTTTTCCACACGAATCCAGACCAAAAGCACCGCTTGAGTCATCGTGCTGTTCCCTTCGGAGACCTTTGCCGCGGCCGAGTGTTGGCCCGGCCTTCGTACGAGCCAACTGGCCAGGAAGATCCCTACGAGCAGCTTGCGCGCGAGGCTGTCGCCGGTCTCCATCCAACCCTGCCGTACGCGGCGGCGGCGGCGGCCATCCCGGCCCCTCCCATCATCGAGTCTCTACAACGCTGTTCGGTGTCGGTCGAGGTCGTTTCCGTGTCTCCCGACTGGCGCGAGACTGCTGCTCTCTTTCTGTCTGGCGCTGACGCGCTCGACCAAGAGCTCGCCGACCGACTCGCTCACGCACTCGCTGCGCTTGGGCCCGCGGGCTCAGTGCACGTGAAAGTGCGTAGCGAGCATCCAGCAGAAACAATGCACGGCGTGCACTTGACGGTGCTGCGGAAGGCCACGGCGAGCCGGTGGTATTAAGGCCCGTCGGGCGGACCATCCACGCACCACGCTCTCTCGGCGAGATGCCGAGCCTCTTAACACCACGTTGGGCGGCTGATTGGAGCGATGACGACGATTTGAGCGACTCGCCACGGGCGCGAAATTTCGCAGGCGGCGTCGACAGACTTCCGTGGCTCAGCGAAGAAGCCATTGACGCCGCTCGGCAACGACGCGCTGCGGCAACGGCCTCAGAAGACCACCAACGCGATCTACGCTGCCACGCCGCCATTGCGGCGACGCAGCTACGGTCGGCATACGAGGGCGTGCGTGGGCAAGCGGCGCGGGCGCTTGCGGGGTACGGACCGCTCGTCCAAGCGCACCTGACAGCGCTACGTAGAGTCGCCGAAGACGACCCCGCAAGCTGGCCAGCGCGAGAAGCCGTGGGCGCGCTCGTGGCGGGAGACGATCAGGAAGGGTTGCGGTGCGCGTTGCTCAGAGCGAGGGACCCCGGAGCAAGAGCTCTCGCGGCGCGCAGGATACGCAAGTCGGCACCGGGAGCTCTCGGTGCGCTCCGCCTCGCGAAAGAGCACGACGGCGACCAAGCCACGCGGGCGGAGGCAGAAGCACGGCTCGGGAGCGAAGCGTGACTGTAAAATAGCGTATGTATTACATCACCACGCAAACGTCACACAAGAATGATGCCTGCTACGGAAACCGCATCAAAGTGGCAGAAGTACGTGCAGAGCGACAGCGATGAACAGATGCTTCTGCTCAAAGAGGCACGCACCTCGCGGAGGGCGCTTATCACGCTCGTGGTCATGCAAGCGGTCATGATGGCTGTCAGTGCAGCAGCAGTCGTGGTCTCCGTTCGGGCCGTGTCAAGTGTCACCAAAGCCATCAACGAAGAGTCATCGACTCATGAGGGGCGCAGACTGCTCGCAGACAACGGAGGGGCATCGTATATCCACGACGTAGCCCTGCACCTCAAGAGCGCCGCGCGGAATGTCGACGACATCAGCGCAGCCCTCGCAGACGTTGCGCGTGCGCCAGAAACCCGCGCGGCACTCGACAAGGCAGCTGATGCAGGGCAAGCCTTCGGGGGCGTCGCGCGTGCGATGCAACCCGAAGACGTGCGACTCGTCGTGCAAGCCTTGGGGCAGACACTGCAGACCACGTCACGACTTGATGTGGACGCGCTCAATGACTTCGTCAGTACACTGCAGACAGCGCGAGTCGCGGAAGGCATGGAGAGATTCGCGAACGCCACAGCGTCAGGAGTGGCCACGGCCAGTGGAGTGCTGAAAGCGCTGCGAGACGGCGCGCACGCCTTTGAATAGCAGCGTCTTAAAAGAACAAAAACACCATCATGTCAGTGAACTGGCTGCGTTCAAAAACGACGTCGCAAACGACCGGCGATGGCAGACCACCACCAGGCACGATCACTCTCTACTGGGTGCCTTGGCGAGACAACGCCGCCGAGCTGCTCATAAAATGGGACAATGTGCAAGTGGACATCACGAAGAGAACAGTAAACGCGTTTGTAGACAGAAAAGAAGCGATGGCGGTGCGCGCAATAGTCACCAAGTATCCGGCTCTCTTCTACAACCCCAGTGAAGTTGGATGCGAACCAAGAGTTACCACAGAATGGAGTGAGATTACAGAAGCAGTGGCGCAGCTCATTTTGTAAATTAGCGCTTACTTCTCCGCAGAAACATCGCTAGCCCACAAAGCGCGAGCACAAGTGCTCCTAACACGCCGATCACAGAGAAATCTCCTACCACGCCTCCCACGTCAGCTCCTCCTCGACCACTACCAGTGTCCACTCTCACAATTACGCTCCCCGCATCCTGGATTGCTGGACACTCAACATCCGGCCACCAACCCTCTCGCGTCTCTTCGAGGCCGATGGCGCAGCGCACGAGCTGTCCGTGCGCCGCCAAACTTGTGAAAATCGATGGTCGGCGGCCACGCCCGCATGGGAACTCGCCTCGAGACACAGCGCCATAGAGGAGCACCGGCGAGCTGCCTTCCGCGGACCGCTCCCACAAAGGAGCGTGAGAGGCGGGGACGTCGCGTGGCCACACGTACAAGGGACCGCCGCTATCTCCCTTACATACGTCCGGACAGCGGTTGTTCAGGCACGTGTTAACGCGATACCCCGCGCACAGGTCAGGGCCCACGTTCTCAGATGGCCACAGGTTCTGGCTACCAACACCCACACACTCATCACGGGGAATCTTCGGCAAACTCACGCCACGCAATGTCGAAGCCAGCGAGCCCTTTTCAGTGACCCCGTACCCCATAGCGCGAACCATAGCGCCCCGCCCAAGATCATCCCAACCAGACCAAGCGATCTGCGCAGGAGGACCCACGTCAATTTCCTTCTCAAGGTATATCATAAGAACATCGTTTTCGTAGAGCGGATACCCATTATAGTTCGTGTCAACCACAAAAGACTTCGCACGCACCCAGGGCACAGGGGCGCGTATAAGCCCCGAGTGCGCGTGGTGGAAGTAAAGAGTCACGTCCGTGGAGTAGCCGCCAGCCCCGTCGTCAATGCAGTGAGCTGCTGAAACGGCCCAACGTTTGTGCACCAGTGTGGCGCCGCAGATAGCAGTCCCGTCGCCATTTGCCAGCTCCACGAACACACTCGCAAAAAAGTGGTGGCCGGATATGGGGAGTTTCACCCCATCCTGCACGAAAGCCTCAGGACCCATGCCATGTGACACTGGGTGCAACAAGGCAGGTGGATAAATACGGCCTAGGGAGCGCGAGATTTATCGCGCACGTGAAAACAAAAGCGGGTCCGCAAAAGACAATGAGCACAAACAACGACGCCGCTGCAAGCGAAAACACTGGCCCGCGTGAGCTCGCCAGTGGCCCCGGCGCGCAGACCACGAACGTGCTCGCCGGTGGCCCAGACGCGCAGACCACGAACGTGCTCGCCGATGGCCCCGACGCGCAGACCACGAACGTGCTCGCCGTTGGCCCTGGCGCGCAGACCACGAACGTGCTCGCCGGTGGCCCTGGCGCGCAGACCACGAACGGAAGTGGACACGAAGAGGATCGCGTGGTCGTGGCAGTTGACGCTCGGGAGCCACCAGTCGTGCGTCACGCGTTTGAAGAGCTCACAGCCTCTCTTGACTGGGTGCGCGTAGAGCATGAGCGACTTGATGTTGGAGACTTCGAAATACGACTCGGGGGAAAGACGAAGGTGGTCGTGGAAAGAAAAGAATGGGCGGACCTCGAGTCGTCGCTCGCCAGAGGGACACGGCTCAAGGAGCAGCTCTCCCGCATGCTTCCAACCTGCCGTGAGCTCTCAGCGCGTCCTTTCCTGCTCGTGGAACACCCGCGAGTGCCTGCCTGGAGAGACAAGGCACATGGAATCAGCGTGAAAATGATAGACTCATTTTTACTCAGGCTCGCTTGCACGGGCGTGGCAGTGCTGCGAGCGAAGACGGTCGAACACACCGCACAGACGGTCCTCAAGCTGGCTGACATGGTGCTGCGTGAAGGCCTCGCCGGATTCACGGCAAACGCTGACGCAGCTACTGAAGGCGGATACCACGCCTCCGTTTCTGCCAAGAAGTCGGAGAATGACACCCCGGCTCGCGCTTGGAGAGCCATGCTGCAAATGGTCCGCGGAGTCTCAGCATCGAAAGCGGATGTAATTGCAGGAAGATACGCCTCTGCCAGCGAATTGATCAGCGCATTCAGCAAAGAAAAGGAAACCAAAACGCGAAAAAGACTTCTCACGACACTTGATGGCGTCGGCGACACACTTGCCAAACGTGTGTGCGTAGCGCTGGGTGTGAAATTATAAAACTACAGCTAAACTCTGAAATCAAACACCATGAGCGTTCAGTCACGCCCTGCTGCGGGGGTGCGGGTGAAACTGCAAGGTCGGCGCAAAAAACAACTCGTGGATGTGCTCAACGAAGACGAAAGAGATGCAGCGGAGGCGCTGGCGGGGCTTGGTAGACTCGCGCTTTTGCGAAAAGGCGACAAAACTCTGAGTCTCGATGACCAAAATCAGGGAAACGTTGCCCGCCGCTGCCTGCTCATGCAAAGCGAGGAAGAATGCAAGTTATCAGATGTGTGTGCGTGGAAGCAAGGCAGTCGAATCTGTGTGCCAGGAAATGAGCTCATGTCTCCTCGGTTTGCTGGAAAACAATCCATGACAATGTCGACCGCTTTCGGACTCCACAAACTCGTTGGAGTGCACGATGTCAAATGCGGGAAGAAAAGTGTCCCGCTGCCACCCGAGTACGCTCTCAAAGAGTTCGAGGCCGCGGGCAGCCTTCGCACCTTTCTCTTCCCGTGGGCCGACTCAGAAAAGTTCCCGCTTGACGGCGCAGGCTTCGATGACAGAGGCATTCTCAAGGACGACACCAGAGACGTGGATCTCGCAGTCATGGCAAGCGCGTATGCAGTGCTAGTCAGAGATCTATGTCAGGACGTGGACAGGAAAGTGCTTCTTATCGGACACTCGCTGGGCGCTGCCCTCGCACAAGCCGTCGGATTGATTCTCGCAGATGACAAAATCGCAGCGAAAATTACGGTAGCCGGATCTGGATGCGGAGAAGTGCTCAGCCTAAGCGCTATCAAGAAGTTCAGAGACGCGTACGAGAACAGGCACGTCTTCTTCGTCAAGTACGCGAGAGGGGTGCAGAGAGACAAGCTGTTCATCGACGGGCACGTGTTTCTCAAGCTCAATGCGTCTATGGAAAATGAGGAAACGCATCTTCCAAAAACTCTCATGATCAATGGGGAAAACTATACAGACTTTGATCCAAAAGCCAAGTACGTGATGCATCCAACTGATCGACTCCACTCCTGGGCCGAAACGTATCGTCCGGCATTGGAGCTCGTGCTGCAAAAGAGTACAAGTAAACAACTATTTTTGTAATTACATCAGTACTTCTGTTTCGAAGTCTTCGCCGCCCAGCCAATCTTCCGCAGCTGCCATCGCCCAAGAGGCACCGGGGGCTGTCCAAGACACTTGCGGATGCTCGTGAAAACCACAGTCAGAGTTCCAACCGCACTGAAGAGCAATCACCCCACTCGCAAGCGCCTCACCAGCACCGTCCAGCACCAAGAGACGTCCGCTGTAGTCAACAACATATTCGTCGCTTAGACCGCCGCACACACCAGAAGCAAGCTCAGCGGGCTCGCACAGACCGCCATAGCGGGAAGCGTGCTGTGTGATACTAGACACGGATTCCGTGTGATTGCAGACGTCACAAAGAATGACTTCGAATGGACGCTGCAGGCGGGATACGGACAGCCAGCGTTTCAGTTCTGTCATCGTGCCAATTCACAAAAGCCGTCAAACTTTCGCACTATGCCACCGTCATCTTACAAAATGATGCTGCACATCTTCTCCCACCACGCACCACGTTCTTCTGCGCAAAGGACATCCGCACACGCTTCAAGCGCCACCTTGGCAGCCAACTCCCTGTCCGTCCCGTCTCCGCACAGTCCCGTGGCTACAAAGCGCACGTCTTTCGCAATAGAAAGCTCCAACGCTGAGATCGGGCGACTGGTCGACAGTGTCGGTCTCAGAACACTAGCAGTCTTAAGCTTTTCCTGTGCGTACATGGATGGCCACGGAGCGTTGCCGCAGGGCCCTCCGAGCGCTTCGCGAGCAATGCAGCTCAGGAGGCGGGCGAGTGCGTGTGCGTCGCTGCGGCCAGACGGTTCGTCCTGAAGCAAGCTGATCGCACAGTGGATTTTTTGAAGGTTGGCCCACGCGTCATCCAAACGACGTGCTAGCGCTTTTTCAGAGGAAGAGATAATAGGGGAAGCACTCTCCATCGCCAG
>JACKZZ010023476.1_pt1 | contig 11759 bp, 3 predicted proteins | sample 8027871 | NCBI WGS metagenome assembly JACKZZ01 (sample SAMN15724774, study PRJNA655200) | protist metagenome | isolation source: fluorescence activated cell sorting (FACS) single amplified genomes of... | place: USA: West Boothbay Harbor, Gulf of Maine | collected 2000-07-19
TCCTCTTGTCCGATATCATCATCGGGAACCCCCAATCGGATCAGAAGATGGCCCTGCCCTGTGCGTCAAACGAGGGTTCATTAGGGGGTCCCATGAGACTTATGGCTGTAAATGGCGGCAAAGCGTTCGGATTCACCCCTATGCTGTACTCGGTTGCCCGGGGGGAAGGCTCAGTCTGGCTCAGCATCTGCAAAGCGGAATCGGCGCCTCCGAATGGGACAGGGGCAAGAGTGGGAACTGTCCTCAGCGCTGAATCTTCTGCGAGTCCGGCAGCTATCGCGGCTCCTCCAGGTGGGGAAACAAGCCCTGGAGGAGCTCCCGGCGCGGTTGTCTCCACCCAGGTGGAACAAGACGTCGAACTCCAGCAACTCTCCCAATCAGTCCATCAAACGGTGGAAGTTGTTAGCAACGGCCTTGGGGGGATGTACCAGAGTAGTGAGGGGTTGATGCAGCGGTTACAGGGAGTAATTGAGGCTCAGCAGGGGCATATGAGGAGTTTTAAGACCGGTCAAGATAGCCAGCTTAAAAAGAATAAAGATATTCTCGAGAGGGTCGAATCCACCTACGGAGAGCTCCGCGGACTGACAACGCGGGTCACTCGGGAAGGCGAGAAACTCACGCCGCGGAGTAAACGGGCGAGGGGATTGGAGGTGGCAGCGAGTTCGGAGGGACAGGAACGGGGAGAGAAGGGAGGAAATACGGTGGATAAGGGACCCGAGCAGGGTGCTGCAGGGCACCCGGAGGGTCAAAATCATCAGGGACATCACGGAGGCCCAGGAGGTTTTGCGAATGGCGGGCCACCCGGTCCTCCGAGTCCGGGCGCGGATGGAGGTCCGGCGGGTCCGGCGAAGGAGGGGCAGGAGCTGTTGGTTACGCCGACCAAGAAGATCTCCCGGGTGACGGCGGTGGATGGGACCACCATGGACCCCGCCAACGCCCGTCTACATCAAAATATGAATGCCCAGGAGTCGTTCATGGAGAGGGGCCTCACCCCACCGAAAGTAGAGGGACAAAACATGAATGCCCAGGAGTCGTTCATGGAGAGGGGCCTCACCCCACCGAAAGTAGAGGGAATGGTACAGCAGGGGCAAACCGAGGGGCAAGGCGGTCAGAGTGGACAGGGCATGGGAGCAGGCATATCGGTCTCGCCGCCTGCGCAGTCACTGCAGTCTCCCGGTCGCGGTCTGGGCCAGTCGCTTCAGAGTGGGCTCTCCGGATCACAACTGGGGAACACCCAGTCCCTCTGGACGCTGCCCTCGGTTGTCGACAATCAACTCAACATGGGGGCCTCGCTGGAGCAGAGCGGTCCGTCGGGGGTCCCGGTTTCGGCGCCACCCTCGGGGGTGCAGGATCCGTTTGGAGGACCTCCGCCGGCGCCGACGGCGAACGGAAGTATGGGGGGAATGCACGGCAGTCCTGGGGCGCAACCCCCCCCGAAAGCGTCTCCTATGAACGACCTTTTGCCTCAGCCTCAGCAAGGAATGAGCAGCCCCTTTGGGCAGAGTCCCACTAATCAGGGCGGAAATATGATGAACCAGTCTCAGATGAACCAGAGCCAGATGAACCAGAGCCAAATGAGCGCAAACCAGGGGCAGAATCCGATGAACCAGAGCATGAACCAGGGGCAGAATCCGATGAATCAGAGTCAGATGATGAATCAGAGCCAGAATCCGATGAACCAGTCTCAGATGAACCAGAGCCAGATGAGCGGGAACCAGGGGCAGAATCCGATGAATCAGAGCCAAAATCCGATGAGTCAGAGCCAAAATCCGATGAGTCAGAGCGGTCAGAATCTGAGTCAAATGGATCAGAACCCGATGATGGCAGGGCAGACGCCGATGTCGGGGGGGCCGTCTCCGATGGATCAGAGTCAGGGGGGGATGTCTCAGGGGCAAATGGGCCAGGGGATGCAGGACCCCTTTGGGGGGGGGATGCCACCGCCGCAGGACCCCTTTGGTGGAGGGATGCCACCACAACAGGACCCGTTTGGGGGACAGGGTCAGCAGGACCCGTTTGGGGGGCAGTCGCAGGGTCAGCAGGACCCCTTCGGAGGACAGGATCCACGGGGAATTCCGGAGATGCAGCAAATTCCGGGGCAACAATCCCAGGGGATGCAACAGTCTCAGCCAATGGGAAACCCCTTTGGAGGGCAGTCTCAGGCGATAGGGGGCTCTCAGCAGCCCTCACCGATGGACCAGGGGATGGGCGGGCCCGGGGGTCCGGGGTCGCTTCAGCCCTCTCCTATGGACGAGAGCGCGTCGTATTCGGTCGGCAGCGGGATGTCACCAAGTGGAATGGTACCCCCGCAAGGGACACCTGGTAGTGGTGGAAATATGACACCAGGGATGATGGGGTCCCAACCAGGGGGAAATACTTCGGGGATGGGCGCAAACACGCCGGGGATGGGCGCAAACACGCCGGGAATGGGCGGAAATGCGTCGGGAATGGGCGCAAACACGCCGGGGATGGGTGGAAACACGCCGGGGATGGGCGCAAACACGCCGGGTATGGGCGCAAACACGCCGGGGATGGCGTCCCACCCGGGGAATTCGACCCCCGGACCCCAAATTCCGGGTGTGACCCCTCAGAGCCAGGGAATGAACCCGATGGAGACTCCCGCTCCCGCTCCTGCTCCTCCAGGTACCGCAGTCCGCCACTCCGCCGGGATGCGCAGAGCCGCGCCGCCCCCCTCGGCGCTCCCCACGGGGGATACCGGGGCGGGACCGGCGAATCTAGCGAAGGCACCCCCCCCTCCTAGCATGGCCCTGGGCGGCTTCTCAGGGGGGGGAATGCAGGCCCGGAGCAGGGTTTCCGACAGGGTGTCTCCGAACAAACCGCCCGCTCCGCAGGCTCAGCAGGGGCAGAGCAATCCCTTTGGAGCCGCCCCGGCGCCGCAGGCCAATCCCTTTGGAGCCGCCCCGGCGCCGCAATCGAGTCCATTCGGCGCCGGTGGAGCCCCACAGGCAAGCCCTTTTGGCCTAGGAGGCGCGGCAGGCCACAGTGGAATGCAGGGGATGTTTTAAAGGCCGATCGGGATGCAGGAGATGAGGAGCGGTGGATTGGTGTTTCTGAAAGAGTGATGTGAATGGTACGGAGTGCCAGTGGGAGGTTGGATTTTTGGGCGGAATCGGGGGCTTGGCGGACGACTTTTCGTTTGTCATGAAATTCTCAAGGTATAGCTTATTTATCGTGCGTGTTTAGGTGTAGAGAGCGTGCTTACGAGGTCTTATATGTACGTTAAAGTCGGGTAAATTTTAGAACTTGGGTAGGACCTATGTAGCCGGTGAGATAGGATAGATAGGATAGGATAGGCTATATTCCTAATACTGGATTATACTGACACTCATATATACTGAGTATCATAGAAGTGTAGTTCTGTAACTACTTGACACGTACATATTGACCGTTACCGTCCGGGGATTCGGACGCATTTACGACGGATTTACATCAAAATGAGCACATGGCGGACGCATTTACATCAAAATGAGCACATGGCGTATGGTGTTTCAACTTTAAATTTTCGATACTCGGATAAGAAATGGATTGGATGTGGCCCCATGTGATGGAACGGATGCCATTCTTCAACTGTTAACTGTTACTGTTCAGATGTCTGTTCGTTCTATCGGCCCTAAAAAACGGAGCTTTTAATAATAATAGAGTCAGAGTCAACGAGACAACGCGAGAGGAGGCGGGTCAACAACCATAACACCTCGCATCCCTCCGCTCAACAGCGCTCAACTTTCTTCCCCAAATTTTCTTTCTCTCCTCTTATTAGAACAGCCGTTTTTTGTTATTAACTAGGCCTTAGTTAGCCGTGTTTTGTCAAACTAGCCTTAATTAGCCGTGTTTTGTTAAACTAGTCTGTTAAACTAGCCTTAATTCGGTGGATCCGTATTATTAGGTTACCGTGTCCAAGCAAGCTGAAAATGTCTTTCCGTCGCCCTGCGTCTGATTTCCGTAACGAGTTCGGCGGCACGGAGTTTCCGTTTGCGGCTGACCGGTACATCCTTTATGTGAGCTACGCCTGCCCCTGGGCCACCGGCCTGTTAATGACTGCTAAATTAAGAGGATTAGTCTCCTTAAATCCCTCTAAGGACGGAAGTGGCTGTCATAGGAGTGGGGAAGACGGAAATAAGGTGTCTGTGTGCTTTGTGCACCCGACGTGGCAGTACACGAATCCGGATGCGGATGCGAAAATTGAGGCGGAACTTGAGGCGGAGAAGGCGGTCAATGGCGAATCGGACGACGACGTAGGAATTCCGCGGGGGGAGGCTCATGCGGGCTGGATTTTCGGGAAGCCGGGGACGATTCACCTTCCTATAGCGATTATGAAGAATGGTGGGGATTATGGTCTAGAATTGCCGGGAAGTCCGACGGAGATTTGCGGGGGAAATGGGAATAATAGAGACTCCTTCTGCTACGGGAACCCGGCTTACGAGAAGGCTATCGAGACTTTCGGGGTCAGGTCTGAGGGTTGTAGCGAGGACTTGAGTGAGTTTAAGGCGAGATCTCTCCGGGATCTGTATGAGGCCTGTGGAGGATTTATGAGCGAGGGGGTACGGGCTAGTACGCCCATGCTCTACGATACTCACACAAAACGCATCGTTTTAAACGAATCGAAGGACCTCAACCGCTATTTCTGCCAATTTGCGGACTGGCTGATTTCCGAGGAAGGCGGGGGAAATACGGGGCTGGACGGCCCCAGCGGGGTCACCGCACGGGGTTTTCGTTTGTATCCGGAGTCTCTGCGAGCCGAAATCGACGAAAAAACCGAGTGGGTTTACACCATCAACAATGGCGTGTACAGATGCGGGTTTACGTGTACGCAGGAAACTCACAATGAGGCCTGTACAGAGCTAGAAACGCGCATGTTAGAGGTCGATTCCTACCTAGAAGGGGGCGAAGGGGGAAAACAGAAGCACTTTCTTGTGGCAGACCAGTTAACCCTCGCTGATATCCGCCTCTTCAATACTCTCATTCGGATAAATGAAGTGTACATTTGTTACTTTAAGTGCACGTTTGCCAGCCTTTTGCAGCCGCGTTTTAAGAACTTGCTGAGGTATACCGCGGGGTTGTGGAACGGATACGAGGAGGTCAGGAGCTGCATCCGAATCGACGATATAATGAACCACTACTACACGTCGCACTCACTGAGAAATGCATACGCGATTGTGCCGAGAAAAAGTGGATTCATCGAGATTCTGGAGGGGATGAAGTAATCGCAATAGCAGCCAGGACGAGTGGATTCATCGACATTCTGGAGGCGATGAAGTAATCGCAATAGCAGCCAGGACGAGCGGATTCATTGAGATTCTGGAGGCGATGAAGTGAGGGGTCTATCGATGCTCTGGAGGAGGTGATAAGGTGAGGGTTGGAGAACCAGCGCGATGTAGTCTTGCCCTTCTCCTATTAACTATTTTGGAGGGCACAAAGTGAACCGTCGCGATGTAGTAAGTGTTACAAAAGCTAGTAAACGATCAACATTACATTAAACGATCAACATTAAACGATCAACCGTTACCTGGACCGCTTATTTCCGTGGTGAGGTATCTCATCCTCGATTGCGAGCAGTATCCCACTGACCGCTTTTTATCATACCTCATCCTCGATTGCGACCTAACACACACAGATTGCTCCGTGATGAAATACCTCATCTCACCCTCGATATGTCAGAGACACAGACAGTTGTGTCCATTTGTCACCAAAATATGCGGAGCGTGTTCCTACTATTGTCCTCTCCGGGTCACCTACCATTGTCTGGTGTCTTTCCTGGGTTGTCGAGTCGTGAGCTGAGTTTTCGGTCTTTCTGCTCCGCCGGGTTGGCGCCTAACAGTTTTTGTTTCACGTGACTCCGACAGAGTTTTGGTTTCACGTGTTGTTAACTTTGACAGAGTAGAGTTTCCTGTTACAGCCGGGAACAAGGCCTATTTCGAAACTATCTACTTTTTTGTACTCCACCAGGACCAATCATCACGGCGCAAACCGCAACGGTTTGTGAAAGGGTTAAACTTGTTCTAGTCATCCGGTTTGAAGTATTCCAAAAATGTCCATCTCCTCCCCGGCTAAGTCTGTTATGAAATCCGGTGGTTCCTCCATGAAAACTGCTGCGTCTGCCATGAAATCCGCGATGAAATCTTCCGCCGCCGGTGCTTCCTCTTCTAGCGTCAAGAAAGCCGGCGCCAAGCCCAAAACCGCGGCTAAGCCCAAAACCGCTGCTAAGAAGAAGGAGGATAAGCCTGCCAAGCCTGCTCCCGCTTATTTCCTCATGAAAAGCGAGCCTCTCACGCGCTTCGAGGAGAACTCGCTTGGGGAGAAGGTGGACATGAGATTTAGTATTGAGGATTTGCGGGAGCATAAGATGGCCGTAGAAGGCCCAAACAAGGGTAAAGTGGGCGTTGCGGAATGGGACGGCGTCCGAAACTACATGGCCCGCAACAACATGAGGCAGATGAAGAGGGGGAGCAAGGTGCTTTTTTATCACAGTAACGCGAAGCCGAGCGGGATTGTTGGGGAGGCGGAAATCGTGAGGGAGGCGTACCCGGATCCGCAGCAATTCGACAAGCGGGATCCGCATTATGCGCCTAAGAGCGATCCGTCCAACCCGTTGTGGGACTGCGTGGATGTGAAATTTGTGCGGAAGTTTAAGCGGGAAATTAGTCTCGAAGAACTGAAACAACACCCAATCCTGGGAAAGACCATGGAATTGTTTACTATGGCCAGACTCTCTGTGTGCGGGGTCTCAGAGAAGGAGTGGGGGCTGATTCATGAGCTGGAAAAACAGCCGGCGCCGGAAATTAAGAAGGTCAAGGGAGGGAAAGACGCGGGGAAGGCTGCTGCCAAGAGGGATTCGAAGAAGTAAATCGTCCCGGAAATCAGGAAAACTGGGGTGGGAAGAACGCGGGAAAGGGTACGGCGAGGACGGATTCGACAAAATAGAGGGATATTGCGAATGATCAGTGGATTTGAAAAAGAAAACTCGGTCGGGCGAGGTGGATGTGAAATTTTATCAAGTGGGATTCGGGAGGGAATCTAATCGGGAAGAGCGGGGAGAAGTTGAGCGCTTTGAATATCCACAATTGGGGCCGGTCAACTTGTGATGATTGAAAAATCTCAAACTCGTATGCCGTTCAACTTGTGATGATTGAAAAATCTCCAACTCGAAATTCAGGATTGAAATCGGCCCTAAGAGGGTTTGTTTACTCATAGATTTCTCCTAAAGAGAGTGTGTTCAACGCAAGATTGTAGATTGTAGGGTGAGTCCGATTCGAGTCTGAGAGTTAGTTTTACCTAGTTTCCCCAGGGAGTACATAGTTTCAACAGGGAGTACAAGCCTAGATTACTTAAGCCTACTGTGCGGCTGTAAGATGGAACCGTTTGCGATTTACTTCACTCTGTGGATATTCGGAGTCTCCGCCTGGATAGCCGTGAATGGCGTCCAGAACCAGGAGTGGAAACTCGTTCAAAAACTCACAGAAGGAGATCGCATTGCGCCGAGTCTCACCGTGCTGACTCAGGCCGGAAACATTCTGCCCTTCATCTATGTAGTTTGCCGCTACACCGTGATAGGGGAATGGATCAACGCAGTTTGGCAGGGGATTCGCGGCGCGGGAAGATGTGTAAGGAAGGGGCTTCCGGGGGGAGGGGGGATTGAGAGTGGTTCGGGGAGTTTGGGGGGCGGAAGTTCGGCACGGGAATTAGCTCCTAACTGCGACCAAAACCCCCACGCCCCCACCCTGGCCGAATGCCACATCCTTCACAAATGGATTGGTGGGGCGATTGTCTCGTCGTTTTTCGGGTTTCTCTTCTTAAGCTCCTTCTGGACGGTGGAATCAGGTGGAACAGCGATATGCCTCTACCTCGGTTTTGCGGTCCTTTCAGGGGCGTGCTGTCTCTCAACGCTCACCTACTGGCCCTTCGTCGGCTATGTTTGTCGAACTCCGGGACAGCGGTTTCGAGGCGATGCTGGCGAGAGTATGAGCAGGACGCCGGGACAGCGGTTTCGGGGCGATGCTGGCGAGAGTATGAGTCGCCTCAGTTCCGTCGAATTAGAGGCAAAGCGCGGGCAACATGTGGCCCGGGGTGCGTCAGCACTCGCTGCCGGAGAGGCATGTGGAATGCTGGTCATTTCGTGTTCGAACGCCCTGGAAAAGGTCCTAGATTTCTCCGCATCCGCCTTCTTTTCCGTGCTCGCCGCCGTTTGCGTGGCCAGTTTCGGGGCGTTTTGGCTCCTCAGAAGACATGTTCTCAAAGCCTATGGAGACCCAAATTACTCGGAAACACCCGCTTCCTGCCCGTCGACGTCGTTTGCAATGGTAGTAGAGACTCCGGGGGGACGGCGGGGACCGAGTCTGCTTTCGGACGAGGGCGAAGCCGAGGTGGGACCCGGACCGGGACCGGGACTGCTTGCGGCTCCGGTACAGGCAGGGGCGGCCCTGGAGAGGGATACTAAGGGGCATCCTCTTCTGCACGACGCACCAACAGCCTCAGCTGCAGCTGACGAAGCCAGTGAAGTCGCTCCCTCGGACGTCGGGCTTCTTCCTGGGCCAAGTGCGCCACCGAAACAGGACTCCCAAGACCCAGAAGATTCTGAAGATTCTGTAGACCAGATCCCGAAGCGCGTTCCGAAGTGGCTCCTGTGGACGGCTTTGTTTATGTGTAACGCGTTTCAGAGCGGTTTATTTCCCTCCCTAACGGTCTACGCTTGCGCACGGATTTCCAGTATGACCGACGATTCGTGGGGGTTCCACAATACGCGTCACGACCCCTCGATCGACTTGATCCACGGTCCCGGTCACTCCCGGGGGAAGGCGAGGGACGACCAGCTGTACTACCTGGTGTCGACCCTCCCCGGATTTCTCGGACCTTTTTTGAGTGTTTTGGCAGGCGTAGCCTACCAGAGCCGACTCCTCCTCCTCATATCGAATGCGGCGTGGGTGTCCGCTGCCCTCCTAACTCTGGGCCTGAGCTGCGGATCCGGGCTGCTTTACGACTCCGAGCCCGGGGAAAAGTCGTCGGATTCACCTGAAGTGCTGGGAGCCGAGGTCCTAGTAGGGTCCTCCGACGCCGGACATCCCCCCCTCTATTACCTGTATTTGATAATTCAGAGTTTCGGTGTCGCCTGCATATTTTACGCGAAACCCGCCGTTTTGGCCTGGCTTAAAGACGATCTGGCTCTATCAGGAATGGTCCTCCAAGCGGCACAACTCGTGGGAAGCGTTGGATTCTACTTTGTGGCGGTCACGTTTGCGGAGTGAGGCTGGGGGGAATCGGGCGCGGCACGTGGCGATGTGGAGTGGACAATAGGGGGAGCAGCTGAGTGCGCCACAAAATGAACTGCAGTCATTTCACTTTCGAAGTTTAGAAGGAAATCTGCCCTTTAAGTTTGAACGGAAGTCCTCAATTACAACCAGAATTATTGACCGCCCTGATTACCAGCAGACTTCATTATCTTACCGATTCCCCGTAGACTAGGACTTTTTCAAGAGTGATTACCCCCACTCTTTTTGTCTTTTTGACTTCTCTCGCAATTGGATCACAGTGATAATGCTCCGTGAAAGCGGACTTCCGCCTGTAAATTCCATTGTTCTGCCCCCGGAGTCGATCTGATCCCCTTACGTTATAGGCTTAGCCCCACTGTCGGATCCTGTCTGTTACCCAACATCGACAATTACACCATAAGTGACATGACCATAAGTGACAGTTTCTATTCCGTTTTCCGTTTTCGACCATTTTTTTACGGTCGGTTTTGATCCTTTCACGGTTAGAAACCGGTTTTGATGACATAATTGAATTTGAATGTGAACCACTGAAGAGTCGTCTGAATGAGCACTTGGTCCTCTAAGACTATTGTCTGGGCGTTCGATCATCCTTTTTTGTATGATTCCTCCCGGTCTTCCATTTTACTTGTAGTCTCTCAGGCCCAAAAAGCTTCGTGAGATAAACCGCTTCGTCTGAATCAAACCCGGATCATCGTGAATTACAGGCTAGAATCGTGAAGAATTACAAGCTAGAATCGTGAATTACAGCTAAGAATCCGATCTCTCGAGAAACCGTGTTGACTCGATTTGTTGTACCGAAAACTCTAATAGTAGCTAGTACCTGGTAGCCTGTAGGTACAGAAGCACCTTCACAATCATGGTCGTCTCGCCAACCGCGCGCTTCGTTCCTCGCCACGAGGGTGGTGGGACTAAGAGTAACTACAACCCGCCCCCCCGGGGCTCCACGGAGAAGGGATCCGGAAAAGCTGAGAAGGGATCCGGAAAGGGATCCGGAAAAAAGGGAAGTGACAAGGGAACCGGGAAGGGGGCCGGTAAAGACGGTAAAAAGGGAAGTGACAAGGGATCCGGAAAAGCTGAGAAGGGAACCGGTAAGAAGGGAACCGAGGGGGCCGCCAAGGGAACCGGGAAGGCCGAAAAGGGGAGTGGGAAGGCCGAAAAGGGGAGTGGGAAGGCTGAAAAGGGTACTGGGAAGGCTGACAAGGCTGAAAAAGGGAGTGGGAACCCCGGCAAGGATGCTGACAAAAGGCTCCCGAAGGCTGGCTCCACGATCCAGGTGTGGTTTAGGGACCTGTATACGGCAAAGGTGGAAGTCGGCAGCAGCGGTATCCGCCGTATTTCACAGGAAGAGATCGATGTTTTGAAAGAAAAGGAGGGCGGACCAGCCGCGTTCCAAGAGAAATACTCTGTCCGCGGGGGTTGGCTGTATAGGAAAGTCGTTCACCACTGGAGCCACGTGCGGGAGTGCTGCGAGGTTGTTTATACCGCGGCGGATAAGACTTTGTTGAGGGTGAAAGCGGGAGCGACTCTGGGCGGAAGTCTGGCGGGCAAGAAACGGATCTCCGGACCGGGGAATGGGGAGGAACTCAGGGTGCCCACGAGTTTCTGGGTCGAGAATAAGGCGCTGGTCGAGTGTTTTAAACCGGTTGAGACCATTCGGGAGGAGGGATACGGGGGCGGAAAGGACTCCGCGAAGGGCAAGGGAAAGGGGAAATCTGATGGGAAGAAGGGGTCTGGAAAGGGGGGCGAATCCGGATCCGAGGTTGTGAGGGCTTCCTTCGGAGGTTTGCGTGAATCCGTCACGGAGGTGCGCGCCTCTACTCGGGGGAGTGGGACTAGTCCCAGTGACGAGGATAGCACCGCGGTTAGCATCCTACAGTGGACCTGGAACTTCGAGGATATTCGCGAAATCAAGGGCGATAACAAGGGGAAGGGGAAGGATTCTAAGGGGAAGGGCAAGGACGGTAAGGGTAAGGGCGACCGCGATGAGACTTTCGACGTTTTCGCGAACCAGTCCCAAGCCGATCTCGACCACTTCCGTCTGATTAGGGATCTCCCGTTGGAGTATTCGGAGCGCAAAGAGGCTCTTAGACGTGCCACCGCCCAAGAACTTTGTCGGGGGTGGATGGAGAACAAGGGGATCGAGTTCCCGAACTCCCGCGACATCCGCGCCCTTGAGGCGGACTATTTCATGGACAGCCCCGTCTACACCGTGAGGGTGACGGCCACTCCGGAGGTGGCCGCTTTTCGTGCCGCCGGGGGGGGGAAACTGGCTACGGTGAATCTCCAATTTTTAAAGAGTTCCGGCCTTGTTACGGAGGCGGAGGTGCTTCGGAAGGCGGGTGAGGGCGCCACCCCCGCGGAGATCGGGTGTGTGCGGGTGGAGCGGGTCCTCGAAAAGCTCTTCTACTACTGCTCGCGGTCCAGTGACGTCCAGCAGCTGTTTATGATGAAACGCCGTGAACTCCTTTCGGGCTCGGAACT
>JACKZZ010011893.1_pt1 | contig 11758 bp, 9 predicted proteins | sample 8027871 | NCBI WGS metagenome assembly JACKZZ01 (sample SAMN15724774, study PRJNA655200) | protist metagenome | isolation source: fluorescence activated cell sorting (FACS) single amplified genomes of... | place: USA: West Boothbay Harbor, Gulf of Maine | collected 2000-07-19
ACTGCAATATCTTGGGACGATGAAAGGCGAGAAAAGCCTGAATTGGTTAGGCTGTGGATTGAGAATAAAGATTCTGTTGTTCAACCAATTTCCATGAATGCTCTAGGAAACATTCATAATGGCAATAACAGTTTTCCTGCTATGCCATTGTATTTTGATGTAAATTTTAATGATATGTTAAAGATAAACGCAGCAATGGTTGGTGAGGCTACAAGAGAGGGTCGTGGTGAATATCCTATTTATGGTGAAGATGGTGGACTTAATGACCGGAGAAGGCATCAACATCAAGACAAATGTCTCGGAATAAATATTTCACATTATATTAACATTCCGTCTGTCTTAAAAGAAACCCAGTACAAGATTAGAGCCCAAAGTATCCCTTTCGAAAAATACAAATGCAGGGAAGGACGGGAGGTAGAAGATTGGGACAAAAGATATTTTGGTGATATGGGTCGTGAGGAGGAAGAAAAGGATATGGCTGTTAATGCGCAGGCAAAACTATTCCCTGATTATGCAATTACATTTGAACAGGTAAAAGCAAGTGGTACTGTAAAGCAAAAAAACTTAGACATGCAACTGAAGTATACCATTCATATGTTTACGTTTTATCACCATGATCCGTGGAGACAATATCACTTTGCACAAATTATCTATACAGAAACTGAGGAAGATGGTCATTCCCATTGTGCATTTGTGAAACCTAATGTTTTTATCCCATCCAACTACTACCATAAGTAAGTTATATGTGCGTCTTTTTTTCTTTAATTTAGTTGTAGCTAACATCATCTCCATACTCAAAACTGAAAAACTTAATATAACAGTAGTTGGTGGCAATTACGCTGGTGGTCACATATACCAGGTTTCCGTAGGAGAGGGCCTTTAACAATTCAACAAATGTTTTTAAGCACGCATATTTTGAATAGCGCATTGTATGATAATTATAAACGAAATAATCCAGCAGAAAATGAACAGTACGATTTGCAAATCAATTCCCAAATAACTGCCATGCCACTTGTAAGATTTATAAATAGTCCATTATACGAGGCAATGCTTTATTTGTTGCTGACATATTTTCCTATAATGACAATGCTTGTTTTCCCTGGTATTGTTAATAACGTTGGGATGGAATTGAGGGAAAAATTAGTCCATTCTATTCGAGGACAAAATGGCAGTTTAGTGGCATATTGGACTGCAGTATACATTTTTCACTATACTGTATATAGTGCGTTTACCACTGCGTTTGTTATTTTTCAATATTTAATTGGTGCGGAAGCTATTCTAAATTGCAATTTTGGCCAGCTTTTTGCAATATTAATCGTATGGGGGCATGCTCAAATTGGTTTTGGAATCTTTCTGTCAATTGTATTAAGAAAAACTCGTTTGGAGGTGCTATCTGCGTATATCATCATGTTAATATTGATGGTTGCAGTGCCAATTCTTAGAGTGGCCCGAATCATCAAATGGCCATATATTTTATGGCTTTTCCCTCCCACTGCTTTTGCGCGTTCTGTGTCTTTAGTAATGGAAGGTGCTGCACAACCACACACAATTGTGACGGCAACCTTAAGCATGTTATGGACAAGCACGGTGCTAGGTTTGATTGGCATATATATACATTATCAAAGTTTATACGAGGATACTGGTAACTCTATTTCCAAATACATTTTAAATAATATTTTGTGTAAATGCAGGAAGAAAAATAATCAAATTAGCCATTTAAAATCCACCACAGGCGAAGCAAGCAAAGGAACTGATTCAGATGTATTGGAAGAAGAAAAACGTGCGAGCTCGTTAAATAAAACTGACATACCAGTGAAGATAGTTGGTTTGAGAAAAATTTTCCAACAAGTGTCTCCACCTAAAGTTGCCGTGGATGGAATTACTTTTGCCATAGATTACAACGAAGTATTTGGACTTCTAGGACCAAACGGTGCTGGTAAAACTACATCAATACATATCTTAAGTGGAAATACAAAAGCAACTAGCGGTAATGCTTTCATTGGAGGTTTTGACGTCACAGACCGAAATAATGGAGTTGCGAATGTAAGAAAAATTATTGGGCTATGTCCTCAATTTGATATTGTTTGGCCTACAATGACAGTGGAAGAACATCTTATATTTTATGCAAGATTAAGGGGCGTTAAAAAAATATATGAAAATGCTATAGCTCAAGATATTGCAGGGCAAGTAGAACTTGCTGGAGATGAATTTCATATGCAAGCATCAAAGTTAAGTGGTGGGATGAAACGTAGGTTGTCGATAGGAATTGCAATCGTCGGAGACCCAAATATTTTATTCTTTGATGAGCCCACCACTGGTTTAGATCCAGAAACAAGATTAGGAGGTACGTATTACTTCCTTCTTTCTTTATATATATATAAATATATTTATTAACAATATAAGCATCTAAATACCAAAATATTATTTATTCTATCACACACGGAAACCATTAAAACTAGTTTGGAGAATTATAGAAAAACAATCGAAAGGAAAGGCTATTATTTTGACAACACATAGTATGGAAGAAGCTGATGCATTAAGTACCAGGATTGGTATCATGGCTTATGGAAGATTGCAATGCGTAGGCACGCAATTGCATTTGAAGAATAAATATGGTAGTGGTTATAAATTAACAATAGTGTTGAAAAGCAATGCGGACGTAAATGAAGCTGATAACTTTGTCAAAACGGTAATTTCCAACAAAGCGACGCGTATGCTAACCGAAGGTACGTTTATTTTCATTTTTTTTAAATCCATACCAAATTCAATAATTAACATATGTATATATATATATATTATAATATTACCATATTATCTACCCAAATCCAAAAACTACTGTCTCAAATTTTTTAGAACATGCTGCTAATTCCATCATTTACAGCATAATGGATGATAATATTAAAATTAGTACAATCTTTGAACATTTGCAAGATCAACGAAAAACGTTTCTTGCGGAGTGGAGTTTGCAACAGACGACTTTGGAAAGTGTGTTTTTAAAAATTGCATTAGAAGCAGAAAAAAAAGAAGGTGAGGGAGAGGATGATGGAAGTGTTTGAACATATAAGAGAGAGACGGGTAATTTTAATATTTTTTAAAAAATACGAACGAACTACGAGAATAATTAATGAGATTATACATTAACATGATGCATAATTAAAAAAAATTGATCTGGTTAATACATAATATAATTTGATATCTAAAGTTGTAATCATATTCTAAAAAATAATTTTATGACACATTACTTCCCGTGGTAAATAATATTATATATGATACTCTCAATACTACACGAGTATATATATCATATTATATATATATATAATGTTCTCTTACTCATATATTATATAAATTTATATACGAACGTATATTCGTATATGATATTAAATACGTTCTCGCAAATAAATTTTTACAAATTTTTATTACTTTTTCCTCAATCATCGATCACACTTTTTGAACTGTTCATCAATTTTACGAACGTAAAACTTTTTCGCAAAATCACACTAAATCAAAATGGGAAGAGGATTTATTTTATTGTTTTGCTAAAAAATAACCAGCAACAAATCCAACTAAACCAGCACCAACTGCAATGGTGAACATATTATCGCTTTTTTTAGATGGAACCATCCCAGGCAACAAAGCATCCAAGCAAACACTGGTATCTTTATCTTCTAATGAATCCCATAAAGACGATTTGCCATCGTCACCACGTAAACATGCAACTTGTGGATCAATACCCCAATTATCCATAGTTTCTTCATTAATACCACATGCAGCTAATTGTCTACCAAATGCATCATCTTGTGTTTTGGTTGCTAACCAATTTCTTCTTTCACAAAATGCTTCCAGTGGACTGGCGGATGCATGTACACCATTGTCACCAACATTTGGTTCACCTGCTAAACCAAGTTCTTTCCATTTTTTCAAAATAATATTACGCACTGCGCCAGCTGGTGCAGCATTTGGGTCGGTAGCACCTAATATTTCGTTTCTGAAAGCTGCCCATGAATATTTCTCTTCTGGCCAAGTAACAGTGAAATAATAAATTGAAGCACCTTCTTTTACGTATTTTTCTCTCATACTCATGAAAAAGCCATTGAATGCATACATGCCAGGTTTGATTTCACCACAATAAAAGCCACCACCGAATTTAACCATTTTCTTTGCTTTTTTGGTTTCACGCCATAAGGACTCTAACTCAGTAGAGTTTAATCCTAATTTTTCAGCTGCATCAATAGCATTGTAACATTTACCTTGTGCTAATGCCTCTTTCCATGATAATCCAAATTGCTTTTCAAATTTATCTGCAGGGACATTCAATTGATCTGGTTTTAATAATGTTGCCTTGGAAGCAATAGCATAGTAATGTTGATCGACTAATTTCCTTGCTTCAATTTCTTTTGCATCTATTTGTCCTTCACTATTCACCGTGAAACCTTTGCTAATAAAATGTTCCCTAACAAGGTTAATAGTTGCATCAGTTACTGCATGTGGTTTAATAAATACAAATGCTGAATTTGTTGCCATGGTTAATTTATTACTTGTTATATATATTTTTTTGTTTAAAATAATATGATAATTACAATACGATATTTAAATTATTTTCTGTTGCTATTTTAATATGATGTGTTGTATATACTTTCTCCTCCACCAGGTAAATATATATGATATGTATAATACATATTCAGTATAAGATATATATTTTAGTATTATTTTGTGTTGTTGCGAAGTTTTTGTGGTTGTTGTGTAAATTGGTAATTTTTAGTCGTCTATTGTATATAAAAATAATCCATTCAAGTATGAATTTTAGTTATTTGATAGGCGAGTGTGTGGAAATCTCAGAAATTAATTTTTTTTTTGGATACGGTATATTGTATTGTATCGCATGTGCCATCGCGTGATGAATAATAGTTTCTAAACTATCTATTGGGAGGAGAGAGGAGATGTGTGAAGAACATAAGAAATATATATATTCCTAATTCATCCATCCCTAAACGACTATAGTAGATTATCAATATAATTAATCGTGTGTGAAAGTATATGCAACGGAAAGGGGAAATATATATATATATATAGTTTATGAGAAAAAAAATAGTGTAACAATGATTAAAAAAACAAATGTAGCGTTAATATCTTCGCTAGATGGTATAAATAATGCTATATATAATAGGTTGAAAAATAATAAAAAGATAAATATTATAGCATGTAATACATTGGAAAATATAATTGATGGTGAAATTGTCAATGCAGAAGTAATTGTTGCTGATCCACCTAATTTTGCAAAGTCAAACTTCATTCATAAATCAGAAACACCAAAATTGAAATTTTTACAATCCACATTTGCTGGATGTGATGCTTTATTAAAAAATAAACGTTATGATTATCTTGCTTGTAGAGCTGGTGGTATTATGGGAAATGAAATTGCTCAATATGTTTTAACACATATATTAGCAATAGAACGAAAATACGATATATGTAAAAAAAATCAATTATTACGACGTTGGAGTACGGAGGAAGCAACATATCGTTCGCATAAGTATGTTACAGTTGGTATTCTTGGAGTCTCTGGAGATATTGGACAATCCATTGCTAAGTTTTGTACAACAATTGGATTTAAAACAATTGGTTGGCAACGCAATGGAAAAATTGTACCTAATGTTGCTCATATTTATCAAACGTATGAGGATGTATTGGAAAAATCGGATTATATTGTAAATATTTTGCCGAGTACGAATTTAACCAGTGGTCTATTAGATGATCAAGCATTATCAATATGTAATAACAACAGTAATAACATGCCACCACCCGTATTTATTAATGCTGGAAGAGGTGATATTATAAGTGAAGATTCAATTATTGAGGCACTTGATAACCGTTGGTTACGAGGTTGTGTATTGGATGTATTTAAACAAGAACCATTAGATGAACATTCAAAATTATGGAATCGAAAAGAAATTACAATAACACCACACATAGCAGGTTTAAGTTTTGGAGATGATGTTGCTAATGTTTTTTGTAAAAATTTAGATATTTACATGATGGATAATGATGATGATGAGAATGATAGTAAATTGAATTATTTATTTGATTGGGACAAAGGGTATTAGGAAAAATTGAAAAAAACACACATTGGACCAGAAGTGTTATCATTCGTAATTAAAATGTGCGCAGAGTGTTAAAAAATACACGGAAAGGGGTGTAATAAAATATTCTCGTAATATATAATATATTAAAATACTAAAACACACCTGCGCTTTATATTTGCCGGTGTTTTTGCTTGTTTCATACGAAGTAAAATAAGTGTGTGTTTTAATTTTAAATAAAATATATAAAAAAATAAAGCCTATCATATGCATATCATAAAACTTTTAAACGAATTATATGATATGCATTATCATACAAAAAAGTAGTTTTTAAAATATATATATATCATATACGTATGGTCATACATATATTTAATCCGTACGAAGTCGTATTTTCTTTATTTAATTATTTTGTTTTTTATTCGTATGTGCATATGCATTATTATGCATACCATAAATATTGAAAAATAAATTATCATTACGAAGCGTAATCTATTTAAAATACATATATGAATACGAATGTTCGTAATACACGCGGTCCGGGGTGTATTTTTATATGAGAAGTCTTAAAATCGTATAAATATATATTTGTTTTAAACAAATACATATGATACGATCAAAATTGATGTATGCATAACGTTTTACCACACATGGAACCTTTCTGTGTTTAAAAAAAACGTTACACACGATCTAAATGAAATATTGTGTTTGTTATATCAAGTGCGTACTTTTTTTAATATAAAGTTTTACAATAGGCAAAACTTTTCCATCTAAAAAAAAAACGTTCACAAATGAATGATTTACATTTATGTATAATATATATTATATAATATATATAATATAATACATGTGATATAAAAATATCTAATGACCATGACCTGCATGTGGATCCGCTGCTGCTACATCCTCGCCGCCAGAGATAATTTCAGGAGCGCAATGTACATGAACCATCACAACCAATGATATTAATAAAACACCAAAACAACATGCACCTAAATGGATGAATGATTCTTTCATTGTTTTTACTTGTAATATTTTTGGGAAACATTCAACAGTAGCAATCCAGAAATATTGACCAGCTGCAATTAATAAAATCACACCTTGACTCATACCTTGTGGTTTTGCACCTAATGCAATAAGGCAACCAATGATACATGATAATCCAGATAAGAAATTTGTAAGCAAAGCTTCAAAATTCGACATATTACCATGAAGTTTTAATAATAAGAAATCTGATACTTCTTGTGGAATTTCATGTAAAATTGCTGATCCGGCAACAATCCACTGTGTGGAGCGTAGCGTATATAAATGAGTGATGATGTGTTAGAGAGGATATTTTTTTTAGGTCTAGAGGGAAATAGAATTTACTTACTCCACCGGTAGTATTGCAACCTAAAAATGCAACTCCGATTGCAATACCATCAACGAAATTATGCATAAAATCACCAACAATAATAGTTCCTACAATTCTTCCCCATTTGCTTGGTGTTATTGCAAACATTCCTTTCTTTTCTAAGGCAACGTTGTTTGCACCAACTTTTCCTTCTTCGATTGGATTTTTGTCTTGCATTTCAATTTCCTTATCAGCGGAGGAAGTATTCGCATCACCTGGATTTCCACCCATGAAATGGGAAAATACATCAATAAGAGCACCTAAAAAGAATCCGGAAAATAAGCATATACCAATAACAAAATTGTTCATTGCTTCATTGCTCCATCCCATGGCACCATCTACCATTCGTACACCTTCTGGCAAAATCAACATCACTGTTGTACTGAAAAGTGTACCGGCTGCGAATGCAGATGCTAATACCATGAAAAAATTGGATCCATCCATGCAGTTTTTCTTCTCTGGTCCAACATTACAACATGGCAATACTGTAAGTATACCCAACAACGTACAGAACGCAACTAGAATACTAGCAAATACAGCTTCGCCTCCATTCTCCGCGTAATTTGCATATACTATTGGACTTTTTTTCGTTTTTCCTGCTGTTGCTGGTTCAGTTGCCTCTGGCATAATTTCATTTCCATTCGCATCAAATAAATGCAAATCGAATTCTGATGGGAAATGTTGAAAGAAGAAGATGAAATGACAATCTCCCCCACAGCTTGCTCCAGTGCCTGTTGGGGCAGCACTTTCCGTCTTATCGAACTTAAACCTATATGAGGATACTGCATTATCATTATCAAATTTTAGTTGATATTTTATATCCTTACTCAGGAAAGTGTTATCGTTTGCATTTACTACGGTCGCATTTGTTTTCCATAATGTTATTGCACTTGGTTCAGCTTTTTCAATACCTGCTGTACCTTCTACTGAATTTATGCCAAAGCTTACATCGAAGGTTTTATCAGCGTATGCACCTTTTTGTTTGTAAAAAAGAAATGTGTATTCGCTAGTTGTATCGCCTTTTACAGTCGTGCTATCAACTTTAGGGCCTTGTAAATGATACAAAGATGCAAATTCCCATGGGCCTCCACTAGCTTGACATGTATTCACGGATAATGCAATTGATAAAATAACCACGATTAATGTGATTAGTTTCATTTTTTTCCCTTTCTTTATAATATGTAGAATATTGTTTATTGTTTTATGAAATGATTTCTGTTATTGTTGCTATTGTGTGATTATATATAGTTTTTATACAATCTATCGTTATCTATCTTTGATTATGAATTGTTCTGTTTTCTTTATGAAATATGATACGTTCACATACACTTACAAAAAACAAAAACGACCTGCGCTACCGGTGGTAATAATCCATCATATTTACCTGCTATTACTATATTAAAATTTGTTGACAGCGACCGCGAAAAAACAGAAATAATAAGATCGAAGAACAAGATAAAAATAATTGGAACATATTTTTCCACTACAAAATAGTCTTACTATATAAACAAAACTTATTTAATAGTGTACGGTTGTATCTAAATTTATTTTACAATATTTCCATTTTAATATTTGTATATAGTATGTATATATCCGATTTATAAAATAACTGAAAATTGTTGAATTCCTGGTGAAAAATGTTCTGGTTTCGCTGAATGGTTCGCTGACCAAATTAAAATGGCTGACCCTGACCGCTCTGGCTTATATAGGCTGTGAAGAAAGTAAAAGATGTGACGGATTTTTTACGATTTGCAACAACTTATAAAAAACTACTTTTGATTTTAACTTTTTATCAATTTTAAATTATTTATAAAAACTTGAATATATGACTTTATGCATGGATGGATAAACGACGACAACAAAAATATTCACTTATTACCTATACTATAAATAATACACTCAAGATATTGTCGTCAATCAGTAATAATCGAATAGAATAGCAAAGCATATTTATTGTTTTTGTACACAAAAGTATTATAACACAACAATATATGTAATTTATATATATTGCTAAATTATTTATTATGAGCAAATTAATTAATATTATTGTATTGTTAGTATTATTATTATCATTCATATTAACTGCAACCAATATAAATGCAGCAATAACAAATGATGATATTTATTCCACACTAGGTTTTGATCAAGAAGTTTTATTCGCTAACAACAACAACAACAACAACAACAACAACAACGACATTACCATTGATTGGACAGATGTATCAACAATGGATGTATCTAATCGTGCACCATTTCCGTCCAATTTAAAACGTAAATCATTTTTTGATCGTTTGCCAGCAGAAGCAGAAAATACCGTACGTAGCCCTGTATGGACTTTAAGTACCATGTCAGCTGGTTTTTATGTAGATTTTCAAACAGAATCATCATTGTTGCAATTAAATATAACATATAGATATGAAACGATGTCCATGTGGCATTTTCCAGCAACAGGATGTAGTGGAATGGATTTATATAATTTTGATTACAATACAAGTACATGGAGATGGACAAGCACGACAACAATAATGAAATATCCACAATCAATTAATCATATGATAACAGTCCCTGCACAAACAACACATCCAACAGAAATACCATTATATCGTTTACATTTACCAACATATAATGGAGTTAAATATTTAGCGATTGGGCATGATACACGTTATCCATTAATTCAACCAAAACAAAAAAAACTTATTGAGAATCATAATAATAACAAAAAACCGATTGTTTGGTATGGTACAAGTATATTACAAGGTGCAGTTGCTAGTCGTCCAGGTATGATATTTACAAATTGGATATCAAGAAATATACAACGTGAAATTTATAATTTTGGTTTTTCTGGAAATGGTATCATGGAAATTAATGTAGCAAATTATTTAACTACAATTGATGCAAGTGTTTTCATCATAGATTGCTTACCAAATATGAATGCAACTTTAGTCACAAATCGTACTATTCCACTTGTTGATTACATCAGAGAAAAACATCCAACAACACCAATTATATTAGTAGCAGGTACATGGTACGGAGATCATTGGTTCGATCCAACACCAAATGATTCAAAACGACAAGCATTGGTTGAAAAATATAATGAATTGATTGCAAAGACTGGTGATAAAAATTTATATTTAATAGAAAATTCAAAAGATGAATTGTTTAATGAGGAAGTTTTAATAAATCCCACTGTTGGGGGGACACATCCATCTGATTTAGGACATATGGAAATAACAAAATTTTATACCAAATATTTAAATGATTTGTTGAAAAAGTATGAGAGAGAGGTGAGTTATTTGAGTAAAAAGTAAAATATAAATTTATACTTGATAGTATACTAATTACAGCATAAGATATAGGTAAGAACGAATATCGTAATAACACCATAAACCACAGCCTTTTTGTTGCAAAAAAAAAGAAAGGAGAAGTGAAGTGTGATGGAAAGGAAAAAACACAACTTACTTCTATAAAAAATGAGGAGGCAAGCTCTTATACTCTATATTTTATATATATATTAATAGAACAGATGTAAACATACACATCAATAAATCCATCTTGTTTCCTTCCATCGTTATATATATTATATGATATATATCAAATCTATTACATGTACATACATATTTTGCACATTAGTATAATGATAAAAAACATGGAATTAAATATATTTAAAAGAAGTAAACAACAACAACACAGTTGTTTTAATAATTTTGTGAATAAAAGAAATAAAAAATGCAATAATAAGAATAATAATCATTTTTACATACGTAATAGTCATCGTCACCATCATCGTTCATATATCGTGCTTTTAATATCTATGTTGTTTTTGTTTGATCATGCAGCCACCGCTGCTACCTTGAGACATAGAATGCCTGTTAAACCACTTGTCGCTGCAACCTCAAACCCAACACCGTCAAAACCATCTGCCGATGGTGTCACACCAGATGAAGACGTTGCTGGTACAAAATCACAAAAACCTGTTATTTTTGGTGGAGGATCAGATCCACTTGATACAGCTGATCATTCGTTAGATGTAACTAATGAAGGCGATCCGGATACAATGCCAGTGACCGATCCGGATGAAGTTAAACCATCCGGGGAATGGATGAATGATCAGAAAAAATTAGTGAAACGTTTTAACTCACATGAGAAAATACCTAGACGTTCACAAGGAAGCCATGATATTTTTTTACCTGCAAGTGGCGAAGACCCAAGGGGGTATATGAGACTTGATCCAGAATATCAAGAAGCCGCACCTGATGTTTCTGATCCAAAAAACGAAGGAAATCAATGG
>JACKZZ010016312.1_pt1 | contig 11757 bp, 6 predicted proteins | sample 8027871 | NCBI WGS metagenome assembly JACKZZ01 (sample SAMN15724774, study PRJNA655200) | protist metagenome | isolation source: fluorescence activated cell sorting (FACS) single amplified genomes of... | place: USA: West Boothbay Harbor, Gulf of Maine | collected 2000-07-19
TCTTTTCAAGGGAAGCATTTAGAGTGTTTACCAACGCGTGTTAGGTACGAGCTGAGACGCGAGGAGGACCTTCAACGCATAACACCATGCCGCGATATCGACAAACGAACGATGGCGAGCGAAGATGGTGTCTGCGCCACCGGTGGCGGTACCATTTTGGATATCGCCGAGAGGTGGTTTGCACAAATAACAACCCGAGTTCACCAAATCGGGGACGCGTGTAGTTCGCTACAAGAATCGCAACAGGGGGCCGCAGTCGAGGTCAGGCTGGTCGAAGGAGGAGGTATCCAGCTTCACCACAATGGATTCGCTGTCGCGCGATTCGAGTCGCACTACGTTTCGCGCTACATGGAGAGTCTATCTAAGGATTTCATCCCTAACGTACGCATTCAGGTGGACATTGCCTCACATCCGCGCAAGACTTTTTACGTCCAAGTCAATATTTTTGCCAGCTGTTGCAAGCTTCCAGTCTGCACTGGGAATAGTGAAGGAAGTGCCAGCGATCCGCCGATGCTATTAACGGAGAGTGATCTGCTGAAGATGCCACTGGAAGTCTTGGACAGCAATCGCCCCAGCTTGCTCGCGCTTCCGAATTTTTTGAAGAAAATGACCGACCTCAAAAACTCTCTTCTGGAAGACGACGGATTTTCGTCCGACAATGTAATGTTGTGGCCAAAGAAGCACGGCATTCCGGTCAAGGGCCTCAGTAAGGCGGTGTGGGACCATTGTTTCAGCGATACCACCGTGGATCTTAAGATGCCTTTGTGGATCTCCGGGAACTACACAGAAAGGGACGCAGAAAACCTTCTTTTGCAGCTCGAGAGCGATCGGTTGACGCGGATGCTGGAGAGAGTCTACGAGGTTGGTATGAAATATGAGGATATGCCGGAAATATACGACAGCATTAAGGCTAAGACGAGCGTCCTGCCTACCGTCACGAGAAAATCTCTCTTTGGGGGAGGGGTCAGACTCAGAGAGCATCAGCGAAAGGCCCTTTGGTGGATGGTGGACAGAGAAAAACATCGAACGCCGAGAGATGAAGTTCTCGAGACGTTGGCACCACCGTCTAGCAGCAACGGCATCAAGCGGATTACATTTTGGGAAGCTGTCGACGCTCTTACCGGGAAAGCTTTGAAGTCCCGTTACGAGATCCTCCGCAGCACTCAATCAAAGTTCAGGAATAAGATCACGGGCACAGTCTGGCACAGCCGCCCGCCTACATTGACGCGAGGTGGAATCCTCGGCGACGAGATGGGATTGGGAAAGACATACGAAGTGATCGCGACGATTGCGTACGCTGACAAAGTGAATGTCGAAGGATTTTTTAGTGGCGATTCGGATTTCAGCAACGACAGAGGAACCATGTCACAACTTAACAACGGAGACGGATCATGTCGAACCGTGCAAGACAGTGAACACGTACCTAGGAGAACGCTAATCCTTGCTCCGGTGTCCGTTCTAAATAATTGGGTAGAGTCCATTCGCAGGGCGCTACCGGGTATTCCTCTAAACGTATACTATGGTCCGAATCGTCTTCGGGTGCGGGAGTTCGAAAGGGGAATTGAGGAAGAGCGAATAGACGAAGCCAGACAGACCAAACCAGCGAATCAGGCTCAGATCACTGTATCGACTTATGAGACGTTCGCAAAAAGTTTCCAGGTTCTAGAGGAGGATGTGCCATGTTGGCATCGCGTGGTATTGGATGAGGCTCATCAAATCCGCAACCGCAATATCCGGGCGTCGGAGGCGATTCTTGAGCATCTGAGTGCGCACGTGCGGTGGGCTATCACAGGGACGCCGATCCTGAACCGCGTCCAGGACGTTTTCCCGCTACTCGAGTTCCTGAAGTTAGAGCCTTTCGACACAGCCAAACATTTCCAGGAGTGGATACAGAAGCCGATAGAGAGGAACAACGCGAAGGGTTTAGATCACCTTAACTTGATAATGCGACAGGTGCTGCTGCGTCGTACGAAGGACATGAAGGTTGTAGCCCGTGAGGACAGTTGTTCAGACTCGGACTGCTCCATTATTGATCTGACGTCCGACGTTGAAGAGAACGGTGACGCAAATGAACCGAAACGGGAAGAGAAAGGGCGTCAATCCGTCAAACGGATTCGGCCGGATGATGAAATCAACGCATCAAGCCTTAGCTTTCGTGGAGAATTCGATGATGACAGCAAGAAAAGGAAGGTTGTAAGCGCCAGCGAGGCAGGTTCGAGTGGAGATGGTCGTTTTCCCACTCGTAATCTAGTCGATCTTCCTACGAAAAACATCACGATTGAGTCAATCAAACTAACAGAGTGTCATGGCGAGGCGTATAAGTTACTCTTCAGTGTGGGGAATGCAGCGCACGAGAAGGATGCGAAGATGTTGAGGTTGATACTTTATCTGCGCTTGATGGTGCAAAGCGTTGCGCTCTTACCTGGAAGTCTGAGAGAGGCGGTCTGCGCCAACAATGAGGACGCAGTGCGCTCCTTCTTCAGGCTGAAGTCCGACGCACAGGTCGCGGAAACGCAACTAGATAACGAGTTATTAGACCGTTTGCAGAGTTTGGACGACAGTCTAGAACTTTCCGCGAACCGATCCGATAACGTAAACAACCACGACATTCTTACGTCGTGGGATGAGAAGTCAGCGAAGTTTCGGAGGATCCGGGAAATCGTTTTCCATCGCGATCGTTCCAAAATAGACAACGAACCCGTGGTTATCTTTTCAAGTTTCATCGTTGTTTTGCAGAGGTTACGAGTTTATCTGGAAAGCCATCAGAACGCCATTGTCTCCGACGCACCAGGGGCGCCTCCGCCGGCTCCGCCACGTGATCATGTTGTGATAGAACTCTTAACGGGGCAATTTAGTGCCGCAAAACGAGCAAAGGTAGTCGATCGTTTCCAAAGAGGGGAAATACACGTTCTGCTGTGTAGCTTGAAGGCAGCAGGGGTGGGGATAACTTTGACGAGGGGTCGTACTGTGGTGATGATGGATCCGTGGTGGAATGTTGGGATGGAAAATCAGGCAATAGATCGGCTGCATAGGATTGGCTTCGAACATTCCGCATTAAGTGTCCATCGACTGATTGCGAAGGGTACCATCGAGGAAGATATCTTCGATATGCAGAGAAGAAAGCAGCTAGTCGCGGAGCGGGCCACAGAGACGGGAGAAGCCGCAGGAGTTAGGAATCTCCCCTCGGATCTCATTGCGAGTTTGTTTCGCCGCTCGTCCAAAAACGCTGTTGCATAGTGAACGACTGGTCGTGTGGCTTGGTGTGTTTTCTGGCAAAAACTCTATCGGAAACTTTTATGACTCGACGTGGTCTGAGAAGTCAAAGTAATCAGGTGCTACAATCAGGCATTACAGCGTCCAAATTGGATTCGATTTGATGTACGGTTATATGGCTTCCATGGTCTGAGTTATCGGTGAAATCGATTAATAGAAGTGGACTTGGGCATGAGAGAGAAGACTCTTCTGAAGAGCGCATTTGAGATTCATGCGCTATATAATGTCAAATCGAGTTTGTGACGGTGACTGGTCAGCTCCGAAAAATTCCAAGGTCGAATTAACAAAGCTTAGGCGAAGTACTATTTGATGGATGAAATGAATCGAGTTTGAAGTGTCTTTTTTTGCGAATGTCTGTGAGAATGCCTTCAGCATGAATGGTAGATTTCAGTACAATAATTGCATCTGCGAACAGCGAGGACAGTGACTCAAGGAAAGTTGAGAAAGATCCGACAGAAGTGACGCATGTCCTGGTCCTAGCAGTGCCGTCGGGAGAATGTGTCCTTGTTCTCGACTTACTGGAACACCTCAGGAAGGACTCCGATGATACCGGGCGCGAAACGGATGTCGCGAAGGAGGCTGGTGGCACGGGTGGAAGCCCGGGTACGACCAGATCGGACAACATGCAGGCGTGCAAGACACGAAAAACGTCAAAATCCACACGAACGCCATTCGACACGAGTACTCTTGGTGGATTCGTCACTTCTTTGGTGATGTTTATGAACCCCTTAGCGTCGTCTACTATGTCGGTGGGTAAACATATAAGTGCGACATCCTCTCTGAGTTTGAGCACATCGGATGCCGCAACCTTCTGGATCGACAGCGTTCAAAACAGCGGCGAGAGGATGCGAATATGTGTCTTGAATGTCGGTCGGGAGTATGTTCTAGCGGCTATTTGCGTCCCTGCTGGCGCTTCCGTCATGTTGAACGGGGGTAAGTCGCAGTCAAATTTGGCAACGGACGCAAATGAAAAGGGGGCGGGTATCGATGCAGAGTACAGCAGTTCGAAATTCAAGGGCAAAAATGCGGACAATGTTACGACCTTGAGCCGCAGTTATTTGGTCGAGATTTTGCTCATGAACATTCCTGCGCTTTCGCGAATGTTAACGCGTGCCTTCCAGGTAGCGCGGCGTCGAAGTGCTGAACAGATGACGAATTACACAATTCATACCATGGCAGGTTCCGCGTGTGGTAACCGGGACGATCAGCATGATCCGAAGCGAAAGACGGCCCGAGATGAAGGCTCGCATCCCAACGATGTCAGCGCAGCCGCCGAAGAAACGTTGCGCCTAAAGACGAATTTATCAGACTTGGTGTTTTCTGACATCTGCAAGCGCTTGTCCCACTGGGAATCTACAAGACTAGTCCAACTTTCAAGGTCTTCAGCATTCATCTTCGCGAAAGAGTCCGTTGGAATTCTTGAAAAAGGAGCACCTAAAGAGTTGTCCTCTGTTCCGCGAAGTCGTCTTTTCAATGCGATGGTTCAGTTTCTTGTCTTCGACAATGGACATCAGGAAGACCGGATCCGTCATATGGTGTGCCATCCTTCGAGTCGCACGAGGACACGCTATTCGGTTTGGCGTCAACAGCCTGGAGGTGTCGTTGGAGACGTGGTCTTCGTGGCGAGTAAAGCTTACTTTTATTTGGTTGTCGAAATCACATCACAAGAGGTCGCCGACATATCGCATTGGACGAAGTTATGCGCGTGGTTAGAGGGAGCGGAATGTTCCACTTGGAATTTCGAGCGCACGCGTCATCCAAGGATTTTCGAGCTCTTTGAAGTTTGGGAAGAGTTATTGACAGAGGCCAAAATGCCGTCGTCAACTATGTCGGAGGCACTCGCGAATCCGAGCAAGGAAAAAGTGGGAAATCGCAATGGGACGCCCGAGAAAATTCTTGCGGGTTCACACCAAAGTTCTCCATCGGGCGGTGTCTTGGCCCAGAATGTGCCTGCCTCTCAAAACGCGTCTTCTCCTGAAGAAGGAAAAGCAGCGCTGGATACTAAAGAAGAAATCGTCGCAGGAGATGCGGGCGCCATTCGAAAGATTGCCACCCGAACGAGTCTGAGTCGGAGAGTTGGGTGTGATGACCAAAACACTCAGACATCCGTTCCTGAGCCTCAAGAAACGATTCCGCACGGGCCTGCACAAGAATCTGGCTCCTGCGATGAAACCTGGCGGGTGCTGTTCCCATTGGTGTTGCCGTTTCTCAACTGGAACGAAATCGGGGCGCTGCGCTGTACATGTCGACTGTTCGGAGATGCTTTGGTGATCGAACACTATGCGCGCAACACAACCTTCACTCGAGCTTCAGCTGCTAAGAAGGCCCGAATGTGGAAGGAGCGACGTAGTGCGTCGCCTGCTTCTGTGTCTCGTTCTGGTCCCAATCCCGGTATGTCGCCGCGAGCCAGACACGCCGCGGAGGAAGCTTACAATGCCATAGAGATGAAGATTCGGGCACAACGAGATACAAGCTTAGAATCTCCTCAGGAGGGGTCTACGGACAAAGTCACGCCGAAAGTTCATCCCGATTCTGCAACGAACAGCGCGAAAGAAGTAGTCGGGACAGACATGGAAAAGATCAAGGAAGGTCTGCACACTTTTGAGCTGGGGTCTGCAGTGGCTTTCGTGGATCCTAAGACCTCGCGCCAGGAAAAGAAAGCGTCGAAGACGTTCTCCTGCCGGAAAATGGATGTCGACATTCATCGCGATTCGATTCCGAATGAATTCGAGTCAGGGTTGCCACCCAGGAGGACTCCTGCGCACAATAGCGCAGAAGTCACTCTGCCGAAGAAGCGATCCAGAACTGAAACGACCTCAAAAAAGAAGAGGACGATCGTGAACAGAGTTCCAGACGGCTTTGGACAGGACCGCTCCGTGGTCTCGGAGGGCAGAAGAGAAACAGTCCCCCACGATCGTTCCGAGGTCGTCCCGAATAGTAGTGTCCCGAATCCTTCCGACAGACTAATTCGGGAGAAGACGACTCTCGAAGACTTGACTGAAAACTGCATATTTGGAGGTCGGCCAACAGCGTCGGTTCTTCTGCGTTCTGGCTCGTTGAACGCTTTCCAACCGAGAAAGGTTTATCGCCGACCGGGCCGGAATTATGTGGAGAGTCAGCTGCAGACACGAATTTTAGGACCGTTAGAGGAGTCTCGAATAACAGGTTCTGTCTTACGGCAGAGAAGTCTCGAATAACGAAGGCTTCTGCGTTATTGGACAAGCCTAATACCGCCTTCGTGTTGTCGGCCTGAGCTGGTGTTGGTGGACTCAGTCTCCGCATGCATGTTGCCGAGAAGGGCGCCACTTCGGAATTGACAAGTTGTTCAGGCGCCGACGAATTTTGGCTGCACTCACCGAAGAGCAGCTGCAACCAGGTTGAAGCACAGAAGGCATCGTTGCTAAAGCAAGAGCAGGGCGCGGATCCGGATAGCAGAGCGCGCTAGTTGGTCGTAATGTTTCGACTAAGAGGCGTGTGGGGACGTGAGCGAGTCTCGTGCGGTTCGTGGGACGGAACAGTCTGTTTCGGTCGACTTCATTCTGCCAGGGAAGCCCGGCCATTATTTCCAACCATGAGGATTGCGGTCAGGTCGGCTCGTCTTCTCGCGCGCATTTGTTTTTGTCCGCATGAGCTCAATGGAGACGGAGTCTGATTCCCCCTAACGCGCGAAGATTACTGCTCTTGCGTATGCAGATTTTTCACTACCGCCGCGATTTCACGGACAACATAAATAGAATTTTAATAGTGAACATCTGTTTTGTACAGTCCTAAGTGAGTTTGAATCGAGTATATAATTTCAGTTCTTCTCGGTTGTCGGAGCATCGTCATTTCTTCGAAAATGGATCTGCCACCGAATTGGACGCGCTACAGTACGGATGATGGAAAGGATTACTTTCACAACTCAGTGACGAATGTGACGCAATGGGAGCGTCCAGGAATCGACACTTCAAGCGTCTACAACCCGACCCTGAACGATTTGGATTTGTCGTCATCATCGACGCTGCAAGTCGAGCATTGTACAGTAATACCTCGATGGCCAGACGGATTTTACTTCATAATCGGAAGTGGTCGTCTAGCTTGTTAAAAATTCCATGTTATCGCAATTCACTTCAATGAATTTGAGCCAAATTTCTCGAAATTTTCAGCGAAGGAGATGGCAAGCTTGAGCACAAACGTCCCTTCTGGGACCTTAGAGCGCGACAACGTATCGCTTCGGGATAACATGCAGGGTATGGGTTCTTCAGGGCCGGCAGGACAAGGAGGTGGAACGATGCTTTTTTCGTTTCTTCCGAAATTCATGTTTTGTTTCGACCTTGAATATCTGCAAACATTCTTTGACGTATCAACCGACGATGTGGTGCGCAGAACGAAAGCTGCTTTGATACCTCAGAAGGTTGCCACCCAAGAAGCCATTCTGGATTTTCGGTCAAAGCCGGATTTTTGGGGACCTTTCTGGATATGCACGACAGTGGTATATCCATAGGACCTGTTCCCACAGCGTTTCCAGAAGGTCAGTAATTGATTCTCTGTTATCACAAGAACCCAATCCATTTGTTTCATTGTCTTAGATTATCTTCCTCGCGGCTACCGGCAACTTCGGGCAATCATTTTGGGTCGAAGAAGACGTTGAGACGGACTGGGAATTGGTATCGCTGGCAGCCTTCATGATGTACGGTGCACTGGTGGGCGTCCCTCTCCTTACGCATCTTTTGATAAAATGTGTCGGACAACAACCACAAAACGACGGCAGCGCACCGGTCATCAACTTGCAGCACATGATATGTGTCTACGGTTACAGTTTCGTTTCGCTGCTACCAGCAAGCCTTCTGATGATACTGCCGTTCGGTTTCCTTCGGTGGATTCTTGCAGCGGCGGGTTTCTTCTGCAGTTGCATTTTCATTAAGAACCATTTGTGGAACGATGTTTCGTCAGTGGAAATGAGCGGCAGCATCGCAAATCCGAACAGGCTGAAGTATGGATTGGTAGCATTGTTATTCGGGACGCATGCACTCATTTATTTTACGTACAGAACGTATTTTTTCACGAGTAGATTTGCAATCTCAGGACAGGTTCTGTGATAGAGTTCCACCTCCATGCGCCGACCGAAAACGCTTGAAATTGTCAGTGAATGTTTTCTGCGGACGGCTGTTTTGCATCTCGAATTTGGACGCAGTGTGTAAAACAGCAGTTTGTAGGCATACAAGTGGTAGGGTGCGCATATGTATCGTTATGAAAAAAGAATGTATCCTTGCTGGTGTGTTATCCATTCTAGTTTTAGAGCCAAACTCGGAACGGAATTCCTCGATAGAAGCCGTCCATGTCAACGAATTCGGTGGTGATCAATGATCGAGACGTTTCGTTCACCTTGTAATGTGTCCTGCCGACTTGTGTTTGAGAATAGCACTAAGAGTAAGTGTCGTGCTTCTTTGAGAGAATAAGATAGAGTCTACTTTGTTGTTGAACGCGCATCGTTCGTTAGTTCGGAAGCATTTCCGTCTCGCGATCTACAGGAGAGTTTGCAAGGCATTTCGGAGCGCTGAACCACAAGCTATTACTCTCCCGGAGGGGACAGTCCAGAATACAAAAACGCCATTCAGATTAGTGTCTCACAGGTGATGAAGAAACTCACAGTCACAGCAAAGCATTCGTCTGCGAAGATGGTATCGATGAAGCGGATCACGATGAAGAAAGCGCTTCCGCGTGGGTGTAAACGTATTCCTCTTCCGGTGCAACGCACTGCCAGCAGCAGAGCCAAAAAAGCATCGAAATCTGGAAAGAAGGGTGCGCCGAAGCCTCCGGTAAAGCAGAAGTCCCCAGCGAAGCAAGCGAAGAAGAAAAGTACGATGAAAACGACCCCAAAGCCGAAGTCAAAGGTCAAGAAAAAGCCAGTCGGGCAGCTAAAGAATGTCCCGATGAAGCAAATGAAGAAGGATTCAGCAAAGCAGACAAAGAATGCCACAATGAAGAAGGTGAAGAAGGATTCAGCAAAGCAGACAAAGAATGCAACGATGAAGAAGGTGAAGAAGGATTCAGCAAAGCAGACGAAGGCAGCCTCAACCGAGCCGAAAACGGCTGTTCCAATGAAGCTGATAGAGGAGCGAACGCAAACGAACACAACGCAGATGGAACATGGGATTGAGTCACAGACGAAGCAGAAAAAGACGACGCTCATGCAGAAATCTAACAACGTAGAACCGACGGACGAAACGCAGCGACTGGATGAACCTGCGTCGACGGAAGAGAAGCAGAAGAAAAGTACATCAGCGACTGTGATGGAAGAAGAAGCAGCACAACAAATACGCAGCGCGGATAGCCGAGGAGCGAGCAAGGGTGGAGAGGGTGGAGACGGCGAGCCGGGTGCTGTTGCTTTAGCGCGAAGTAATGCAAAGAGCGAGGATACATCCGGCGTTAGTGCGGGTGCAGGTAGTGCAAACGCGGCGATGGAGACCGTCCCGACTACACGCGTAATTACTGTAAGAGATGCAACACTGGAAAAGGATCACACGACGAAGGATGATCCGGCACGAGACAGTCTGGAAGGTTCGACTCGGCTGGAGAGTCGTAGTTCGAATCTCTTTGGTTCGGTCGAGCCGTCATTGGTCACCGGAAATGCGAATGCGAACACTCTAAACGAGAACAAACATGCGGACAATGCCGCGTCCTCCAGTAAACGCACTCCTGTGATTCAGACTCAAGCGGCCCCTGCAGCCCAGGCGGAAGCCCAGGCGGAAGCCCAGGCGGAAGCCCAGGCGGAAGCCCAGGCGGAAGCAAAGAGTGACATTCTCCGAGGGCCGCATGTCTCAAACGCACGCACGTCCGAAACTCAGAGCGAGTTAAACCGAAGCCAGAACGAAGTGAAAGACGACTGGGGCAATTCGATTGGCTCGAAACTGTTTCGTAAAGTACAGCTTCCGCCGTTGCTTTATGATAAGCCGCGTATTTCGGACGAAGAAGCGAAGCGCAGAAGACAACAGGCAGTAAACGTCGTTCACAAAGAAGGTAAAACATTTCCGGTGCTGATCCCGGTGCCGGAAAATTTGCGTCCTGGAGCGAGGTTCGGGCGCAACAACGTCCAGCCACGAGCAGAATTAACGAGTCAGGAAAGCAGACATGGTTTCGGGATTTCGAATGCGGTGAGTTCGAGTCGAGCGGTGAGTTCATCGTTCATGAGGACAGGGGCATCCTCCTCTTCTCAACCGTCTCAGCCAGACCTGTTAGCTGCTAATGCGGTGAGTTCGAATCAAGCGGCAGCCTCTTCTTCACCGTTCATGAGAACAGGGGGAGCATCATCTTCCTCTTCGCAACCAGTCAGCCAACTCGCTGAAAGGCAGCTGCAGCCAGCCCAACCAACTGCTTCGACGGATGCACCTATCAACTCCGAAAGAATAATTTCCCGGCTCTTACTCGGAGAGCGTGTCCGCGTAATGTTCTGGACAAGGAGCAGCAGTTGTGGACAAGGGCAGTCTGAAGTGAAGATTTACAACGTTTGGCGTCAGCCTCGTCATCGTGCCATCCGTGACCAGCTGGACGCCGTGAGGAACAGCGTTGCGGACTCGACCAACTGCTCACCTTTCTCATTGATTCTGAATCCCCCGGAGATAAAAGCGCAGGTGTTTGATGGAGAACACCATCCTAACAACAGGTGGATAACGATTCAATTTCGTAACATTATCGCGATCCAGTTCCAGGGACAAAGCGCTCCCTCGTGTCTCCCTGGACACGAAGAGAGCTTTGCGAAATTCGTTGGAAGGTAGCGACAAGGTGACATTTTCTTGGTCGGTCAATCTGAGTTCTGTACTAACTTAATGACGATGGTCTGTGATGTGATTGCATTCATGTCGCTTTTCCTCGCTCACTTGTTTCGTGGACTCCGTGCGTGTTTCAGCGTTGGCAGTTTCGGTATCTTCCTGACGTGTTCCGCGCCCAAAAAGCGACCTTGCGTGCGTGGTCAAACCTTTCAATCAGTCATCAGGATCGTGGCGGAGATTACTAGATTGTGTCAACCACGTCGTTTTTCGCTCGGTAGTGTATGAAAGATACTTCCCTTTCGTCGTTGGTCTTTCTAGCGTTTCTGGGTTCAGCCCTAGCGAGCATACCGGCTCAGCCTAGCGAGCACACAACAATAGTTATCCAATCGCGCTCGCAATTTCTTGGTTCTAAGCCCGAAATGATGACATCGCGACACAAAATTGAGTTCGAAAACATGACACATCCAAGGTTTGGTTTCAGTTCTTAGAAAACGGGTAGTTTAGAACATGCAGAACAACGACGCGATCGCCCAATTGGTCGACGAATCGGTCGACGATTGTGCCTCGGAGACGCGCCCAGAGCCCCTCCATCCTCCTTTGCGGGATCAACTAAATGCTCTGCCTCTGGCGAGTTTGGAAGCACGTTTGCGATCCTTACAGCCCGACTTGTGCCGCGAGCCAGAGGTTGAGGAATACACTGACGGATTCAAGTCGAGGAGGAAAGCCGAACTTCTTG
>JACKZZ010017880.1_pt1 | contig 11754 bp, 8 predicted proteins | sample 8027871 | NCBI WGS metagenome assembly JACKZZ01 (sample SAMN15724774, study PRJNA655200) | protist metagenome | isolation source: fluorescence activated cell sorting (FACS) single amplified genomes of... | place: USA: West Boothbay Harbor, Gulf of Maine | collected 2000-07-19
CTCCACCTCTCGATGAATTTCGTCTACTATCTCTACTACCTGGTTTAGATGAAATTGCAACTGAAGCACCCGCAAGGCTCAAATCGGACTCACTCATACCAACTAATTATGAACTTTTCTCTTCGAAATCTCTGCTCAAGCTAGTTCAATGGTGCTTACAATTAAAATTATTAAATATCGTACTCACTATTTACGCTTTAGCACACAGTGTTCATTCCCAACATGTTCTATTGGTGACATGGAAAGGAATTAAGTATGGGACACCCGTTTGCGGGTTGTTAAAATTATTAAAATTGCATCCTCTTGTTCTTTTCAAGGTTTAAATGCAAAAATGATCATCTTATAAGCGTTGCAATAACAATTTCTCATCTATCTACCGTAAAATTGAGAATGTACGTTGGTCCTTGGCAAGAATACGCTCTCTCCAAGACGAAAAAGACATCCAATGCGGATGCATTCAAAGCGAAAATGGAGCGAGCTATCCTTAATAGTATGGATCCTGCCTCAGCTGCTGCAGCATTGAAAGCAATGGATGATGTTATCCGAGCTAATGGAAATGTAGTTCCAGCAGAAGAAGAGGTAACGAAACCTCCTGTGTCAAAGAGACAGCCTCCTCGTATCATTGCGAACCTACAAGAGGAATCTAAAACAGGGTACAAGTTAAGTTTACCCAATATTAATAGCAATAATAATCATAATAATGGTGATGATTACAGTGTTAGAATGCGAAATGGTTCCATGAGTGAAAGATTTCGGGATGACAATACTCCGAATTCAGTGCGTTCTTCAATTAGTGAACCAGCTGTATCATCTAACTATAGACAATCACGACCACATCAACCACAGCAACCATATAATCCTAATCAGAAATCTCATATAGAAGTACGACAAAAGCGTAGTACAAATACACGTCATGTTCGTGGCAATCAAATTATAGCTGATGCCCGTAGACAGCAAGATCGCATGATGCAAAACGTCAATTTTAGTTCATCATCATCTGTTTCTGCATCCAATTCATCAACATATAAACGTGGTGGTTATGGTGATGGTAATAGCAATAGTTATGGTGGGGCTGCTTTATCATCCTATAACCTTAATAGCCTTAATGAGCGCTATAAGGAAGGACCACCACAGCAACTACCTCACATGAACAGCATCCATATTGACACACATGGTGGAGGAGGAGGAGAAGGTCCTGGAAGTGCAAGAAGTCACGTGAGTAGTATCAGTGGTAATACACAGTACAGTCAAGGACAAGGACAGCAGCAACAGCAACAACAGTTATTACAGATGCAAATGCAGATGAATCAATTGCAACAACAAATGCAAATTCAGATGCAAATGCAGCAACAGCAGCAGCAGCAACAAGGAGCAGGATCACGAACAGAAAAATTACCAGGTCCACAACAACCCGCATACAATTCCTCTGCAGCTGTTACAGCGCTACGTTTAGCAAGGTCACACGAAAGAGCTATCCAACCAGATTACTCATCTTTTTGGGGATGGGGTAAAGATAAAAATGGTGATAACGATTCTGAAGCTGGGAAAAGTAATAATACAATGTCTAATGAAAATTCAAAAGAAAATAGAATAAGCCAAAAAGTAGAGCGTGTGAAGAGGATGCAGCAATTATACTCTGTGAAACAGCAAATGGCAATTGATGAAAGTGCAAGTGCAAATAACCATGGTCATTCCAGTGGAAATGGGAATCTATCACCATCACAATCACAATACATGAATCAACAGCATATGATGTTACAAAGACAATTAGATCAAGATAATGCTATGCCTAGATTAACTAACACGGGATTGACACGGAAGCCAGTCACACCCAAGGTTGGCAATATAGACCTCAACGACCATGAATTGATGATGATTGCAAAATATTTTGGTGGTGAAGAGCTCAATCTTAATTCAGATACTAATACTAATACAAATGTTAATATCAATATCAATGTTACTGATAATGGTAATGGTAATGGTAGCCCAAAAGTATCACCATCAAAAAAAGATTCACCAACACTTGCAAAAACACCATCGCCATCCGCAACAATGTTTGCTAATGGGCAAGATACAACATCTCCTGATAGTTTTGATGGTGATGATGATATGACACCGATGATTCCAATGACGCCGATTTCTGTAAAAATGACGAATAGCAGAGCAAACTCTGAACAAAAACGCAGTAAAAATGGAAGTGGGAGTGCTAAGAAAGGTATGGCTGGTGTTGGTGCTAGTGGAGAATGGCATATGAATGATAGCGAAACTGATAACTCACAAAAATCAAATGATAAATGTGGCAGTAATCGCGCTAGTAGAAAGCATTCACGAAATACTAACATTAACACTAATGATGAATTTCATCATGATCCTGATTCGTACTATGATGGTACTGGATTGGATAGCTTGCTCAATTGGACCTCTGATCTCAATCTAGATGATATATAGGGGTATTGTACTATAGTGGAAGTTAGCTATAGAAATTGTAAAAAAAATGTTGACTATGACTGTAATTAAAAGGAAAATTTTCTTTAATATTATTTTTACAATATGACAACAACAAAAAAGCTTCCTTAACTTTTTTATATATACATGTTATAAGCATTACGTTCTATACTAAGTACTACTTGTAGTTGCAGTTGCAGTTGTAGTCGCAACATTACTATTATTTGTGGACAACTGGTGCGTGGGTGACTCTGATGAAGATCGAGTAAATGACCCTTGCCCTTGCCCCTCGTAATTTCTATTACCAGTTTGATTATTACCAGTTCCAGTACCAGTACCAGTACCAGTACTAGCACTAGTACCAGTGACATTTGGTCTAATCCTCAACCTTAAAGGAGCATCTAATAATGATTGTAAAGTATCGCTTAGTTGTTTAAAACTAGGTCTCATGTTATGATCTGGATGCCAACAGCTCAACAATAGATCACTAAATGGCTTCGGCCAAGATTTATCTAGTTTAGGCCTATCGCCATGTAAGACAACACTTTGCATAAATTGTTCACGTGACATTCCTTTGAATGGTACACGATCCCTTGCCATTTGCCATAACATGATACCAAAACTATGTACATCAGCTTTTTCATTATATGGTAATTTACTTGCAACTTCTGGTGCCATGTATCTTAATGATCCTGTGTTACCCGTCATATGATATGTGTCATGCAATTCTTGACGTGATTTTACACATGTACATAAACCAAAATCAAAGAGTTTTAATTGACCACTAACAGTAAAGCCAATATTATCTGGTTTTAAATCACGATGTATTACTGTTGCACCAGGATACAATGATGTATTCAAAAAATCTAACGCATCTGCTATATCTTTTGCGCGTAATAATAAATTGTTATATGTAAAAGATGGTCGACGAAATAATCTCTGTGCTAAACCAGGTTTAACTTGATTTTGTTGTAATACACTTGATAGTGTCCCACCACCTAGCCATTCTAACACAACAAATTGTCGTGGAATTTTACCTGCACCTAATAACTGAATAATATTTGGATGTGAGATTCTACTTAACATGCCATGTTCTACATTGAATTCATGTACGGCTACTGCCTCTTCACAAATTTCTTCTTTAATCATTTTTATAACAACTTTTTCATTGTTAAATTTTGCTAAAAATATATTTGCATTACTACCATCAGCGATGTATTGTATATCAGTAAAATGTTCCATTAAGAGATTGCTTGGTACCTCACTTGTAACAGGAATATTTACTACAGGAAATGAAAATGAATCAACTGGATCCCATGTTGGTGCATTACATTGTACAAGTGATTCATCAGTGGCTGCATCAATATGAATATAATTATCACCAGAAATTTCACCACCAACAACACTACTATTTGTCACTGTAGTTACACTTGTACTGTCAGGAATTGAACCTCCTTCTGTTACATGTTCAAAATTTATGTCTTTCGGATTATTATTGATATTATTGATATCAGAATGTCTTAAATATTCATCTGCAGCAGCAGTTCCATCACCATTCTGCTCAACACTACCATTAACATTAACTTTATTAGTTTCATCAGTTAATGACGTTGTACGTGACATACTGCTTGCAACTACAGGTAATGCATCATACAAACCAGCAGCTACTTCATTTTCTTTACTATTCCTTCTTAAAGTTTCTTCAATGAATGCTGCACTACCTGCTCTACCACGTTGTATATGTTCCTCTTGATTACCAATACCACCAATAGCATGAGCATGAGCATTAACGTTACCAACATATGGAGAAAAGTTGTTGTTCTGAATCACTACATTCACATACTCACTGCTAACACTACTACTAATACTACTACCTGCACACGTATCTACGCCTGTATTTTGCACTGGTGATAGTAATGCGGCCAGAGAAGCTATGGCATCTGTTGATCTACTTGGTGTTGCTGTTGGTGTTCCACCACTCGATATAACTATTTTACCGAATTCTGGTATTTTCATTAAGCTACCTACTAATTGATTATTACTTACTGATCTTGGTATATATTGCTCAGCTTTGTCCATATTGTCAACAGCATTATTATTATTATCATCATTATTAGTATTATTAGTATTGTCGTTGTCATTGTGATAAATACTGTACTCATTAGCAACTGCTGCTGATGTTGCAGAATAATCTTCATCATCATCATCCATATCAAATGCAGCAATATAAATAGAATATGATATACCAGCCATAAACTTCACTAACTTTGATTTAAATGGAATTTTTTCAACAATTAAACCTACAATAAATACTTTAATATTATCTTCTATTTGTAAAAAATAACATAATTCAGTTTGTACACCCCAATTTAAACAATCAGCTTCTAATTGTATAGATGAATCTTCTTTTACTTTCCAATAATGACGTGTTTTACTTTGACGTGCATATTTACACAAAGTTGGACTAACAACATGCTTTCTTGTGTGATTTGGATAATGACCTACGATGATATTTGTTGACCTTTCTTTCATAGGTTCAGTTGCATATACATAAGTGCAACGCAACTTGCCTTTATCATCTTCTGTCCATAGCTCAACAATATCTAAACCAATAACAGATGCAACAAGTTCCATTACCTTTTTTGTGCATTGCATAGCGTTGCCAAGATATTCATTACCATCTTTCTCAATGATATCACCTATATCATCGAAGAAAAACACACTATCCATTACAAATTAACTTACTCTCACTATTCTCGGATCATTCTTCTCAAGAATGGGTAATATTGTCTCTACCTTTTCTCCAAAACATACTTCCGAACTTCCGAACCCAGGCGCCAGGCTTCAGGCGTACCTAGTAATTGGATAGATAGAGGATGGAATTCGTTGAAGCTGCTGATGCAGAATGCATAAGTAGGGCGAATATATTCTCTAAAAGCAGTTTTCGAGAGATGATTGCATCAGAGAGATGTTCAAAGTATAAATCTTGTGATATCTTAAAAAAAGTTGGAAATCATCTTAATTTGAAGCATGATAGTGTCGTAGTTGCACAAAAGATGCTAAATTATTATTATATGAATCACAGTAGTGGCAAATTTGATGTTGATTCTATTGCAATGGCATGCTTTTTAATTGCAACAAAAACAACAGATAATCCTTTCACGATAAGAGATATATTAACAGCTTTTTATGAAATAACAAAACATGATATTGATATCAAAAGTATTGAAGATAAGGAAGTTTTTGGTGTTGGAAGTGGTTTATATATGAAATGGAAAAATTCATTAATTCCAAATGAAATGCATGTCTTGAAAGAGTTGGGTTTTTATACCTTTGCATTTCTATCTTCCGGTTCATGTTCAAATCATTCTGATTTATGTAATTCTATAAACGAAATGCTTCTTTCTAAATTTAAAAACAATGATGATAATGATAATGATAATGATGGTGATGTTGATGGTGCCAATTATGAACATGAATTTGATCATTTAATGAAGGATGCAATAATGCATGCAGAATGCAGCCACTATACTGACTCCTATTTAAGATATTCAATTGATTCAATTGCTACCGCTTGTGTATTGCTTGCAGTCAAATGTAGTAGCAGTAGCAGCAGCAGTAGTAGTAGTACACTTCATACAAATGGTTCTTACAAATCAATCAAAAGCTCCTGTACAAGCACATTCAATACTGATGTCAACTCTATAGAAGTAGCAATATTGGAGGTGATTGAGTTCAGAGCTACTATCATTGGAAAAGGAGAAGGAATGAGAAAGGGTGGGGATGGTGCGAAAGGAGAGGAGAAAAAGGATAGTTTCAATTAAAAATAATATGAAATCGTCGTTCGTTGTGCGTGTATGTGTATGAGTTGTGTTTGTGTTTGTGTTTTTTTGTAACTTTTTACAATAATTTTCAAATTTTCAATTTACAAACAAAAAATGCGATTTTAAAATTATCAATAGCTTTTTTTACACTAAGTTAACTTATCACGTAATTCTTATTTTAGGTAAAGTAAAACCACCACCAATATCTCTATCTACAGATGCAGGATCAATTCCTTTCGCTTTCATTTCTAAAAAGATTTCAGCACCAAGTGCCATCATTTCTTCTGGATTTAACTCTCTATCAGAGTCATCAGAATCATCAGAATCATCATTTTCAGAAGAAGTTAAATCTGGGCAATCGTTATCGCTAAACATCAGATTTTCTTCATCTGTATCAATTTTTTTATCTTCTTTTTTTTTAGTTTCTTCTTCATCATCTGATGCACTTGAAATATATTCTTCTTCTTCTATATATTCATGAGCCAACAACTTTAATGCTAGAGCCTTTTTATTTGATTTCACGGCTATTGTATGAGTATTTATATCATTTAATGAAATTTTACCTCCCTGTGCTATAGCATACATTGCAGATAATCTTAAATCACCAATAGCAGCATGAAATGCAGTTCTTAATAAAATATTTGAACAACCAATAGCTAATGCTAATTTTGATATTTTACCATGACTAACACTATTCGACGTTAAATATAGTAATGCATGTGTTTTTTTTATTTCATTTTCATTATTATTTCTATTCATTGCTAATTTTCTTTGATGATTTATTTCATCTGTAGTACGAGAACTACTATTATCATTAATTTTTTCATTGATATCAATTGAATTTGCGAATGATTGTGATGCATATTTTCCCCATGCATCTGCAATACTACCAGCTTCAGCTGCACTCATTAAATGTGTAGCTAGTTCTTCTTCTTCTTTCATTCTTCTTGTGGCACCATTGCTAGTTGCATTAGTATTAGTATTAGTATTAGCATTAGAATTAGTATTAGTATTAGTATTAGCATTACTATTAGTATTAGTATCATCTATTTCACTATAATTATCATTATCTTCTTCATCTTCAACATCAGCATCAGCATCATCAGTATTCGTATCAACACTACTTGTTGTAGGAACTACTGCATTGTCTAAAAATCTATGGTTTAATAAAGATTTCGCATTTTGCCTTTTTTTCGGATTTTTTTCACATGCAATGGAAATAAAATCAATAAATTCATCGTCAAAGGTATCACTTGGCGGTAATAGCGTAGGTTGTTCTTGTATACAATTTAATAAAGCCCAATAATTATTTTTTTCTATACCACCAATGCCATGATGATAATAAGGATATCTTCCTATTGCTACAGCATGTATTGTTAACCCAATACTCCATACATCAGATAAAAATGTATATTTTCCTCCAGCAACACGTTCAGGAGACATGTACTCAAAAGTACCTATAAATGACTCTGCTATTGAAACACCATTTTCCATTTGTTTTGCTATACCAAAATCAGCTAATTTCACTACACCATTACTAGATAATAAACAATTAGATGGTTTAATATCCCTATGTATAACTCTCATACTATGCAAAAATTCCATACCAGCAACTAACTGTACAGATATTCCTTTAATAATATTTACATTATCACAACCACCTATGTTAATTAAATCCTGTAAAGAACCACCATTCATATATTCTAAACATATTGATAATGTACCGTCATAAGGACTTGGAACTATTCCTAGTAACTGGACTATATGTTGGCTTCCATCTGGACGACTTCGGCCACAGTCAGAGTCATCTTTTTCTTGTTGTGATGAAATGTCAGCAGTATTCACATTCACATCAGTATTTGTACCAGTAATAGATACAACTGACGTGGAAGAAGAATTACAGTGATAACTATCCGACTGTCCTTTCATTGGTGATACAGATATAGACGACTTTAAATTCATACTTTGACTTTGACTTCGACGTAATTGATACTTCTGTGTTTCCCTTTTTACAGCATTTCTTAAAACTTCTAATTCACGTAAGACTTGTAAACGTTTACCTTTGTGTCCTACTACTAATACTTTTTCTGCACATATCTCTAATGTATCTAACATAATTGAACGATATACATATGATGAACTTCCATGACCAATGTTATCCAATCTTTTTATTGGATAGGCATTTGGGCTTGCTTTCTCTAATAAAAGATCAATTTCTTTATTAATCTTATTTTTATTTGTTATTCTTTTTGGTGTATTCATTGAATCATTTGATGGACGAATTATATTTTGATTGTGACTATTGCTATTTGTAGAACTAAAACTATTGTTGTTGGCATGAGCATCAACGGAAGCATCAGCATCAGCAAAACTATTATTGCTATTTTCTCGTTCAATTATTTGTTTTTTGTTTACTGAGCGTCTATTAGAATATCCATTTGCCTCTGCATGCGCTTGTTGCATAGATAACACACTACCTATAGATTCCATACTAGCATTGATATCAATACATAAACCAAGTCCATTTGACTTTACATTTGGTACAGGTTTGGGTTCGGGCGTATGAACATGCATAGGCTCAGGGGCTTTGGGGAGTACATGGTGCTGACTATCATTGTCAAGCACTCTGTTAGATTTGAGTTTTGTTTGTTTCTTCAATAACTGAATCGTCCTTGTTGGAGATTTCTTTCCAGGTAGCTTCCTGCTTACTTCTGCGAAGAAAGATGCTATGTCGGAATCTTTGGTAATGGGAGTTTCACTATTGCCAACATAAATAGCAGCTTTTAATCTCTGCTTTGTGCGGGAAACAGAAGCTTTCTCCCTAGGAGGGAGGTCTGGCTTGATGCCCATCCTCGGAACAGAGCTAATCTTTCTAGCTTCCATCATTTTTTATTTATTCAAACATCAACACATTATTTTCCCTGAATCAGATCGAACAAACCGGTAAGGAGAATAGAGCTCTATCCGTACGAGCCCAGTTCCGAAAGAGGACCCAATTTTCCCAATCGTCTTTCGTTCATCGTAGACAGGGATGGAGGATCAATCGAAGGATCAGGCCAATGTGCCAGAGGAGATAAAAGAGGATCCCAAGCGCTTAAGAGCAAAAAATTGTTTCGACGTTACAAATATGACATACGCAGAGTATGTCGAAAAACACTATGAAATTGTTTTGCAAAAGCACAGAGAAGCAATTCAGATGCAAATGCAACAAATGCAGCAAATGCAGATGCAGCAAATGCAGATGCAATTTGGTGGAGGAGGTGGAGCCGCTGCTGGATATGTGCAGCGTTAGGATATAAGATTAGTTGTGTTATGCCGATCCAGTCGACCCTAAAAATAGTAGTTCTAGTCACATAAGCAATTATTATTATTAAGCATAGTAGATATTAGTTTAGGTTGTTAGAAGCAGTGAAAGAAAGAAGTAGGATAGTAGAGGGTTTATATTTAATGTAACAATGTTATAATTTGTCCGTGATATATTCAAGCACCCCCTTGAACATCACTAAAAACCAACCTCCATCCACATCAGATATATAATGGGTATTTTATGAACATGAAACTCACAATCAATTCCCATTAAAGAGTCATTCTAAATTTAAAGATCCATTCCATATCCGTAACTCCACTGACATCCCAATCTGAGATATATTCTCTATTAAAGGAGTCCGCGCGATGGAACATGGAACTCATCTTAGTGACACTACTAACATCCCATCCTGAAATGTCCGCATCAAAATACCCTGCTTCCCAGAACATGTGACGCATATCAGTAACTTTGCTCACATTCCATTTTGAAATATCCCCGTTAAAAGAGCTTTCTCCAAACATTTCTTCCATAGTAGTGACTTTACTGACATTCCATTGAGAGATATCTTTACCAAAGACATGTGCACTGAAGAACATTTTCCTCATGTTAGTGACATTACTTACATCCCATTTACTAATATCATCATTATCATTATCAAAGTCTTTCCCACTAAATAGGTTAAACATGTTGGTAACCTTAGATGTGTTCCATTTGCTAATATGACCATACTTTACCTCAGCTGCCACAGGATCTTTCAGCCAAGCATTCGTAGCAGTTCTTATTTCCCCGTCATACCTGTTGTATTTACTCGGTAAAGTAGCTCTGAATATCACGTATATGAAGTCTGGCTGAAATAGACCCATTCGTGGATATTGTTTCCTGATAAGGTACAAGCTCAATATGAATTGATACCTCTGTTCATTCATCACTTCGTTCATTCTCTCTTTGTCTTTTAAAGGTGCAGGGCATAATGGATGGCATGCAGGACAACATATATTAAAAGAAACAAAATATAAATGTGAAAATGAGGATGCATCTGTATTATTATTACAAGAAGACGGTAGTACGGGACTAGATTTATCATTTGCAACCCATATATTTTTATTAGATCAATTACGTGATCCATCACTAGAAAATCAAATTATAAGTCGGGCACATCGTATGGGAGCTACAGGACCAGTTGAAGTTGTATTATTATTAGCAAATGAGGTGATAGAAAGAGAAAAGGCTGCTTCAACTCGTGAAGCAGCCTTATTGAAATTCAAAGAAACAAATCCTCCTATAAAAGGTAAGTCAGTTTTAAGTTAAGGTTAGTTAAAGTCAATGTCTAGTATAGGGTAGGGTAGTGTAGTGCAGTGTAGTAATGTAAGAAGAATGTAATAGTTGTAATGAAATATTATAAAAAAACGAATGATTCCATCAGAGAAGAGGATTGCTGCACCGCGATCATCTCCCATAGTAGTTATATCAAGTGCAGAAACTGAACGATCAAAAATATAATTTTCATTTGACATTACATATAACAGTATTTCACATATAGGCATAAGAATAAGCATAAAGAACATAAAACACGATTGACTGTATTAATCAATCAATCAATCCTGTTTCTCATGATTTACACTCAAATAAACACCAATAAAAGTACAACCAAGTATCGACATGCCGAGGAAAACAGCAATTATCGCACCACCTACGTATTCAGGTATATTTAAATAATTTGATACTTTTGGCACAGATTCAATTAAAACGACACCAGAATGAATTAAGAAACCTTTTAAATTACCAAATGGTCCTAAAGGTGAAGTCCAATATGAAATTGGTGTTGTTTTAATATGATCATTACGTGCCCATGATTTTACAGCAGATGAATGAAATGCACTACCATATTTATATAATTCACCATTTTTATACATATATACTACAGGTATTTCTTTTATATCAAAACGGCCAGACATGGCAGGATTTTTAGTAATATCACAGGCACCAACTCGAAAATTTCCATTCTTAGTTAATTCTGCTGCAACATCTTCGTAGGATGGCTTGAAAGTACTACAATGTGCACACCATGGTGCAAAAAACTCAATCAATATTCCCTGATTATCTTGAGCTGGGGTTAAGAAATCACGCGCATTCTTTGCTGTAATTTCGAAAACTTTGCCTGCATACTCAGGTTCTGCT
>JACKZZ010001780.1_pt1 | contig 11751 bp, 3 predicted proteins | sample 8027871 | NCBI WGS metagenome assembly JACKZZ01 (sample SAMN15724774, study PRJNA655200) | protist metagenome | isolation source: fluorescence activated cell sorting (FACS) single amplified genomes of... | place: USA: West Boothbay Harbor, Gulf of Maine | collected 2000-07-19
CGGGGCGCTCCGTTGTGTGAACGGACGGTGGTGAGGAACGAGCCGACTCGCGGCCGATCAGCCCTGAAAACGACGATTATCCAGGTGGCCCCCGCCAGCGATGTGGGAGTCTACCTGAGTTCATCATATGCTACCCAGGTGGCCCCCGCCAGCGATGTCGGAGTCTACCTGAGTTCTCAGCACATTTTCTTATGCCTCCCCGGAGGTTGGGCTCCGCTGCCCGGCTTCCTGTGAGCAAATAGGGCGTACCGCTTCTCTAACAACCGGTGATAAGAAGAATATGTATGAAAAGGACGATGGCATATGAACGACGATGGCATAGAGAGGGTTGATTTGATGGTTTTTTCGGATGATGTATGACAGATTGTAGAGCGAAGAAGTGAAGACGGATTAAGGGCAGTATCGAGGGTTGGAGCGAGTAGTGAAGTGATGTTATGATGGATTTGGTTAGAAGGAAAATTATGTTTGAGCAAGACCGAGTAGGGCTCCGTCCCTATTGTACTAAGTTTATCCGCTCAGCTCATTAACCGGTGCCAAACCATGTTAAAAAAACCAAGTTAAGTAACGTTTATGTGAGGTAACAAAAAAAAGGTAACTATTGTGTGGGAAGTAACTATTGTATGAGAAGTAACTATTGTGTAAGTAAAGTTTAAGGTGTAACGCAAGTTTAACGTCAAAAGATTCAAGTAAAGACAGTGAACAGGCAACTATTAACAAGATTGAGGAGAAATTAAAGAGAGCCGAGAGAACGAGATTGATTGAGGCTATAGGAGAGGTGGAACCTTGGCATTCGTGCAGAGTATGGTGGATCGGTCCCTTTTCGAAGGTGTCAGTTGGTCTAGCCCGGCCAGTCCACAGAGAAGCATCGGGACTGAATAGGTGTTGCGTCCGGCTCCGGTAGCCCGGCCAGTCCACACAGAAGCATCGGGACTGAAAAGGTGCCGGCTTCGGGCTGCTGGCGGCGTGTCCGCGCCTCCAGCCTTCCCCGCACGCAGCGCGCCTATAAGGCGCCCAGAAACGCACGGTCAGGCAAAGCGTAACGGTACGCGTCGTTCCTCTCACAACGACTGCGCCCCTGACGTGCGCTCCCGATAGGCTAGGGTGGCCCTGAGGATGACGCCTACCTGCTGGGATCACCGATACAAAGCACGAGACTGCCCGGGCCGAGGGATGAGGCGAAGCAGCACTCAGCCTTCGGTACTAGAAGAGAGTATAGAGAAAGGGAGACTGTAGGCCTCAATACCGGTGTACATCTTCCCTGCGCTCCTTCACTCTCGAATCAATTTCACGAGTTACCTACCCTGTTTACCTGTTTACAACGCCTAGACCTAGATTGTGACTGATTTCTAGAGATTATACTAGATGAGACCGATATTTCCAGACCAAGACCGGTGAGCGAGGCGCCTCACCAGAGTCAGACGGCTCGTCCAAGTGAGACCAGGTAAAATAATTTCTTGTCGGGGGAGGTCGGCGGGATTTGCGGGACTAAGGGATAAATTTGTTCAGCTTTTTCGGAGATTCCGACACTTTCGGCCCCTACTACAGACTGGACACGTCCAGTCGGCCGTCGCCCGAGCAGATTCGCTCTGCTCGGCCGAAAAGTGTGCCTTGTACCCATCCCTCCCTGAGGAGCACTTTTCTGAGGAGGCTGAAACAAAAAAATCCATTCCACCAAAAGAGGAGCAAGGTGGATCCCATGAAACTTATACCTAGTCGAACATAACAGTGCGTCTGGCTGGAGCAGTGGTCTGGTCCAGCGGTCTCTCAAACTAGCCTAGACAGTAGACTCAGTCCAGGTAGTAGTTTGAGGAGTCTCGGTCGGTCCAATCGCCTCGTAGGTCCTAGAACAGTATTAGTAGACAGGGGGGTGAATCGGAATATTTCCACCAAAGGCCCGTGCGGCCGGACCGTAAAGGCCCGAGGCGGAGGGCGGGTGCGAGGTCGCGCCGACCTCTTGCACCAATTTTTGTCGAGCCCCTGCTGGGCTCCCCCAACAACATACCGCAGTGTAATTCCGAACAACATATCGCAGTGAAATTTATGTTAGTTTAAGAGTTCTAAAGTTGTAAAGGTTGTAGAGTACGGGTTGTAGACTACGGGTTGTAGACTACGGGGTGTAGAGTACGGGTTGGGACTACGTGGGCTAAGAGTAGTATGTGGGTAATAGAAGTATGGGAAAAATTCGTTTACAACATTTGGCAACAGGTTCTTCTATATTCAGCTTGATTTGGCAACAGTTTCTATATTCAGCTTGCGCGAAGTTCAATCCGCCTCACTTCCTAAAAATCTCCTGAGCTCGGCTATTAACCTACTGTCCTGAGCCCTTTCCGGGGCAACATGATGCTACTAGTACTCCAGAGTACCTACCGGCCCTCCACTGATCGGCGATCGGCGAGGGCCCGGCGGTACTCGCTGTAGCTTCTAGAGTAGAGAGGAGCGCTACTAGAGTAGCGGCTAACACTCTCTTGACAGCTGGGGTTTTATGTTACGAATCAGGTTACTAAGACTTAGAAAACGCGGGGCTAAGACTTAAAGGGTTGGCTAAGACTTAAAGGGTTCAGGGCTTAGGGCTTAGGAGTAGAGGCAATCCATTGCGGCTTTTTTTTTCTCCGTGTGCAGAATTAGGAGATTAACGGGTTGCAACCGAAGACGGCCCGACAACGCTACCGCCGCGACAACGCACGCCACCAAGCATATTACTAACTGAACGAGCGCCCCGAAGGGAATCTCGGGCGCGCCTCGCTGCAAAAAAGCAGCAAACTTCTAAAAACATGTTAAAAACGCCACCAGTCGCGGAAGGACGGTCGGGCGGGGGAGCCTACTTAGTACACTTGCACTTGGCGAAGTAGTACTATGAGTAGGCGCCCCCCCGACCCCTTCGGGGAACGGCTGGATGACCATCGCTGACGGAATTGTTCTCCTTACTAACTGGTCTCTCTGCCTTCGAAATCTACACCGCCAGCATGTCACGGGGATCAAGCCCGGCTCGAAGCTTAGCCTCCTCCTGCTCACCTTTTCTTTCACTTCAGTTACTTTTACGCTTTCTTTACGCTTTCTTTACTTTTACGCTTTGTTTACTTTTACGCTTTCTTTACTTTTACGCTTTCTTTACTTTTACGTTTTCTTCACTTTTCTTGTCGGCATCTTTAACGGCGTGATTTCGGGGCGGGAATCGTGTTAAGATCGATTTGATACCCGCAGCGGGGCTGGCCGCGGATGGGAGCCTGCAGCAGGCGGGCCCGAGACCCCGTGCTGGCCGCGGATGGGAGCCTGCAGCAGGCGGGCCCGAGACGCCGTGCTGGCCGCGGATGGGAGCCTGCAGCAGGCGGGCCCGAGACGCCGTGCGGTTCCCCCGCTCTGGCGCGTTGCTGTGGGCCGCTGTGCACCCTCGTGATTACTATAGGTCTTAATTAAGTCGAGCGTAGGTTGACTCCCAAGTCTGGCCTTGGTTCGACCCGGTGAGTACCTTCGGGCGGGCCGTAAAACTTCGAGCACGTTTTTTGGTTCGACCCGGTAAGTACCTTCGGGCAAATTGCGAGCACGTTTAGAATTGAACTATCACAGACTCCACAGCTTCACAGTTAGCTTCACTAGCTGCTCTTGAACCGACTATTACATTGTACTAACTAGCTATAAATTTACTACATTGTACTACTATTCGCACACTTAAAAAAAAACACCAAACCAACTACTCGCACACTCTACCGTGCACGTATGGGAAAGATCGAAAAGATAATTATATTGCTACTTCACAGCTACGCATACTGGTTACGATATTTGCTGCCCCTACGAGCCGAGGCGAGCGACGATATGGTACGGTCGGGCTTCCGAATGGCTAATTAATTGCGGGGTTCGTCCCCGCTCTGTACAGAGCAGTCCACAGCAATAAAAAGTCCACAGCAACAAGATCACAGCAACAATATACTATTATTAAGTGCACAGCCTGAGCGTGATAAAATTAGTGAATTACATCGACCTACAGAGGTTCGACAGTCAGACATACAGAGATTCGACATAGTAACACAGAGATTCGACCATAGTCAAATACAGAGATTCGACATACTAACATTGATAATAGACACCGAAAGAAGGGAAGGGGCGGCCGACGTTCGAGTCGGCAGATCCCGGCGAAGCAAAGGGATGCGGGCGGCCGACGTTCGAGTCGGCAGATCCCGGCGAAGCAAAGGGATGCGGGCGGCCGACGTTCGAGTCGTCAGATCCCGGCGAAGCAAAGGGATGCGGGCGGCCGACGTTCGAGTCGTCAGATCTCGGCGAAGCAACGTTCTTTCCACGCTACCCGCCAACCCTGAGCCGCTACACTCCACCGTAACTACAACGTCCCACCGCAACTACAACGATCCACCGTAACTATAACCTTACAGTAGTGGCCAAGTTGGGGTCAACAAGTCTTCTCGGAGGTAGTAAGCCTCGCTCTCCCCATTACTATACGGTTAGTTTCGCAAGTTCCAGGTTACTCCCGTGAGCCCCCACCCTACCGTTATGACCACCTTTTATGGAGGTTCCGGATTCCCAATGTTTACCGGTGTCCGGCCGCCACGGATCACCGGTAATTTACGCTGGGAATCAGGCGGATCCAACAACTCGACCTGCTTTCGGGCGCGCCCGGACTAGTACGGGCTAATCAGGCTTTATTACAGCACCGTGCCACAAAGGGCCAAAGGAGGCTAAGGGCCAGAGGAGGCTTCATTACAGAAACACAAGTTATTACAGAAACACAAGTTATTTAGTGCACTTATTACAGAAACACAAGTTATTTCGTGCACTTATTACAGAAACATATTGAATTGGGATGCCAATCCCCGACTACAGAGTGGTTTCCCTCGCGCAGGGCATAGTGATATTAGACAATCTCCGAGAGTGGTTCACATGCCATGGGACGCCAATCCCCGACTACAGAGTGGTTCACATGCCATGGGACGCCAATCCCCGACTACAGAGTGGTTCACATGGCATGGGACGCCAATCCCCGACTACAGAGTGGTTCGCATGGCATGGGACGCCAATCCCCGACTACAGAGTGGTTCACAGGGCATCAGAAATACTAAATAGCAAGATAACCGAGCTGTTCTGCCCGGAACTAGTACTACAAAGCTCAGATTTGCTCAGAAGGTAGTGCTCAAATTTGGCCTCTAGGAGGTTGAAAAGCTCTTAATTGGCAGCCCGATTGTTAGGTAGGAGCGGCAGTGTTAGGTACTCCTCTGGCAGTTTGAATAGCTGGCACAAGGGCGGGCAGGGGCACAACGGGTGCCTGCCAGCGCCATCAAGGGATTGCTTTGCTTACTCTCAAGGGATTTCTTCCTCACTCCTCAGAGGCAAGGAGTGTTGTTTTACAAAACTCGAAGCAATATTACTAATAACTCATGTCTTAACACTAGTGACGCATTGAACGCATTGGGTGAAAATTCGAGTATTAACAGAACTTCGGTAAACAGAATAGCATCACAGCGTAGCATCACAGCTGGTACAGAATATTACAGGCAGAATCTAAGTGTCAAAGCTCGTCCCAGGCGAATCACAGCCTCGTGCCAACCGCGTCGCCGGTACGAATGAGAACGAATCAAGAGCGTGGCAACCGACAGCCTCGTGCCAGCGCGGAGTCGCGTCGCCGGGGAAGTAGTAGGTGCGGGAGGAGTAGCAACTCGAGTAGCAGGTGCGGGAGGAGGAGGGGCGGCCGTACGGCTCTGGGTTCTGCCTCGCCGTCGTTCCGCGCAATTCCGCTCCGAAATGATAAATTACGCGAAATCTCTCCCAGAAATGACACTTTACGCGAAATCCCGCCTCGAAGTGACACTTTACGCGAAATCCCGCTCCGGAATGAAAAATTGCTCGAGATCCCGCTCTGAAATCACATTTTACGCGAAATCCCGCTCCGAAATGATAAAAATAAGTCTCTACAGGGTGGAGTTCTTTGGATAGAATGATATGCTTTTCAATTCGCGGGCGGTATCTTCGTGTGTTGGTGTGTGCCGGGAGAAGGCGATGAATTTGGGTCGGGGCCTGTAAATCTGTCCACGTGATGGCTGCATCGGTGTGGCTTGTGTAAAGGCGCATATCTTTGTGTCGCTAGACGATTCCGATATGTTTCAAACCCGGTCAGTCCAACAAAATTCCTTTTTTTATCCAATTTCGGCATTTCCGGACCCTTCCACTTTAACTTTTTTCCGACTGCGCGGGGAAATTTTCGTTTTTCCGACCGATGGATGATCGTCATTTTTGCGGATTACCAGAAGTTTTCGCGAGGGCCCTCTGAATAACCCATTGTTTCGCATTTTTGCCTGCGCTCCGGAACCTGATGGCATCGTGGAACGCTGCACCTGGAAGTCAGCGCTGTAGCGGGACCAGCTTCTTGTGGCCCGACGCCTGCGTCGGGTGATAAATATAACATAACGCGAAATCCCGTTCCGCGCAATTCCGCTCCGAAATGATAAATTACGCGAAATCTCTCCCAGAAATGACACTTTACGCGAAATCCCGCTTCGAAATGGCACTTTACTCGAAATCCCGCTCCGAAATGAAAAAATGCTCGAGATCCCGCTCTGAAATCACAAATTACGCGAAATTCCGCTCCTAAATCATAAAAATACGTATCTACAGAGTGTAGTTCTTTGGGTATAATGATGTGTTTTTCAGTTTACGGGCGGTATCGACGTGTGTTTGTGTGTGCCGGTAGAATGCGATGAATTGGAACCGGGGCCTGTAAATCTGTCCACGTGATGGCTGCATCGATGTGGCTTGTGTAAAGGCACATATCTTTGTGTCGCTAGACGATTCCGATATGTTTCAAACCCGGTCAGTCCAACAAAATTCCTATTTTTATCCAATTTCGGCATTTCCGGACTCTTCCACTTTAACTTTTTTCCGACTGCGCGGGGAAATTTTCCTTTTTCCGACCGGTGGATGGTCGTCATTTTTGCATATTACCAGAAATTTTCGCGAAGGCCGTCTGTAAGTGAGTGAGTGAGACTCACTCACTTACAGACGGCCTTACACCACAACCTCAAGTATTAATCAACAGCACCACAGAATGTAGATACTGGCACTCAACCTCAAATACCAATGAACGATACTCTTGGATCCTGGAGAGGATAAGAGCATGGAAGTGTGCAGTACGGTGGTGTGACATACACATAGATATGGGGAATAGAGATCAAACACAGCGAGGATAGCACGAGATCAGAGAGGATGGTGAGCTGATAGAGAGGAGAATCACGAGAGATAATGATCACGAAGACACGGTAATACACTAGGGGTACCGGTACGCCTACATTCTTCCCGGCAAAGGTATTTGTTGACCCTGTTGACGCCGGGCAAGGTTGGTTTCAGAAATTTGGGGGCGATAAATTAATGAGCGGGGCCCTCACTCTCTCGTGAATGAAAACAAGCCGTGCACGAGCGAAGCTCCGAGTGTTAGAATGAAAACATGTCATGCACGGGCGCAATTCCGAGTGTTAGTGTTGGAACCTGCTTAGGGCAAGTGGTACCAAAGCCGTAACCTGAACACGTATACGCCTATCAAACACCGTAATGAACCGTGTAACCCTATGCTACTCAGCACTGAGGGGTGAAAGGGTGATATGGGAAGGAATGGAGGGTGGATACCCGAGACAGTCACGCGTGTATGAACAGATAGAGAGACAGAGACTAGGATGGAATCACAGATAGGAAGCCGGTGCTGACATTCCCCCCTTCAACCTGTTAGCCTTACTGCCCAATACCCGCCCAAACGTAACCGCCGCCAAACCTTATTGTTGTTGGAGCATAGACTCCGGGGACACCCCCCTTCGTCTGAGTGTGTGTGAATCCCGATTCTCCTCAATAATTCCCGTTCACATCGATGTGTGATCCCCAAAAGTCCGATTTCTGCTTGGGTGGTCCCAAGTCCAAGATTCTGAAGCGTAGAATTCCCCCCTTGAATCTGAATATACGCCTTATGCGCTTTCCCGCTCTGAATATACGTCTTAAAGTCCGAAATTGTCGTGATAAGCCATGAATGCGTCTGATACGTAGCAATCTTCGTCCTCAAAATTCGATTCGTCAAAAGTAGTGGGCTTAGGGTTCTGGATGTAAATGTGTCGTAGTGCAAACGGGTTATTGCTCTTAGTAAGACCGTCTGCTTTCTGTAAATCCGTAGGACAGAACCATATTCTCTCAGATTCGGTTAGTACTTTACAATGTCTAAGTGCTACGTGCCTGGTACGCTTGGGAATTTCTGACATGTTATCGGGCCCAATGCGTCCAGATAGTACTGCTCCACGATTGTCGCACCAAAGTGGTCCCTTAGAAGATTGCTTGTTGGTATTGCTAGACTTAGTTCCTCGTAGAAAATCGGTTAGACAGTGAACGCCTTCGCTAAGTTCGATTGCATCCGCCATAGCAATCCATTCCGCCTCAGTGGTGCTGCTTGCAAAGACTGTTTGTACCTTCGAACGCCAGCAAACCGGTGTTCCGTACATATAAATGCATACGCCACTGACGGATCTAAGTTGTTTGTAAGTTACGCCAAAACTAGCATCGGAAAAAGTGTGGATTGGTGCTTTACAAGTATCAGGTTTGACGAAGTTCTTATTGTCATCGTGCTTAGTTAGTTCTGAAAATTTCTCGTTGAATTCCTGCTCAGATTTAGGGCTGTATTCGATGAAATGATCCTTCGTACCACAGATGTAACGCATCACGAGTCTACATGCTTTTGCCATCGAGTTTGACACGCTAAGGCTAGAAGCCCTGGCGAGTGTCCCACAAATGTGACTCAAATCCGGACGCGATACGGTAGAAAGCCACTGCAAACAACCCACAAATTGACGATATTGGAACTTACTGGGAGAAGATTCCTTATTGTACAGTAATTCCTCTGGAAAGCTAGGATGTGGTCTAGGCTTAGCATTACTCATATCGAAACGAGCTAGTAACTTAGTGATAAAGGTAGGCATTCCCATTTTAAACGACTGTTTCTCTGGATTATAGCTTACATCGGCACCTAAGAGATCAAAGTGCATTGTGCCATCTGAATCGTTGTTCGTCTTGATTTTTGTAAGAGGGTGTAGCTTGTTAATACTGTCTAGCTCCTTCTTAACCAACTCAGGGGTGGGTGCTAGTAATACTACATCGTCGACATAGACTGTCATAATTCCGACTAATTCCCCTGTGGTAGGGCAGAGTTTCCGCCATACCCCAGGTTCAGCCACTGATTCGACCCAACTTAGAGAACGTAACGAAGATGACAGTGTTTGTGACCAAAGTTTACCCGAAAAAGGAAGTCCATATAATGCTTTGATAAGGGTCCTCTGACCGTTGTCATCGGGACCCTCTCGAAAACTCTCGGGTAGCTTGACCATTATCTTAATGTCCTTAAGACTGGCGTGCAAATAAGCGTTGCTAATATCAAAGGGTTGGCAATGCCACTTATGCTTAGCCCCGTAAACTAGACAAATTCTGTTACCAGTCTGACTCACGGTACTGCTGTAAATTGAGTTGAGTGGTGAGCCTCCTTTCCAACGATTACCTAAACATACTAATCTACTCTTAAATCTGCCGCACCGCTTGACGCTTAGTAGGCATGCTGTTGGAATGCACTGGATCTTACCTTGCCGATAGAGTTCTTCTTCCTCACTATTAGGTTTTCTCCACGTTTCAAACGATAGTAATCGGCTGTGCTCTAGTGAAGTACTTTCAAGCCATTTAGGTCGATAGGGGTTCCTACTGTTAAACGCCCTACTGGCAGTTTCCGTTCCCCCAGGTGGTACATTGAATTCCTCCTCAACCGACATGAAAACCTCACATTCCACAAGTTTCTCCCCTTCCTCAAATTCCAGGTGGTCGTACCGACCCTCATCATCACTTTCCCTAGCTTCTGCCATTAGCGACATGAATGCTTCCTCGACAGTTTCCTTCTGCTTAGCTCCGCGTCTCCTCCTCGGCTTGGAGTCCTTGGATCCTAGCGGCCGCCCGCGCTTCCTGGGCATAGTCGCCGGTCCGAATGAGACGTCGGTCGGTTGCGTGGTGCTGGGATCGATGTCCGCAGTCTTTCCGCCTAGGTCGAGACCTTGGCCTGGATCGATGTCCATCGGGTCGATGCCCTTCTTCGGATCGATGTCCGTGGTAGGATCGATGTCCTCCATGCCCTGGGAATCGATGTTCCCATTGGGATCGGTGTCCCACGAGTCGATGCTCGGCCAACTCCACAGCCTTGATTCAGCTGTGTCATCGCCCGCCTCTGGCCAACCTACTAACTCGAAACCCTTCGCTTGGTACTGAGACGCTTCCCCAACGGCGCGGTAGTCCGACGCCCCTACGGTGGTCTTGTTCCCCGTCGAAACGTCCTTGCTTTCACTGGCCAGCTCTACCATTTGATCGACTATGGGAGGGTCAGGCTCGTTGAGTGACTCAACCCGTCGAACCGTTATCTGCTCTAGAAAGATGCAGCTGCGTACCTGGTAGACACACCAGTCGCCTTTGGTGTTATAGGCACCCACCAGCCAACAACTGTTAACTGGGGACAACCCAAGATACACACCTTTCTTACGTTTTGGTTGCAATGCCGACCCGACACCTGTGCCTGTTTCCAAGCGCGGTACTTTGAAGTACACCAGGCAGCCGAATCGCCGCATATACTCCCTCTTCCCAATGGCAGAGCCCTTTGCGACTAACGGATTGTCTGACATCCTTCTGAAGTAGTCTTCCGTGCAAAGTGGGCTGGACGAGGGCTTATTCCCCTCTTTGAGGATTCTTAGATTCCACGCAACCGCACAATTGTGCAAAGCCCAACACCATAGTCTTAAATCAACCGAATTGAGGCATGACCTCATTGCTCCCTTGATACTGCTCATAAACCGCTCGATGCGTCCGTTCTGCCAGGGAGAGTAGGGACAGGAATGAGTTTCCTGCAAGGATAACAGGTTGCACTGTTCCCGCCACCGGGAACCTGTCAGTACGGCTTCGTTGTCGCTGCGGATTCCCGCGAAGATAACCTGTCCTGACTTCGTCTTATTATCCCCACTCTTAACCCCTAGTCGGTTTCTCACCTTCTGAACGACTTCCCGCAAAACATCCGGTGCTTCCGATTTGGACTTGATCGCTTTACAGTAGACCCATCCGGTGTAGTCGTCGATGAAGCACATACCCCACTTCGCCCCCCTTAGAGACGTTGGGACTACTGGTCCGAAGAAATCCGTCGCAAACAGAATGAATGGACCCTCGGTTTTGTGTTTCTCCGGTCGGATTTTCGCCTTGTTAGCCGATCGCCCCTTGGCTTCTAGACATTCGTGGCATCCGAGTTTGGCACATGAAGGTTGACCTGGCTCGTGAAAGTGGGCCATTCGCCAATGCTCAATCAACCGTGTTACGCGCCGCCGTTCCGACCGCTCGGATTGTTCGCGAGCCTTGCGTCGCTGCCCCGCGATAACGGTCGCTCGGCGTAGTCCCTTGGGGTAACCGAATGGATTCGTAGTCTTACTGTTCCGCTGCTGCTGCTGCTGCTGTTCCCCTAGTAAATCCCCCCCTTCGCAATCGGATTCGCCGCCGCCGTCCTCTGTAAAGAGGCATGTAGCGGTAGAGACATGGGTGCAAATTAGTCCGGCTTCTGAAGTTTGAAATCGTAGCTGAATATGTGGTAGCCCGCTGTGAGTAGCCTTGTTTTCGATGATGGGTAACACCGTTCCGGTAATTTGATGGCTGAGCGAATCGTCTTGTTTCCCCGCGTAGAAGTGCGTGCTCCAACCCTGTCCTTTTAGCATG
>JACKZZ010006520.1_pt1 | contig 11748 bp, 13 predicted proteins | sample 8027871 | NCBI WGS metagenome assembly JACKZZ01 (sample SAMN15724774, study PRJNA655200) | protist metagenome | isolation source: fluorescence activated cell sorting (FACS) single amplified genomes of... | place: USA: West Boothbay Harbor, Gulf of Maine | collected 2000-07-19
TTTGTCATGCTTGTCTGACATGACTGCAGAGCTTGTGATGCGTGTCGACGAAGAGGCCCTTTTGGTTTTGCTTGTCATGCAAATAAAACGGAGTTTGTCATGGGGGAGCGGGATGCGAAAAGATACGTAGCTGCGCAAATATTTCTCATGCTGCGCTGCGCATTACAGAGCGTTCATTTTTTGACAGCCTAGCATTACAAGCTTCCAGACCGAGACACATTTGCATTCGATAACCTCGCAGCCACAACGACGACGAATTCCAGCATGAACCAAACAAAATCTTCCGCCATGTCGGCGGAAGAGATTCAGGAACAAATCCAAATCACCAACGAGTACGCCATACGCATTGCAAAAGTATCGTGTACTTGTACTAATTGCGACGTTTATGCATTACAAATCCAGTTGCTAAGGTAAAACCGCATCAGAAATTTGTTCTGTAATGCTAAGTCAACTTGTAATGCAATACCAATATGTACTGCTGCGTCTACGATGCTTTTGCAATCCATACGCCAAGCAGAAAGAATACCTGCAGAAATCGGTGCAAAGTCTGACGAAGAAGCTGCACAAGGACAGTGAGACGCACAAAAAGGACAATCAGACGGCGATGCAAGACAACATGCGCCTGATTCAAACGATCGATTCCTTGCGAAAGGAGATCACCCAGCTGAAGCTCGACGCCGCGCCGGTCATTGGGCAGGATAAGAAGTAAGGAAGGGGGAATTCGAATTATTTTGTCGGGTCCTCGTCCTGGTTGCTGGGTCGTGCTGGGAAGGCGGAAAGAAAGGGACGGGAGGTGCTCCTTCCTTAGCGGATGAAATTAAGAATGAAATTATTTCGAACTTTGTCATGTAGAAACTTAGACTTTCGTACCAAGCCAATCCTATGAGAAACTTCTTCTGTACAACTACTCTGCGGAGTAGCTATCAGAGATGAAACAGATCTTGTTCAACCTAATCGAATATTACAAGCTATGACAGGCTAGAACAAACGGCCTCTGTAGTAGATGAACCCAATAAAAGGAATTGTACGTCGCTCGAGAGGGTGCGGGTGGAGTCCAAAAGTCGCACTATTTCAGCGATTTTGGGCCTTCCTACGCTTCTCTGATTTTTAGGTTTTAAGATAGCCGAACACAAGAAAACAAAGTAGTCTAGTTCTTCTGTAAGTCACTGTAATCTTCGCGAGGACAAAGAAGTTGTTAATCGACAATGCGGTGAACAAGGAACAAGTCGAACACAGAAAAAAGATCGAAACTGTTAATGCGCAGGCTGCTAATGAGCATGACAGATTCCCCTCGTGGAGCTGGAGGCAGCGGATGCGAAAAGATTCAAGGGGTGGATTGGTGCCTCAGAATCGAATTCGTGTAAAGACTTTCAAATTCGTTGTCTTCAGGAGGTGGTACGAACACAAACTAGAAGATCTCAATACTTTGCTGTGAGCAAGTCACGACCGATCCAATCGTTGACGTAAGTTCACCTCGTAAAGAAACATGTGAGGCACGAACATGGATAACGCAGGGACAGGACCTACACCACCAGCCGCGTGAAAAGATCATCAACTTGTAGGCTAGTTGTGAAGATATCGAGTAGCTCCAGCAGGGGAGCAAGAGCAGGAGCTCTCAAGACGGATCCGCGTGAACCTGCAGTAGCAGCTGTGCATTGAAGATTTCGATGATCATTCTGCGTCGTGCTTCAAGCTCGTTCTTAGCATGATTCGCGGCTGTCCTAGATTCGTATTCGCGCATCTGCATTTCATGCGGTAGTCTCCTTGTGGTGGAGCCTTCTATACTGATTCTGAGTCGTGATGTCCATTCTAAGCCACTCTACTTGTCCCCCTTCAACTTCGGACTGATTCTGGTTCCTACAGCGGCAAGAAAGGCAGAAACAAGCGTGAAGATCGTCAATAATGTCTATATGCGTGGTCAGCAAGTTAGAGTCAGTACCAGTAGAGTAGAAAAAAATTCTTGAAACCAAAGCGGAGCATAATACCAGCAATTTTGCCACACCACCCTATGCATGGGGAATTCTCTACCAACAATACTGGAAAGTGGTTCTGATTTGAACCAAAATCAGCCATCTAAGAGTAACTTCCACGAAGCAGATCTGCTTCCGCAGATGAGAAGCACTTCTAGTTCTGATAGTAGTTGTGATGTCGTTGCAAACCAAGTCTTGTTGGATAACGACCTAAAAAGTCCTGAAAGATCTGTCGTCCGTAGTGGTCGACATAATTCGCAAGCACACGAAATAGAGGACCCGAAGAAAGAAGACGTCGAAGGTATTTGTCGAAATATTAAACGGCGAGATCCTGCTCATCTCGATGAGCCCGACTTAATTCTCAACAACGCGGGAGGACGAGATATGAGCACAGGCAAGATCACCGAGATGAAATCTCCTCGCCAGGACGAGGGACGACCCGGGCGCCCGTTCTCTCGGAAGGGGTCCTCCGCGGGGGGTTTGGCCTGCTCTGAAGCCGAGGACGAGCAGGAAGCTGGAGACAAAACGTTGTCCTTGGCCTCTTCGAGGATGTTGAGGCAGCTGGGGAACAACCAATGCGCACCAGGTGGAGAAACCAAAGGCCAAGAACTCGTTGTTGGCGATGGACTTCTAGAATCGGACGATCACGAGCAATTTGAAGATGACGAAGGTTTGGGTCTTGCCGACAAACCACTTCCACCTGACGAGCACCACGAGCAGGTGGTGGTTCCAGCAGCAGCACAGGACGAGCAGCAAATCTTCCACAAGACCACCACCAGCGCTGAGAAAAAGAAGAAGAAGAAGGACCACAGGAAAAAGAAGAAGCGACAGGTGAGAGAGCGCCAACGTGCAAAAATATTAAATCTCGACGTCCCTGGGATGGGTGTCGATGTAACGAAGGACCCACCGCAACTGGCTTTTCTCCCCGATGTGGACCTCGCCGGTTCTGATTGTGACGGATTTGATACAGCTATTTTTGGACCCGACGCCGCCGGGAAGATTCAGGACCTGTTCAAGGTTCAGAAGCTTGGGCTGAAGAGAAGCGAGGTTTTGAAGCAAGAATTCACGACGAAAGAGGAGGAGACTGCTAGGGCGAAGCGGGTGGAGGAAAATAAGAAGAGGATGATGTTCTTGAAAAATAAGGCCGCCTCTGCCAGAAATAAACGTCGAGCGAAAAAGGAAGAGGCGAAACATAGGAGTAGACACCACGCACAGAGGTCGCACAATGTTCCTGATGAACAAACTGCCACAGCCAAGAAACTGCCCAGTGCTGTGTCCACTACTTCTACGAAAATAACGAAGAAGAAGCGGAGGAAGCAAGATCTCGTTTCTAAAAACCCTCTGAAAATAAGTGGAGCCAAGCACCGCGATAAGTTGTTGACCGAGAGGGGGAGAATCATGTGTGAAAAATTCGGAATTTCTCAATTCGTCAGGCCTTTCAAGGCGAAGACTGCGAACAAGTTCCAAGCGTTGATGTTGCGGAAATTCAGAACGGAATTGAACGTGGATCATGTCGTAGCGAGAAATAAAGATAGACGGGAGAAGGAAATAAAAGCAGACGCGGGGGGAGAATCGCAGGAGCAGCAGGAGAAGAAACGGCTGCAGCTGCAGGAAGAACAAGAAGTGTTCGGAGATTTGATGGACGTTTGTGACGACGGCCCCGACGCGGTCTCCGACGTTGGCGCCTGTATGAGTAGGGATAAATTTCTGGGATTAGCCAGCGCACCGTCCACAGCATCCTCCTCATGCCAAGTGTACCTTCCTGCGCAAGACGTTGACGTCAACATGGACGAAGTTGTAGTTCCCCACGAACGACGAGAAAACGAGGATTATATACGCGCCACTTCTACTGCAGCACCAGCATCCGCTTGTAGCTCTGCTTATCCTCTCCCTCCTGGTTCTTGCGACCGTGAAGGTGAAGATCATGAAAACGGCGAGCCGAGACTACCTTCTGATCATGCGACGTTCTTCGGGAAAAATGAAACTCATGGTCACGACTTCCCCGCCTGCTCCAAAAAAGGCACCAGAAAATTCTCCAACGGAACCTTCCAACTTTTCCACAAAAAGACCAAAACGGTTTTCAAAATTCTCCCGCCGGTGGGAAAATTCGACGCAAAGGAGCAGTTCCACACGTTCCAAGGGGTTTTCAACTTGCCAACCGAGAACGATCATTTGGAATCGGAGAAAAAATCCTGGCCGCCGGAGGGTTTACGGAAAAAGGTGTTTGTTGAAACTGTCGAAGAAGAACCAGAATTGGAATCAGAGGGGGACAATAAACCAGAAAATATAAATAATCATGTCGGAGGCGATAAAATCAAAAAGGCGAACAAGAAAAAAACTTCGAAAAGAACGGAAGATGTTGACAAGAAGGGTCAACAAGAGGCCACTCAACTCAATGTGGACGAATCCGAGCGAGCGAAGCGGCGGTTGCGGCGGAAGGAAGTCAGGGAACAGGCAAACACGAATGGTCAAGGACAAGGTTTTAGCAAGCGAGGACCTGCGGCTGTGCCTCCGAAGCAGCAGCAAGAGCCCAGTTGTACGCAGCAGCAGACTGCAGCACTGGAGCAACCGTCCACCCAGCTACAGCAACCGTGGCAGCAGCAGCCTGCGTTGGAGCAACCAACACAGCATCAACCACCGCAGCAGCAACCATCACAGGATCACTCATCGGAGCAGCAGCAACCGTCTACTTCACGGCAGGCAGATGGACCTCCAGCTGCAGCTGCAAAAGCCGTCGCTTCACAGCCGAGTGAAAATAAATCATGTCGAGAAGAAGTGGAGGTAAATTTTTATCACGACGAAAGAAGGAATGAAAAAGTTCAAGTTGCAGATCGTGATGTAGATGTTTCTGGTAACGGTGAAGGTAGGCAGCCGCAGCTTGTGGTCGTGCCCCCTGCTAGTATGCCAAGCTCCTCGACAAAATTGACGAAAATGCTACCCCCTGCTTTGCCGCCGATGAAAATAAAGGCTGCAGTGAAGGCTTCGGCAGCTCTTCATGCTCCTGCAGCTAGTCAGGGTCAGCCAGCACAGCGACGAGGGCAGGAACAACTTCAAAAGTCGACACAGCAAGAAGTTGCGAGCGGTGCAGCAATATCAGCGACAACGAGGATAGTAGTAGCACCCTCAACACCGCGCGGCACGGGGGAGAACCCTGCGACGCTGCAAGACATAAAGTTTAAGACTCCAACGCGGTCAGACGAGCTTGTGGTCCTCTCCTCGAGAAATTCGCAAAATCATACTCGTAGCAGCAGGAGCTGCCCCCGCTCCAGTGTCGAAATACCGAAGCCAGAGATGAAACTGCAGACGAAGGGGTTGTACTGTAAGGACGGGATTCTGTACCAGTGGATCCAGGCGAAAAGCCCTAATGGAGATTCTCAGGAGGAGGAGCAGAAAGCGAAGCCAAAACCGGAAGAACGGAACATCAATCCAAATGATTATTTTCGTCCCACTGCGAAGGAACAAGAGCCTCTTGCACTTGCTTCCGGTAGGACGACGAAGCAGCGACAGCGAGTAGTTGTGGTACGAACGACGACCTCTGCCCCGCTGCAGAACCACGGAAGCCGCAGCAGCAGCAAGTCGAAACAGATCCACACAAAGAAGAAACGTGACGTCCGCGACTTTTTTCCTCTGTAACAGGATTTCCTCCTGAAGACTTTGCTGTTTCGACTGGAGGTTGCCGATGTCGGTTTGCAGGGTTTTGTTTTTCCGGTGGTATTCCTCCAGATCGCTGTCCATGGTCTGGATAATCCGCTTCATTTGTGCAATATCCGCGTTTTTCGGCTCAATTTGCGCGCGGAGTTCCTTGATTTTGTAGTCCAGGACAAACTTGAATTTTTCCAATTCTGCATTCTGCTTTTTCAGCTCGTAAATCTTCGTTTCCTTGTCGCCTGGAATGAAATTTTGATTTTTCATACACAGTGTTGCACAATTTTGCATGACAAAAGGAACTCCTTGTTGGTGCGCTGCATGACAAAACGTAGCAGCGTTAGCTTTATAAAAACGCACATTACCTATCGTCCTGTCTCGGTCTTTAATTTCCTTCATGTTCTGTTCCCTTTCCAATATGCTCGCGTCTATCTTCTCCTGCTTTTTCCGTGCTTCTTCACTGAAAAACCGAAACTCTTCCTCCTTTTTCAGCATTTGCCTCTTCAAGTCTTCGTGGTGCTTCCTGTGGATTCCAGCCTGCCCGCGGAGGCGAACCTGGTGTAGGGGGGGTTTTGGGGAGTTACTCGTCAAGCCGACGCCGAGTCGCGATGGACACAAAACAAAAAAATGGAAAGTTGTGATGCACAGAAGACAGAATACACGAGTCACGTCTTTTGTAATGCCAAAAAGCAAAACAAGGTACCTTGTCGTCTCGTTCCGCGGTGAGTCTTTCCTCGTACTGTTCTTTCAATTCCTCCACTTCCCTATCCGCGTCTTGCTCGAGCTGATTCAACGTTTCCCGGTGAATTCTATCGGACAGATCCTTCTCGGCCAGTATCCTGCTCTGTTGCGCCTCGCCCTCGCCTCTCTGCTCTTGGAACTTCCGCGCATTGTCGTCGATCTGATTTGTATAATGACGTGTTCAATCTTAGCAGTTTGTCATGCGGGACCGTCCATTGCACGCGTCATTTCTCGTGCAGAAAACGCAGCTTCGCAAAACACTAAACTGTCTACCTCTCTCGTATGTTTCGCCAATATTTCCTTGTACGAGCTTTCCCAATCTTGGTGTTCCCTGTCCCGTGTGGCGGACAGCTTCTGATACCTCCCAACTTCTACCATCATTTTCTGTTGAAACGACGCCTCAATATCCTGAATCTGCTTCGCGTGCTTCTCTTCGATAGCGCTGTTGTGATGATGACGAAGATTTTTCACTTGTCATGCACAATACCATTGGAAAAGGGACGAGTTTGTCATGCATAAAATCCAATGCACCAAAACAACTATGTATAATACCGAATATTTTCCTCGCATTCCATTTCCATGTCGTTTTTCTCTTCCCGCAACAGCTCGTATTTTGCCCTTTCCTGCTCGATTTCCTGGCCGAACCGATCTTCCAATTCCGCAATTTTCTCCTTGTGATACAGATCCCGGTGCCTCAACTGGAATTCTATCTGATTCGACAGCTCATCCACCTGTCGCTCCAGCTCCACGAGCTGCCCTTGCTTCTCGTCGAGAAAAGTTTTTGTCACCAAAATCTCGTCGGAGTACGGAAGTAGACTTCGGTCGTTGTACGTTTCCAGCTTTATCGCAGTCGCGGTCCCGCGCTATCGCACGAAAAAAGTGATTCACAGTTACACATTTCTTTGTTGTCAATTTAGCAGCACAAATTTCTCTGCATGACAGAGAAAACTTGCAATGCAGAAATCCCACGGGAAAACACGCAGGAAACAAGGCTTCTATGCATATCCGGCATGACAGAGCTTGTCTGTCTCGCTTGGCCTGCAATACAATGTGTAATTGTAAACACTTTTTTCTTGTGATACGTGCTCCCGTTTCTTCACTGCTTCCTTGGCTAGGTTGCACCCGGCGATTGGCTATCAAGTGCAAAAGTGTCTGGGTCTGGAAGGTTGCCTGGTTTGTCATGCATGTTTTGCATAACCCAGTATGTCTGTAATCGAGACCTAGCATCACGGATTTTGACAGGCCTTCCTGATCATGCCTATTCCGCATGACAAATGCCCTCCCCGCGTAGCACAAACTGGAGTCCTCGTCTTGCTGGTCATGCAATACAGATTTTTTTACAGTCCAGAGTTAGCATCACAAGTTCCAATCCTCCAGACCAAGACATTTTTGCAATCCATATTGGCAGGCTGACCAGGTTCTGCTTCCTCAAGTCAAACACAAACACACACCCATCCTCGCCGCAAGTGAAAACGAATTGATCGTCTAAGGAGACTCGGATCCGCGACACCGGGGCGCAGTGCGCGGCGTAGTCCGTACAATCCAGCGCTTCCAAGGGGAAGCGGTAACACCGGACGAAACCCTGGCCGCTGTCGGCGCCGGCCAGAAGGGCCTTCATGCCGTTTGCGAGCGCGAGGGAGTTGAGACAACTGTCGCCCGTCTCGAAACATTGCTGCATGGAACAGTTGTAAACCTCGCGCAGCTGGCGGTCGGAGCCGGAGATGTACCTTTTGATGTGATGCGGAACAAGCATGTGCATTTATTTTTCAAGACCTCTCAGTCGTCGTGCGCGCTGAGTCTATTGTCTTCATCCCAACACATGTGCAACTTCGCAGTGCAACAAGAAATGCTGGAAAAAATCCAAATTGAAATATACATGGTATTCCCCAGTGTGTATGGGTCTGTCGCGACGCTCAACCCGGTGAACGCCACTCCCTTCTGCACCCAGTCGGACTTCCTGTGCGCGTCTTGCAGCATGTCAAACTCGTAAACCCCGCCGTCCTATGCACTGCAAAAGTATCGCTCTCTTAGTAATTGTCATCATGCATTAATACAAATTTTTTTCTTCTAGGTTTATCCGCATTACAAATTGCCTTTCTAATGCTGAGCAAATTTGTAATGCGATTTCTACTAGTACGATGCTATTGCATTTCATACGTCCATCCCGCAGCTCACCAATCCACTGTCATCTAACGACCACGAGACCGCCCGGGCTTTGTTGTTGTGCCCCCTTAGCGTGTAAACCAGTTCGCCCGTGTATGTTTTGAAGACTTGCGTTAGGTTGTTGTTCGTGGCGGCAAAGTAGTGCCCGCCGTTGGAGTATCCAGAAAAAAAACTGTGCAAGCGTAACTTTGTAGGAAAGGCAGCATCACAAATTCGTTTTGCATTTACAGAAACACCCTGTCATGCGCAGATAGTACGTGAAAACAGTACGCAGCACGGCTATTATAGCCTATCCAGCATGACAAGTGCAACATAACTGTGTTGCATTTTCTGCATCACAGATTTACACTTACACAGGTTTTTTCTTGAATATGGAGAACCGGACCTCTCTGCAGCCCTTGATGGGGATGTCTTTGGACGGCTTCAAGTTATGCATTGCAAAAATGTCTGGCTCTGGAAGTAGATTTCTAGATTTGTCATGCATATTTTCCATGAGCCATGATGTCTGTGATGCATGACATAGCATCGCAGACTTTTAGAGGGCTTCCTGATGCACCTTCCGCATGAGAAATGCCCTATCCGTGTAGCACAAATTGTGCCCCTCTTGCTGGTCCTCAAGCAATACAAATTTTTTTAGAGTCCAAAAACAGCATTACAAGTTGCAATCTTCCAGACCCAGACATTTTTGCAGTTGATACAAGTCTTCCATGATCAAATTCAGCAATCGCAACTTGTCAGAGAAACCCACGATCACCAAAAACCCGTTCGGGTGTATGGCGACGGCGAAGGGCTCTTCGGCAAAGGACTTGCAGAGCTCCGCGGATCGGTCTTGGTAATTCCAAACGCGCACGGTGCGGTCCGCGCCGGCGGTCACGATTAACGGCTTGCGGACACAGACGTCCATACCTGGAGGTTGGTTTTGGTCACGATTTTCATGTTCATCTTTGCTGGAGAATGTCTGTGCATCAGCATCACAAGCCTCATCTCGAACGTAGCGGATTCTGGTGCTGCATATACATACCACAGACACAGAGTGTTCGACCTTCGTTAATATGATTTATCACTTGGAAATGAAAATGAATCAATTGTAAAAATTAATAAGTACCGTTCACCGGCCCCACGTGAAACCCCGCCAAAAGCGGGACCGGTGTCAATCCCGCATTTTCCAGGTTCTGGGGCTTTTCCAGCCCGGCAGGTAAAACTACCTTGTAGATTTGTCCGGAGCTGGTTCCGAAGACAAAAGAATCTTCGTTCCCCGAACTCGACATCGCCAAGCCCTTACACGTTATGTTTGATCCGTCGATGTTCAGCCCCCCGATCGCGGTTTCCTGGTTGGGGATGGCCACCTCGGCCTTTTTCAAAAACGTCCCCTCCTCGCTGTAAAAGAAGCACACTCGCGCGTCGGTACTGGAGGCGAGGAAACCCTTGGAAAATCGGGCGAAGTGAAAGTCCGCGCACTTGTCGAACTTTTCCTCCAGGATGTGCTCCAACTCAAGCTCTGTCGCGCTCATCAGGTACACCTGACCGGACTCCGCTGCGACGACGAGTCGCTCGTCCGCAAGCCAGCAGTGGGAGAGGAAATTCTGGAAAATCATTTGTAGAAATTCATTTAGCATGAGAAATAAAATTTGCAATGCTGATTTACCTTAAGAAAAAGAGTTGTAATTATGCATGATCGAAACACATCAACATACCTCCCCCTTGGCCTGCGGCAAGCTGGCAGCCACACTAAACCCGCCTTCGCCGTATCTTAACAGTTTACAGATGCTTTTCCCGACTATCAGGGAGACCGAACTGTCCGCGGGGTGGAACGCGACCTGGTGCGTCGGGTCGTGACTCGTCGGCGGTACGGGCTCGTCGGGATTCCCTCCCGTCTCTGTTCCGTCCCCGGTCTATGCGGTGCAAAAGTGTCGTGCTTCTCGTAGTAATTGAATTCTAATTGCAATTTATGCATTACAAATCTCCATCCCAAGGTAAAAAAACAGCATGAAAAATTCCATTTGTCATGCTGAAGCAATTTCTAATGCAATTACTACTAGTACGATGCTTTTGCAATTCATACGGTCCCGCTGGAAACTAATTCTGTGACCGGCACCAAATCGCCACTCGATCGCTGTACTTTACACGCCGCCATCACCCGATTCTTGTCCCAGTTCCAGTACAGCAACGCGCAGTCGTTGGGCGCACCAACCTATGAAATTGCACAACTCCCCCTCCTCCTCATTTGTCATGCAAAACACCAAATCCAGGCTGTGCCCCTTGGCACTGTTTGCATGAGAAACTCCGGAAGTAGCCCAAACAGTACTACACTCCTGTGCAAATTTGTCATGCAGAACCGGCATTCTTACTGACGCTTGTATTGCCGTTCTTGCTACATCACAAATGAGGAGGAAATGGAAGTTGTGCATTCTCATACAACCACCGTGTGACTCGCGGTGCCCCCGCCGGAAATCGCGCCCTGCCCGCCGGTATCAAATGCAAATATTTCTGGGTCTGGAAGAGTGCGCGAATTGTAATGCATGTTCTCCATGACCCGTAAGGTCTGGAATACAGGATCTAGCATGACAGATTCTGTGACATCTCTATCATGCCTATCCTGCATGAGAAGCTTGTTCCTCTCGCGTTGGTCTAAAGTGGACGGCTTTTGGTAATCATGCAACAGAGGTTTCTCCATAATTCAGATTTAGCATGACAAGTTGCCATGTTCCAGACCCAGACGTATTTTTTGCATTGGATAGCCGGACGAGGACTGTTTCCCCACGGAGGCATTGTTTCCCCCGCCGCTGGAGTTGTTTCCGGACAATCCACCGGAGGAATTGGAGCTTCCGCCCTGCGTTAGGAGAAACTGGTTCTCGGGCGAAAAGGCGAGAGATATCCTGAGTAAAAACGTCCCCGCCCAATGACTGTAATGCAAATCTGCATGCTGAAAATGTTTCTCATGCGCAGCCGCATGAGAAGCATTTTCTAGTCGTGCTTCGGAATTTGTCATGCTCCAATAGGCCTGACATGCTAGATCTGTGACGCTGCTGAACTAGCCAAGCAGGACGACACTGCGAGGCCAAACTTGTCATGCGGAACTGCCAAAGCTTGTTGATTTGTCTAGCAAATTTCCCATCTTCACTATGGGGTCGTGGAAACGTTTTTTCACAGGATAAGGGACACGTACTCTTTCGGCCCCGGGTTGGAGGAGGAACTGCCACTACTGCTCGTCGAGGGAACGGCGCAGGTG
>JACKZZ010000040.1_pt1 | contig 11736 bp, 14 predicted proteins | sample 8027871 | NCBI WGS metagenome assembly JACKZZ01 (sample SAMN15724774, study PRJNA655200) | protist metagenome | isolation source: fluorescence activated cell sorting (FACS) single amplified genomes of... | place: USA: West Boothbay Harbor, Gulf of Maine | collected 2000-07-19
CGCCTGCCGCGCCTTCTGCCGCGCCCGCCGCCCCGCCCAAGACGTCTCGAATGCAAGCCAACGCCAGCTTCTTCCAGGCCCCCGCCTTGCCCAGCGCCGAGCAGGCGGAGGAGCAGCAGCAACAGGCTCTCTGGCAAGCGCCGGCTGGCGGGGGCGCGGATGACGCCGCCGCCAGCTCGCCGCGTCGCCCGTCGGTCGTGTCGGCGAGCCGTGGAGCGCCTGCTGAGGCCATCAGCGGCAGCGGCAGCGGCAGCGGCAGCGATCGCGCTGACGGGAGCGATGCTTAGATGCATGTAGCATGGCTTCAGGCTGGCCCGCTGCTGCGCACAACGTATACGCTTCTCGAGTGTTCCTTGCTCGATTCGAGCTGATTCAGTATCTCACCGCGCCGGTTTCTAAGCCAGGCAGAATCGACGATGGCATCCACCCTGACCACGGCACGCACCTACATGCTTGGCCTCGGCCTCTTTTGCTCCCTGCGCGCCAAAGGTCGCACCGGTCTTTTGCAATGGCATATGGCCGACAAGATTCAAGACAAGTAGACTATCCAGAGAGGGGGTGGGGTTTATATTTATTTAATAAGACAAGTACATATGTAATAAGCAAGTCAGCATCGCGTTCTCCCTGGCGCTCGCCTCCTTCGGGGAGTGGCCTCATTGTTCAAATTATCAAATTCCTCAAGGATTGCACCTCGCAGTACTATACACACGCCAGCGCCCTATGCTAGCTAGAGCCGGTTTCTACACCGATGAGGCTGTGTCCAAAAGTCCACCCACCAAGGGCAGGTAAAACTTCTTCGCATCCCCGGTCTGGAAGGTCGAAAGATTTCATCCATGTTTGCAGACGGAAGAACCGATTTCAGTTTTGACCCCAAAAACCACACTTTAGACATAACCACAATGACCTGTGCGATACAGAGTAGCTAACTTCTATACACAATGTATTTTTTGACAATTTAGCAGGAGATCGAAATCGTGTTCCCATCCGCCTCTCGTGAAACAGAGCCGCTTCGCGAGCTACCCCCGCAATTCCAATATAAGCAACAAAATCTTTTTGTGTTCCAACACAAGGATCACCAAGGACAGTAACTGTAATATAGTAGCTACAGCTCATTAATCCATCGCACGCACTCCTCAAACTACTCAACGCATTGTTGTTCTGGCCACAGTTGGGCCCATAGGTTGCCGATGTGATCTGTATTGTCCCCGGTGTAGGGCTGGTCGTGGGGTTGCTGGTCGTGGGGTTGCTGGTGGGGTTGCTGGTGGGGTTGCTGGTGCGGGTGGCGGCAAGTAGATTGAGCTCAAGCTGCGCCACTTTGTCTGTTAGAGCCTTCCATGCGTCAGCCGTTATCACTTGCTTGTTTTGATCACCCGCGCTCAGGGTGATAGAAGCGTCTAATGTTCTGCGATGATCAAGAGCAAAAAATCCTATGATGTGCGAGACAGCGGTTGGCAGCAAGGTTGTTAACAAAGTTGCACATAGATTGCGGTCCTTGATGGACTTTCATTTATGCATTCGCTTTGGCATGTCCGACAAGATCCGCCTCACACAGTCGCTGGTGAAAATTTGTCTACATGTGTATGATTTTATACTTGAATGATATATACATGAATTGGATATATATATATATACGAATATTAGTTGATTTCAACTGCTACGGTAGGCCGTATGCGGAGGCGGTCTGCTAAGCATACAAGATGCTTGACTTTCTCGCCTGATCAAGATTCAATAAACTGCTGCTAAAGACCAACAGGCTATGTAGGGGCGTTAACCAATGAAACAAGTGTAAGTGCTAAATAACCCTCTTAACTTAGCAAATAAACATTGCGATACTGCGGCTCCGTGACCGCCGGCCGGCCGGCCGACTGAGACAAGCTAGCATAGCAAGCATAGTGCTCAGCACAGCAGATCGCCTCGGCAGGTCGGCTGGCCAGCGGCCAGCAGCAAGCATGACCATAAGTGAGTACATAGATAGAAAGTGTTTATGGGTGTGTCACGGCATATCCAACGCCAGTCCGGGCCCACCCCATTGACCTTTAAATATCTTAGAAGATAAATAGATACATATGTAGAGCCCCTTCCGTGCATGTAACGTGCAGCAACAGCAGTTTGCTGCTCAAAGATATATGCTCGTTGGCCGACTTAGGGCTTTTTGAAAGAATTCAGTCGCCAAGCAAGGTTGCAATGCACAACAGGCCGCACCACCCAGGCCAGAGCATGACACCCGCGGGCCTTGCAGGCAAAATGCGAGTGAATTCACGCGCACTGGCGGAAACATCTCGATTATAGCTCGGGTTCTGGTTGCCTGACGAAGCAGCCGAGAGAGGGGAAGGCAAAGCGCAGCATCCTTTTCAGAACTCCTCCTCTCCGGCTGGGTCGATTGCGTGCCCGTTCTGATGCCGCGGCAACCGCTTCGAGCTCCACCGATTCGTCTGGGCGCTTGTGGCGAATGGAGAAACGGAGGGCATGTCTAGGCCTGCCCAGCCCAACCCCTTCGCCCTCCCCGGCTTCCTCCTTGTGCTCTTGCTGCTCCCCGCAATCTTCATGCAAATAGCCCTGCAGATCCACGTGCTCGATGAAGCAGCCCCAGCCCAGACCCTGCCCGGGCCCCCTCCGCCGCGTGCGAGGCGTCGGGCCTGGCAACGCAGCGAAGTCCAGCCTGCGCGCGCACATGGCATACATGTTCATATACATTGTATGTGCAGGAAGGGGGTCACGGCGAAATGAGGGTTGCTGGAGCTGCGGCCGCAAACAAAAGTCACTTGTCTGCGTGGCGCTGCATGTGCATGTGCATGTGCATGTGCATGTGCATGTGCATGTGCATGTGCGCGTACATGTATACATGCACGTGTGTTTCGCGATCGGGCAAAGCAAAAACTTACATCCGGGAATGTGGAGGGTGGCCCGGGACCTTGGGCAGAAGGGTGACTTCGATCATGGTGGTGACAGGGAAGACAAGCTTATCGTCATCGTCCCCGCGCATCAGGTTGAGGTACACGGAAACACACCCCACGTTGCCCTGGTACCCCGCTGGGTGCACCTGAAGACAGAAGATGTAGCCGCGCGCCGGCACCGCGAAGGGCGGGGAGAACCACTGCGCCCCGTCGTTCCTCAACCGCTGGAAATTCGACAGTGTGACGATTGCGGGGCGGCTGGTTCCCACGGGGGCACGGCAAGGCGCCGCGTACTCCAGCGGCCGGACCCCGGTGGACAACATCACATCGTGCTCCGAGCGGAACCTGTTGTGCGCATGTGCAAGCAATGAAAACCAAATCAACAGCCAAGAACAAAAAAATAAAAAGAAGAAATCGTCCAGTTTGTTGACCGCAGCAGAAGCTCCAAGTGTTCTTTTAGGCACAAAAAGAGGTGGCGCTCCAGAGACTTTCTCACAAAAGTCTTTCGACAGCCAAGCTTGCGGAAAGGACAAAGTATGGTTGCTTCCTCGCATTGCTCTTCCAAGTGATTTGTAAGTTCATCGCGGGGCATTGGAAGGGCATCGCAGCCTTTTTCAATATTTGGGCAAGAGATAGGCAGCTTTCTGCAACGTTTCTGGTGTTTTTCCGAAGATATGAAATCGAAAGCTCCGGTTTTGGAACAGAACTTACACGGCCATGTCCTCTTTGGACACTTTTCGAGGTGGCCAGGCATTTCCTGCCCTGAATTGCGGATCGGAAGTTCATTTGAGAAAAAAGTAAGCGAGGACATGTAAATCGCAATTCAAATACTCTGGCACGTGTGGAGACATCCTTTTGACGGGCAATCAATGGGCAAACAAGCGCATGAAAAGGAGTGCGACTGGAATAACTTCACTGTTCCAGTCCAGTTCTTGCAAACACATATCACTTGAAGCGCAAAGACCTTTACAACAGAGGTTACATTTGTGTTGAAAGCGATCGAGAGATGGATGGGAAGGAATCGAATGAAATAACACACAAGTAAGCGCTGTGTGGCAATTTTGTTTCTCTGTTTGTACCTCACGCTGACAAGACAAATCGATCATCGATTCCCCAAACCTTTCCCGGCAAACTGGACATTTTGGGCAAGGAATTTGGACAGCGGACCGTTGCCGCTTTTTGGTGTGATTTACCCGGTGCTGGGAAATGCAATCCAAGCAGAAGTGGTGTCCACAACTCGTCAGAACAGGCTCCACAAAAATTCCTATTGAGGGACAACTTTACATGTGCATACGGCTTTCATGGCAAGAACTCAATTTCTTATAATGAAAGTTTGATACCGAGACAAATACCGCAAACAAAGTCTTCCCAAGTCCTTTTGCGCCCATCTGTTTGATCATCCCCAGCAGAATATATTGATTTCGGGACCTTGAGGAATATTTCTGGTGGGCTTCGCTTGGACAAGCTCGGCAAGAATGATGTGGAAAAGGATAAGGAAGCTGGCCCATCATGCTTTTCTTCTTCAGCACTTTCGCTGCCTGCCGCTGTCCCCGTTATCATAGCTGGTGGCTTTGCCAAGGCCTTTCCACCAAGCAAAACCAAAACAAAAGTTACACAGATAATACATGTAGCAGGTTCGCAAACAAGGGAGCTCATCGACTTCAAAGGATTGTTGAACGCATTAAGTATAATATATTTTTACCCGGCGATTGTTTATATAATGATAATGTAATCAACAGACAGAATGCTGTACAAGTAATTTAGGGTGGGTGGGCTCAGGTCGAGTGGCGAGGAAGGGTTAAGTGGGAGAGGGCAATTGTATTTGGTCGATTGTTCAAGTTGCGACGAATGGAATTCCTTCTTTTTCAACCGATTTTTCCCCCACCCTACACATGTTCTCTCATCAGTGTGCACCCCAGTGATGAGTGTAGTGAGCGTCAAAATGGAAAAAGGGTACCAACAAGAGCAAAAAAGGACAAAAACGATGGCTCTAGAGACTAAAATTTTCCTGTGCTGCCCGATTATCAAGCACCTTTTGCCATTTTTTTGTGTTTGTTTTTTCACACAGATCGAGGCAGAGATGAAGCTTGCGTGCGTTTTGGCTATGGCTTCACAGGCCCTTGCCGCCGAGTGCAACGGAAAAAGCAAACCAGGGCCGCCGAACCTGGAAGCTGTCATCACCGATAAACCCAAGTTTGTTCGCCAAGTTGCCAATGGCAAGCTGTACACAGTGGGCACAGGGGATGATGAGATGGATGTCATGCACGTGTGGGGCACCCCTTTCGAGATGGGGCAAGCCCAAGGCCTCCTCAACCCGAAGAAACTTGAGTCCTTCATCACTGAGGTCTATTCGTACATGGAGACGCAGATCATCGCCAAAGCTGCGAACAACACCTTCCTAGCATGGGTGGCCAAAACTGGCTTGACCGCAGCACTCGACGCTTCCTTCGAGCAGACTAAAGACTTCATCCAGCCCTACGTGATGCAGGAGCTGGAGGGCATGGCCAATGTGACCGACGTGTCGCTCGTTGACATCAGAAATGTTCTCCTTTTCCATTGAAACGTGCCGCGCCTTTCTGCTCCCCCCACCCCGCAAAAGCATGATTGTCCCGTTCAACTGACTGCTGCCTTGTTGTATATGCAGGTAATGTGGCTGGGCGAACTAACTCGCGGATCTTGCTCGATGTACGGAGCTTGGGGCGAAGCAACCAAGACTCGTGATGGCAAACTGCTGCAACTTCGAGCCCTCGATTGGGACACCGATGGACCTTTCAAAGACTACGCATCCATGACCGTCTACCACCCGAACGAAGGAAACGGACATCCTTGGGTCAACTTGGGCTTCACGGGCTGGACAGCCTCGATCAGCGGTAAGACCCTGTGCAACCAGACTGAGCTCCTTTCTATTCGATTATTCCAATTTCCTCCGTGTCCTTCCCTGAATTGTCCTTTGTTTTTATGCTTTTTTTCTACTTGCATTGCGTATTTCGAAACGAAGGAATGAGCTCAGTGCCTTTGGCTCTTTCGGAGATTGGCGTTTCGTACCCCGACTCGTCTTTCGGAAAGGAAACGTACCTCGCCCGCGGCTATCCTTTCGGCTTCTTGATCAGAGATATTCTGCAGTTCGACAAATCGCTTGATGAGGCCATTAACCGCATCACCAACGCCAAGCGCACTTGTGACCTGATTCTAGGAGTCGGGGATGGAAATGCAAATGCATTCCGCGGTATGGGGGGAATATTGGGGCTCATGAATTCTTCGTATTTTGCCTGTTGACATCGTCGCCATCTTTTGATCGCAGGTTTCCAGTACTCCCCACACGTGGCCAATGTCATCGATGACGAAAACCTTGCGCCCATAGCGGTTCCTGACAGCACTCTGCCTCTCCTCACCCCTCTTGTTGCTGCCCCTCGCCTGCCCTAAGCGCATCGCGCTTTTCGCCCCTTCTTATTGCAAAACACAAGCATGTTTTAAGTATTTGTATGCTCACCGGTATGCTGTGGTAGGATTGGCACCCCAAAATACAGAACGTGGTGTACTGGGGCATGGACTGGATATGCCCCAACGACAACACCATGCTCTCCCATCAGCTCAATTACTACCATGGAAACATCACGGTGGAGAACACGATAAGGTGATTAATTTGGCGACAAATACCGAGCTTCTGCCTATTTAATGTTGAACTGTTTGTTTTTGTTCTTCTCTAGGAACATAACATCTTATGTCCAAACGGGCGACCTCCACATCGCCATCTACGACCATTCCGCGAACGAAATGTACCTTTTGCACCAGTTCACCTTGCTTGGTCTTACCATTTTGTTTATTTTGTTTGAACGTTTTTCTTGACGCGTGGTAGGTATGTCGCTCACGCCCTGAAGACTGGTGGCTCTGGCTCCCTGCCCGCCTACACCCGCCCCTTCATCAAGGTGGACACGGCGGCCCTCTGGAGCGAGCAGCCGCCGACTCTTTAGATTGCGGCCGAACCGGTGCATCGGCCCACTGCTGCTGCTGGCGACGACACGACTGCCGGCCGCCCAGCCCACCAGCATAGCACTTCTGCCTCAGCACTCAGCAGTACTTGCATGGCTGGCCGGCCGGCGCGCTGGGCCGCGCTGTTTGACTGCTGGCGGCTGCCAGCATGCTTGCCTATTGCTACTGCTTGAACAGGGGCGTATAAGCAGTTGCTCGGCCATGCGGCCGGCTGGCCTGCTTTAAACTGCTGCTGCTGCGCCCGGCCTACGAAAGTCAGTCAAGCGCCAGTGCTCAGGCGCCCGGCCGGCCCGCAGCGCCATGGCGACTGGCCTGGCGTGGTAGCATGTGCTTGCTTTGCTACATGTATAGCAGGCCGATACGCCGGGCCGGCCGCCTCAAATACACAGTCCGGCCGGCCAGCAGCGGCCAGTCGGCCCGGCCCAGCGTCAGCAGTCAGTCGCGCCGCCAGAGACTGCCAGCAGCAGGCCAGAGCTGAACCAAAGCTGCTTAAATTAATCGGCCTTGCCAAACATGCATGCCGATCCGATTGCTTGCTGCGGCCTATAGGGCCGTGTCAGCAGCAGCATATGCTGTGGCCGGCCGGTCGTGCGAATGTATGTTGGCAAAAGCGGCCATATGGCATGTACATAAAGAAATAAAGCTCACAGTTCCCCATGAATGGGCTGGACTCCAGGAATAGGTTTGGGTGCTCGTTTTCTCTTCTTCTTCTTGGGGCGCTGCTTTTTGTTGAGATGTTTCGCAACTTTGGCACGTCGCCCGTCCTGTTTTGGCACATCAACATCGGCCCCGATAGGAATGCAGCCATCCGCCCACCATGCAAACACACACACACACACACGACATGTATGCACGCAAAGTAGGAAAACCAAAAAAAAAGGGAATGCAATCTCAAACGAAACAAACAAACCATGAAAGCCTTGAGCGTAGGGTTTCTCTCTTCGTCTCCATCGACCGCACCCGCCTGCAGGAACCAACAAGTCAACCAGTTTCACGGCCTTGCGGAGAGGCGCGGGGCAAGCTGTGTTGCGGGCTAACAGATAATGCAAGAGAGGATGGCAAGTCAGGTACCGCCTTCAGCTCCCACGGAATGCCGAACTCGTTCAGGGTTCTGTACGGTTGGTATGCGTTTGTTTGGTGGGGGTCCCACACCCACAGTGGCCCGACCCACTTTTCTCCTTTCGTGACTGGGTCGCCGGAATGGAGGGAGAATCTGCCAAGGAGCAACGCAAACGGATGAGACGAAGGGCGCGATCCGATCGCAGCAAAGAAGAAGAAGAAGCTCAACAATGGTCGTGAGTGCCTTGGCTTGTTCAAATTGCCGAAATATGTATTATAGAACACGACTTACTCGTCTACATTGCCGTCTTCCAGAAGATCGTAGAAAAAGAGAAGGTTTCCCTTGATGGCTTTGACCTTCACATGCCTGGACCCGTCTTCGTTGAAGCCGATGGGGAACGAAGTGGTGCCGCCTCCTGGGGGGGTGTTGAAATACAGCAACCCGGAGACAAACCGGCTCTCAGAGTCCCTAGAAAGATAGAAAGATCCAACACGGTTAGAAATCTTGCAAATGTCACCGCCATACACACACATACACACACACACACACACATAAAGAACAAACACTAAGAACAAACACTAAGAACAAACAAACAATATATATACTATGACGAACAAATGCACATACCCATGCGCCCCCCAGTCATAATGGGGAGTGTACTCTCCCCCAACTGGATATTTGAGTACCTTCAACAAGTCACACATACAACGTCAGAGTTTTGGGATGGAGAGACTATATGATATGTTTGAGTGATGTGCGCCAGCGAGAAGCCAAATGTGTACATTGATTTGCTCGGCATTTCTCCCCGGGTGGAACAGCTCCTGTGGGTATTGGAGCAGAGCGGCCACCCGCCGGTAAATGGCCTCGCTTATCGGCGACTTGGTGCGGGCCAGCCAGTAAGACTGCGAGGTGCGTACGTTGTCGACTCCCGCTCCCTTGCCGTGGCCCGTGGTGGAGCGGACCATGTGGGGTCTGGAGATGTTGATGATGTAGTCGCACTCGAAGTCGGAGACTATGCCTGTGACATGTCAAAGTTCACGTGAAATTTCATGTAGAAGATCGATCAAGGTGGATTGAGTGCAGCGTGGGATGAGAATTGAAGCACGATAAGACTTTTCGAATACCTTCGACAACAAAAGCTCGGGGCTGTCTGGCGACAACTTTGATCTCCGCATCAAACGCTGGGCGCTGGCAATTACTCCCCCTACACACGATCGAACCCGAAAAAAAAGTAAACAACGAAAAATCTATCAGGGACCCCTGAACCAAAGAGAACCAAACTGAGCCGGAGGGGAGCAAGCGGAGCTGAAATAAAAAAGCTAAGCAGAGCCCTGAAAGCCCTGAGCCGACCTGGGATCGGTGTCTGGGTCGCAGTCGAACTGGGCAGCCTCGGCGGGAATCGAAACTGTGTGAATCTGACCGAACTCGTCGGCGGGCCACAGAGGGAAAATGGGTTTCGTTCTCGGCCACCCCGCGATCCAGTGCACACCAGTCCGCTCATAGTATTCGTCCATGAACCGCATTTCATCTTCGTGTCTGCGGGAGGGGGGAGAGGAGAGAGAGAGAGAGAGAGAGAGAGAGAGAGAGAGAGAGAGAGAGAGTGAGAGAGAGACAGAGACAGACAGACGGACAGACGGACAGACAGAAAGTGAAAGCTGTGTGGGATATCAAGATTGAGAAACGCAAAAACCTTTGAACGTGCTCAGGTAGTGCAGTGTCGTCTTGGAAAACGTATATCAGTTGGTCGGCGCTGATGACATGGTGCACTCCTTTGGCACCCGGTGCGTCAGTCGGCCTGGGCGGGTTCGCGTCCACCTAACACATAGAGGACAAAAGGAGCGTAAGGACGTGCTCGCTGCTGCGATGCAAAAAGTGAACGCCGCGTACCTCAGAAAAGAAAAATTCATGAGTTGTGTAAGTTTGAAATGAGGTTTCTCCCCCTGCTTCAAACCATCCATTCATTTTGGGTCTCCCGCCATCTGTCGGTTTCCAGAAGAGCTTCATCGGTCTGTTGGACAAATTGCGGAACTTGCCACTCATGCCTTCCGCGTAGACACATGCTCTAGTGCTCAAAAGCACGGCGAGGATAGTTTTCACCGTGCTCGACATGCTCGTCTGACAAAAAGAAAAACAAGAAGACAAGAAAGAGAGAATGAAAGCAAGGTTGAAGTCACACTTTGCAACTGCTGTGTGTGCATTTCTTATCTTGTTGTTGAACACCAGAGAGGGGACGGGTGAGATACAACGGCAAGGTAAGCGCAGGGCGCAAGGAGGGGAGAAGAAAGGCGTAGGTGCGATAAAGGCAAACAAGGTCGGTCGGGCACGAGAGCAGGAGGTATTGATTGGGACTGACAAGGTCACCATAGGAACACGACACAGTTTTAAAAAAACCACAGCCCGTGCAGAAGAGTTCACTCAAAAACTTTTTTCAGGGGACGGACGAGATACAACGGACAGGCAAGCGCAGGGCGCGAGAAGGGGAGAAGAAAGGCATAGGTGCGATAAAGGCCAACAGGGTCGGTCTGGCACGAGTAGAGAGGGTATTTAATGGGACTGACGAAGGTCACCATAGGAACACGACATAGTTTGGAAAAAGCAGGCGGTTGGGCAGCCCGTGCGAGTGGCCCAGGTGAGTACACCTGGGTCACGAGTGAGGAGGAAACCCTTTCAGTCAGTCAGAGCCAGCCCGGCGCAACGTCATCATGTTTCAAAATCTTCTTCCTTTGGTCTTGTGAAATGATGAACCGGGTGCGTAGCACACTTTCCCATTTACGCTCCTCCGACTTCCCTCGTGGAAGCGAGGTTGAGGAAGATGGAAACCAGCTTGGTCAAGCGAGAGTTCCCCCTTCGCTGCTGCAGCACGAAGACCTCCTCTTCGAAACCAACCACGGAAGTGGGATTCCCGAAGCCGCCATTCGCTACAGACTCTACGGCGACGGCCCCATCAAGCTCTTTCTTGTGATGGGTTTCATGCAGCCGCTCGAGTCATGGGGCAATATCGTCGACGCCATCATCGGGCGCACAACCCCAGCGGAATGGCTCGCGCGCCACAAGCGGGTGCAAGCCATCGACTCGAACGCCTCCGCGAGCTCCAGCCCCGCCGCGCAGTTTCAGATTTGTGTCTTCGACAACCGGGGATCCGGCCGCACGCGCATTCCGACCGCCTCCCGCATCACCACGTCGCTGATGGCCAGAGATGCGGCGGCGCTGGTGGGGCACCTGGGCTGGGACTGCCGAGCCGCGTTCGAGCAGGCCGGCCCCTGCTCGGCCCCCGCACGCGCCCACTTGGTGGGCATTTCCATGGGCGGCATGGTCGCGCTGGAGGCCGCCTGCCAGTGGCCGGACCTCTTCTCCTCCCTGACGCTCATCAACACCACCAGCGGGGGCGGCCTGCTGAGGCTGCCCGGCGTGCTGGCCTGGTCGGCCGTCAGGCACGCGCTCATCGCGGCCTGGCTCCTCGCCGTGCGAAGCTCGCGCGAGGCGCTGCTGGACAATTTCCTGGCCTTGCTGTACGGGCCGCTGGCGGCGGGGGACAGGGAGTATGTCGTGGGCCGCCTCCTGCACCGCCTCCGCGCCGCCCCCCGCCCCGCGCCCTGGGGCGCAGCCAGGCAGGCAGCAGCCGTGGCCTCGCACCGCGTCAGTGGGCGGCGGCTGGAAGGGCTGCGGCGCGCGGGGCTGCCGGTGTTGGTGTGCGTGGGCGAGAAGGATCGGTTGCTGAGGCCAGCCAACTCGGCACGCCTCCACCGCGCGCTGGGCGGCACGCTGGCCGCCTTCCCTCGCACGGGGCACGGG
>JACKZZ010018382.1_pt1 | contig 11736 bp, 13 predicted proteins | sample 8027871 | NCBI WGS metagenome assembly JACKZZ01 (sample SAMN15724774, study PRJNA655200) | protist metagenome | isolation source: fluorescence activated cell sorting (FACS) single amplified genomes of... | place: USA: West Boothbay Harbor, Gulf of Maine | collected 2000-07-19
AATCGTAGGCGCCATGTAATACAATAGCTGATAACAGTCCAACAATATTCCAAATGACTCTATCGTTAGAAAACTTCGCTTTACCCATAAAATAGCCCATGATAATTCCAAAAGTAGCGTGGGCAGGAACAGCACTAAAGGCTCTTATAAGTGCTACGTCGACACCTCCTTGCAAAACATACATGACATTTTCAACAGCTGCAAATCCCATGGAAACCATTACTGCATAAACAATACCATCAAAGGGTTCATTAAACCAAGTTCTAGGCTGTAAAACCCCCCAAACCATGACATATTTACTAAATTCTTCAATTAGGGCGACCATGAAAAAAGCTTTTATAAATTGTTGCCAAACACTTGACTTGTCAGGAAGAGGTAAAATTAAATCAAAAATCACATAAAGTAACGTTGTTATTACGATAGAAACGATACCGCCTAAAAGAAATGCTAAGGCGAGCATTCGTTTAGATTCTTTCTCATATAAATCCTTAACATAAATATAAATTATGATTGTTGCAATTGGAGCTAATGCTGAAAGTAGTAAAATCATGATGTTAAGTCATGTTTAGACTTGTCCTGAATTTGATCTAAAACAAATTGGTAATAAGATTTATTTTTGGAAACAAAATGATTACTCGAACCGATGGTGTCTATTAATTGTTGAAATACCTTAAAACTAATTGCTTTGACCGCTTGCACTTCATTTTTGTCTAATTTAAATTGTGTAATATCAGATTTTAATTCCGATATAAAAGTGTGGTGAAATTCGTTATCGATAAGATTATTACTATAATTCTGAAATGACTCAGCAACTCTAATTTTACATAAAGAGTCTACTGAAATTGAAATCCCTAATTCTTCGTTTATTTCTCTAATTGCAGCACATTCAATACTTTCACCTGCATCAACATGGCCTGCAACCGACACATCCCATAATAATGGATAAATTAGTTTTGTAGCTGATCGCTGGGCTAATATGACATGCCCACTGTTTTGATAGAACCAGACATGAGCAGTGTTATGGTAATATCCCTTTTGGTGCACGACATGCTTTAAGGCCTTTTTTCCTGTAGGAGTTCCGTCTTTTGAAATGATGTCTATAAATTCCTCCATGACTATTCAATTTAGATAGGGCTAATACATTATCTATTTCGAATTATTTAAAATATGAAAACGTCTCACCATCTTTAATTTCAAGCAGTGTTTCATATATCATCCTAATTACATTCTCAACATCTTCTCGATGAACCATTTCTACTGTTGTATGCATATAGCGAAGCGGTAAAGAAATTAATGCTGAAGCAACACCACCATTGCTGTATGCGAATGCATCGGTATCTGTTCCAGTAGCTCTTGATAGTGCCGAACGTTGAAAAGGTATTTTGTTGTTAGTTGCTGTTTCTGTTATTAAATCGCGAAGCTTCTGTTGCACAGCAGGGGCATAGGCGATAACTGGTCCTTTTCCCATTTCTAGATACCCTTCCTTTTTCTTATTAATCATTGGTGTTGTAGTGTCATGAGTAACATCTGTTACGATAGCCACATTTGGCTTGATGGTTTCAGTAATCATTTGTGCACCTCGTAACCCTATTTCCTCCTGAACTGAATTAGTGACATATAAACCAAAAGGCAAGACCTTTTTATTTTCATGTAGCAGCCGTGCCACCTCAGCAATCATAAAACCACCCATTCTGTTATCAAGTGCCCTACAAACAAATTTATCATTGTTGAGAATATGAAATTCATCAGGATAGGTGATGACGCATCCAACATGAACACCCATCTTTTCAACCTCTGATTTATCTTTTGCACCAATATCAATAAATATATTATCAGGCTTTGGTGGTTCTTCTTTTGTTCTCAACCTTGTATGGATGGCAGGCCAACCAAAAACTCCTTTAACAACACCATTTTTAGTGTGAATATTAACAATTTTACTTGGAGCTATTTGGTGGTCGCTTCCTCCATTTCGGATAACATAAATAAGTCCATTGTCTGATATATAATTAACATACCAAGAGATTTCATCAGCATGGCCCTCTATTACAACTTTGTACTTTGCTTTTGGATTTATCACCGCCACAGCAGTTCCATAAGTGTCCGTGATAAATTCGTCAACATAGGGCTTTAAATAATTCATCCATATCTTTTGCCCTTCCCATTCATAACCAGTTGGAGATGCATTATTCAAATAGTTTTGTAAAAAGTCCATAGACTTTTTGTTTAGAATAGTCTTTTTTGCCATCGTGAAATATTTTGCTCTAAAATAATAATATTAATATGATTTTAAGGCTAAAGCTAATGTAAATTATTAATTTTGTCGTGTGGTTTAATCTCATAATTGATATGCAAAAGATTGTATTTCTTTTTTTAATATACCCGATAGTCTTGCTTGGCCAAATAAATGAAGTAAAGCAAGATACCATCATGTTTAATTATATTAAAATTGAAGGTGATTCTATTTTTCGAACCTCTATCGATTTGGATGAGGTTATGCTTTTACATAAATTAAAGTTTGACAGTAAAGAAGATAGACGTCGGTATTTAATTCTAAAGAGAAAAACAGTCAAAGTTTATCATTATTCTACCTTAGCGGCAACACGCTTAGATTCTTTAAAAGCAAGATTAAATCGCTATCAAACAAAAGGTGATAAGAAACGCTATGCAAAAAAAATTCAAAAATATATTGAAGGTGAATTTTCTGATGAATTAAAAAAGTTGACTCGTACTGAAGGTCAAATTTTGATCAAATTAATACATCGACAAACAGGGATAACAACATTTGATTTGATTAAAGAATTGCGAAACGGATGGCGAGCCTTTTGGTTTAATAATACTGCTAGTTTATTTGATTTGTCATTGAAGCAAACATTTGATCCAATGAGAGTCAAAGAAGATTATCTCATAGAAGATATATTACAACGAAATTTTCAAAATGGAGTGCTAGAGCGACATAAAGATGCTCTCGATTTAGATTTTTTTGAACTTTCGAACAAATGGATGAATTTAACACCAAAACAACCTCCTTCTAGTGGCAGAGCAAACAAAATTTGAAGAATATTTAAACGCTATTTCGCATGGTATTGGTGCATTTTTAGGACTAATTGGACTAGCGCTGTTAATTAGCTATGATACAAGTAAAACAGCTTGGAGTTTATTTAGTGTCATCGTATACGGAATCTCTATCATTATACTATTCACAGCTTCAACGTTATATCACGCAGTGAGTAATCCTAGGCAAAAGCACTATTATCGTATCATTGATCATATTAGTATTTATTTATTAATTGCGGGAACTTACACACCTATTTTGCTTATCACGCTAGAAGATAGTATAGGGTGGATATTATTTTGTATTATGTGGGGGTTGGCGCTTATTGGTATGATATTAAAATTATTTTACACGGGTCGTTTTGAGATATTTTCAACGTTACTATACTTAATTATGGGGTGGATGATTGTCTTTGACTTCACAGCTTTGTCAGATTCTGTTCCAAGTGAAGCTATTTTATGGCTTTTTGCAGGAGGGTTGTTTTACACAGTTGGAATCATTTTTTATGCCATACACCGAATCCCTTATAACCATGTCATCTGGCATTTCTTTGTTTTGGCTGGTGCGATTTCACATTTTATTATGATTTTATTTTTCATAATTTAAAAAATTTGATAATTCATGAGATGTATAGTTGCTCTTATCTATTTAAAAACAGTTGTCTTTAAATACTTATATTCAATTCTCAAAGTTGTATGAAGTATAAATAGTTATGAAAAGAATCATATGTTTAGTGTTAATAGGAGCTTTATCCATGTCTTGTGCAGTCAAAAAACAGACAGTTACTGTCACGAAGCTTGCTGAAACCTCTCAAAGTTGGAATGGCGATGTGTTACCAGATTATCCCGCAGGTAATCCGCTCATAACAGTCTTAAAAATAACCATTCCACCAAAAACAAAACTAAAAAAGCATTATCATCCGGTTATTAATTCGGGGATTGTAATAAAAGGGAAATTGACTGTTATAGACATAGATAACAATGTTTTGGATTTAAAGCCAGGAGAAGTCATCGTAGAGCTCGTTAATAAAATTCATTACGGCATCAACAAGGGTAGAAAACCTGTCGAAATAATTGTCTTTTATGCGGGTACAAAAGATCTCCCTATTACCGTGCTATCGGACAACTAAAATCAATAGTTAATTAAATTAAACATATATAAAAAATTGTATTGTTTGAATCTAAAACAATAACACCCTCATTTAGACACTTAAAGACCTTCTAGCAATTCTTTAACATTCAAGACATCATACATTACGCTGAAATAAAATCTTCGTAAGTGTCAAAAAAATCCTCAAAAGCGCTCATCGTATTATTAAAAAAAAGCATCGTTTTTTGCCAGGTATCCTTATTGTGAATAGAAACTTTGTCAGAGATATGAACATACACTCGAGATATTTCTTTACCATTTTCAAGGTGAAATGTTTCTGCAAATATTGCATTTGGAAGATATTTATTGATTAGAATCTCCTTCAAGGATTGCAGTTTCCTCCAATACTTTATTCGATTTTCAATGGGACCTTCAATATCTAAAGTCACCAAAGCAGATTTGGTATCAAAATGAAATTTGAAAGCAAATCCTTTAATTTTAGTTTGATAAAGAATCCATTTTCTTGGGAATGATTTCCCAAAACTTATCCAAAAATTTTCACGCAATATCCGAGAATCTTCTTTGCTAAACATTAAACAAAATAGGCGATAGCTACGGCAACCACAATAGCCAATATTTTATTTAAATTAAAGCTATGACCATCACTACTTTCGAATAAAATAGTTGTTGAAATATGTAAAAACACACCAATAACTATGGCGTTTATATAGACTAAGTAAGTAGAGTTAATTAAGATGTTGTTAGCGATAACAGTTCCTATTGGGGTCATCATGGCAAATAAGAATAAAAATGATAAAATTTGTATTCTTTTAAAATCTGATTGTACTAAATACATCGTAATTAAAATGGCAATTGGAATTTTGTGTATAATTACACCATAAACCATGTCATTATGTTGATTGATAGGAAACCCTTCTAGAAAGGCATGAAGGCACAAACTTAAAAATAGTACCCAAGGAAATTTTTTACTGTTTTTATGAATATGAACATGGCCATGTTCAGCACCTTTAGAGAAAAATTCAAGAATGATTTGTATGAGAATTCCTGACATAATAAACAAGCCTGTTTGCTTGGCCTCTAAACGTTGATATACTTCTGGAAGTAACTCAAATATAGTTATTGATAGTAAAAAGGCGCCACTAAATGCCAAAAGTAGCTTGATGCTTTTGAATTTCTCCTGTTTGGTGAAATAAACAAAAACATAACCAATTAAAACAGCATAGATTGGAAAAAGGTATTTATTCATAATTACATAAATATCATTATTAGTCGTTCACTATTATGCTTGTTAAATGTATTGAGTTGATAATCACCAAAAACATCCAATAAGGTTAGTTGAGCTTGTTCAAACATGACTTTAAAGTCGTTTAAAGTGAACGCTTTTACACGCTCATAAAAACTAAAATCTTGACCCTTGAAATTAAAAGTAATATCTTTAACAATATAACCATTATTGACAGAGCGTTTAAGATAAAAATCGATACCATCAACTGTTTTCATATCGTCTTGTTTAAGACTATTTTTAACAACATCGATATTCATAAAATCAATAACTCCTACACCGTTGCGTTTTAAATTTGCTTTAATAGCTTTAATCGTATTTAGGTTGTCTTCATCACAATCAAAGTAACCAAAGCTAGTAAATAAATTAAACACAGCATCAAATTGTTTAAAATATGGTGTGCTCATATCATGAACATCAAAACAAAGACGCTCATTTTTTTTTTGTTTGGCTTCACTGATACTTTGTTTCGATAAATCAAGACCTGTCACATCGTAACCAATGCTATTTAAGTACAATGAATGTCTTCCTTTTCCACATGCGAGATCTAAAATTGTTGCATTTTCTGAAATATTTAAATAATTGGTTAGCGCATCCATAAATGACTGAGCCTCTTTATCATCACGATCCTTATATAGAATATGGTAGAAAGGTGTGTCAAACCAAGAAGAATACCAATGTTTCATGTCTTTTGTCATACAATCTCGAGTGTCAAGGCAAAAATACTTTATTTTTGCTTTTTATTAAACATGCAAATATTATTAAAAAGGATTTATTTACAACAATCGATGTAAATAATTGAAAAAAATTACATCAAAGGACATTTAATACTTATGGAAAATTTTAAAATGGTTGCTAAGACTTTGTTTGGTTTTGAAGATTTATTAGCACAAGAGCTCACAAATTTAGGTGCACGTGATGTTAACAAAGGTATTCGAATGGTGAGTTTTTCAGGAGATATAGGTTTTATGTATAAGGCCAATCTTGCACTTAGAACAGCGATTAAAATATTAAAGCCAATATCTAGCTTTCGACTATCAAGTGAGCAAGAGCTTTATCAGCATATTTATAACATGCCATGGGAAGAGTATCTTTCTGAAAATGGTTCACTAGCAATTAACGCTACCGTGCACTCATTACGTTTTAAACATTCCCAATACATTGCCTTAAAAACCAAAGATGCTATTGTTGACCGTTTTAGAGATCAAAAGGGGGTGCGTCCAAATATTGATTTACGTTTCCCTGATTTAAAAATAAACATTCATATTGACAAAAATCATTGTACAGTCTCTCTGGATAGTTCCGGTGAATCCTTACATCGACGTGGCTATAAAACAGCGACTAATATCGCACCAATTAATGAGGTTTTAGCTGCAGGATTAATAATGTTATCTGGTTGGGATGGTCAATCTGACTTCAGAGATCCGATGTGTGGAAGTGGTACCATGCTAATTGAGGCGGCTATGATTGCTTGTAATATTCCTCCAAATTTAATGCGAAAAGAATTTGCATTTGAGCGCTGGCAAGATTGGGATGTTGAATTATTTGAAAAAATAGAATCTTCTTTATTGTCAAAAACAAGAGATTTTCACTTTAAAATATCAGGTTTTGACAAATCACCTTCAGCTGTCAGAAAAGCCTTGGATAATGTGAAAAATGCACATTTAGAGGAATTTATTAGTGTGAAGCATGAAGACTTTTTTAAAACTAAAAAAGGAGAGGATACACCACTTCATATGGTTTTCAATCCACCATACGGAGAACGTCTCGAACAATTAGATGTTGTTGCATTTTATGCTGATATTGGAAGTACTTTAAAACATGGTTATCCAGGAACTAATGCATGGTTTATTACCTCCAACTTGGAAGGTTTGAAGAGTGTTGGTTTAAAGCCTTCTCGAAAAATTAAATTGTTTAACGCAAAACTTGAAGCTCGCTTCGTCAACTATAAAATGTATGAGGGAAGCAAAAAAAATAGAGGTATCTAGATTGAAATTTTAGTTAAATTTTATCGTTGGATTTAGTTAATAAGATTTTGTTAACTCATTAATTACTTTTTGAACACCAGTGGTGGCCTTTTCTGGTACAATTGTTATTTGTTTATTGGGAGCCATTGTTGGTTTTGGGTCGATATAGAAGATGTCTTTTTCTGGTGGGATGTACTGAACTAAACTCGCGGCAGGATAGACCTGTAAGGAGGTGCCTATGATGAGCAATGAGTCTGCTGTTTTACAAATTTCAATAGCTTGGGATATCAGTGGGACTGGTTCACCAAACCATACAATGTGTGGCCTGAGTTGAAAGCCTTTTTCACACAAATCCCCCAAATTCAAGTCGTGTTTCCAATTGTAAATGTGCGAGTCATCATCAGTACTACGAACTTTGAGCAATTCACCATGTAAATGAACTATATTTTTGCTTCCAGCTCTTTCATGTAAATCATCTACATTTTGTGTGATGATGGTGACTTTATGGGTTTTTTCTAAAGATGAAATAGCACAATGTGCGCTGTTTGGGCTCACCTGTAACAATTGCTTTCGACGTTGATTATAAAATTCCAAAACTAATTTAGGGTCTTTCGCAAATCCTTCAGCGGTAGCGACATCCATAATATCATAACCTTCCCAAAAGCCATTAGCATTTCTAAAGGTTTTCAGGCCACTCTCTGCACTAATACCTGCTCCAGTAAGAACTACAATATGTTTCATAGTAACAAATTACTATTTTATTTATCTTTGAAATATATGATTGATGAAAAATTAGTTATTTATCTCGAATCGTATTTGACAGAGCATCGTGTGTCACGATTCCATGAAGTTTTAAAAAACAGAACAAAGTATTTTACAGTGGCCACAGAAGATGTTTATCAACTTCATAATACCAGTGCTGTAATGCGTACTTGTGATGTCTTTGGTATTCAAGAGTTGCATGTTATAGAGGAGCTAAATGTTAAACGAATTGATCGAGAAATTGCCATGGGTGCTCAAAAATGGGTGGATTTAATACGCCATAATTCAACAAAAGAGGCGATTGTATCAATAAAGAAACAGGGTTACCAAATTGTTGCAACAACTCCGCATATTCATGAATGTTCATTAAATGATTTTGACATATCTAAGAAATCTTGCTTCTTTTTTGGAAGAGAGACCGAGGGTCTATCTGATGAGGTTATTAATCATGCGGATCAATTTTTAACCATTCCTATGGTCGGATTTACTGAAAGTTTAAATATTTCAGTATCTGCTGCGATTATTTTACAAGAGGTTACTCAACAATTAAGAGCCTCAAGGCTGAATTGGCAATTATCTAGTCAAGACATCTTAAGAAAAAGATTTGATTGGTGTAAAAAGACAATTAAAAGTGTAGATGCTATTTTGGAACGATACCATGCTGAATAATCATATGATTTAAAGACGCTTGCGACCTCTGCTAAGTACTTTGTATTCTTCATAACATTCACTTAAGGCGTCCAATATTTGAAGATCATTGGCTGTTCTAACAAAGTCTTTTGAATAATTGCACTCAGTAATTAATAAATCTAAATCTACACGATCTACTTGTAATAAGGCAGTTAACATTTGACGATCAAAACGTGCTGACAAAATATTTCGAATCTCGTCATCTTTTTTCATTTTTCTCAATTTATGCATTTCATTTGGACGCTTACCAAACATTTTGTACAAGAAATCGGCTGGATTAAATATGGCTCCCAGAACTCTTGTAATAGCACCTGATGAGCGAGGTTTAGATTCATAACCAGTATTCAATCCAGAAATACTGTATCTAAAGTTTTGTTGGTAAGGAACTTGTTGAATATCGAGTTCAGCATAGCCAGTAAGTTTCATTTGGTTTACAACAACTTCTTCTAAAGCCAACGCTAGTTCAGTCATTTCTATGTTTGCTGAAGTTGCAAAATTAATCCAATCATTTGTTACCCTTACTTTAATAGATTTATATCCTAAGTATGAAAGATGTAGCGTGTCATTTACATTCACTCTAATTGTAAATTCCCCATTTTGATTAGTTGCTGTTCCTATAACTTTGTTAAGATTGACAATATTGACACTTTCAAGAGGAGTTACAGAACCCGCTTCGATAATTTTTCCTCGAACAGTGCGTTCGTTTTGAGCATTTATTTGCAGCGTAAATAAAATGACAATAAGTAGGAGTAATCGATTCATTTAAATAAAATAATGCTTAAAAATACTAAACAAAATGAATTATTCATGTTTTGTGCTTTAACTTTGACTTAAAATTAACAAGAGATATAATTAACGTCTTGAGCGTCTTGGTCTTGAGGATACAATATCAGTTGAGGTGTCTTTATTTTTAGAACGTCTTTGTTTAGAAGCTTTTTTAGTAGATCTTCCCTTGTTGCTGTGCTCGTCATTTTTATCAATACTAGATCGTCTTTCACTTCGTTTATTTCCATTAAATCGATCAGCATCAGCACTTAATCTTCGTTCACTCCGTCTATTTTCTGAACGTTTTCCTCCACCAGATCTTCGATCACTTCTTCTCTTTCCACCACCACGGTTTTTGTTTCGACCACCACCTTTATTTTGACTAACTTCAACATTTACGAATCGACCATCGTGTTTGAAATCTGTAAAAAATGCAAGGACGTTTTCTTCTAAGGCTTTTTCAGTATTGAAAAATGAAAAACTTTCTTTACAATCCAATTTGAAAATATCATCTCTTCCCAGTTTCAAGTTGTCTTTCAAGAAATCTTTTAGTGATGTCCAGTCAAAGCCATCCTTACGTCCAACATTGATAAAATATCGCGTATCATTAGCACTTTTATAATAGTCTTGACCGCTATCGCCAGATTCTGAAACATTTAAATTTTTTGTTTTTTGATAATAATTGAAAAAGCGCGTAAACTCAACGGAGAAAAATTTCTTGATTAATTCTTCTTTTGTAGTATCTTCAAATAAATCATTAATACTTGTTAAATACTTATCGATTTCATGATTTACAGTTGTATTGTGAATTTTATTTGCCAACGACATTAATTGTACTTCACAGATTTCTATTCCATCTGGAATCTCCTTTTTTTCAAATTTCTTTTTAATTATTCGTTCAATACTTTTTATCTTTCGTACTTCGCTTTTTGAGACAATAACCATCGAAATACCTGTTTTTCCCGCACGTCCTGTTCGGCCAGATCGATGCGTATATATTTCAGGTTCATCAGGTAATTGGTAATTAATTACATGTGTAATGTCATCAACGTCGATACCACGAGCAGCAACATCAGTTGCTACAAGCATTTGAATTTGTTTGTTACGAAAAGATTTCATTACGAGATCACGCTGATTTTGACTTAAATCTCCATGTAGCGCTCCTGCACTATAACCGTCTTCGATTAAATGTTCAGCCACTTTTTGGGTATCGCGTTTAGTACGACAAAAAATCACAGAGAAAATATCAGGATTAGCATCTGATAAACGTTTTAAAGCCTGATAGCGATCTCTTGTATTTACCAAGTAATATTCATGAGATACTTGATTGGTGCTTTCATTTTTGTTTCCAACAGTAATTTCTATTGGGTCAGCCATGAATTTTTTAGCTATTGTTGAAACTTCTTTCGGCATTGTGGCTGAAAAAAGCCAAGTATTTTTTTCCAATGGCGTATGAGATAAAATATCAGTAATATCTTCATAAAATCCCATGTTAAGCATTTCATCAGCTTCATCTAAAACTGAATACTCAATTTTAGAGATGTCTACTAAACGTCGACTGATCATGTCTTTCATGCGACCAGGTGTTGCAACAATAATTTGTGCACCTCGTTTTACCTCTCTTGCTTGATCTGTGATACTTGCCCCACCATAAATAGCAACCACATTTAGACCTTTACAATGTTTACCATAATGTTTCATTTCATTGGTGATTTGTAAGCACAATTCACGAGTAGGGGAGAGTATCAAACCTTGAGTAGTTCTGCTATCAATATTAATTTTTTGAAGCATTGGAAAACCAAAAGCTGCTGTTTTTCCCGTACCTGTTTGGGCTAAGGCGACAAGATCAGTATCCTCCTGTAAAAGAATAGGAATTGCTTTGTCTTGCACTTCACTGGGTTTAATAAACCCCATATCTGAAATGGCTTGTAGTAGGTCTTCATTTAGACCTAAATCTTGGAATGTGTTCATTCTGTGTAAATAAGTATTCGATTATAATCGCAGTGTTACTATAAAAGCGTATCGACATACTTTACCTTAAACTTTTAATAACACATCCTCACTCTGAGGAACAGAAACTCTTAAAATAATGAGTTTCAAAGTGCAAA
>JACKZZ010006422.1_pt1 | contig 11733 bp, 11 predicted proteins | sample 8027871 | NCBI WGS metagenome assembly JACKZZ01 (sample SAMN15724774, study PRJNA655200) | protist metagenome | isolation source: fluorescence activated cell sorting (FACS) single amplified genomes of... | place: USA: West Boothbay Harbor, Gulf of Maine | collected 2000-07-19
AAACCGAAGGAAGCGTCAGTTCTCGGGAGTGTTACCGGGACCAGCTATGGCCTTGTGGCCGCGCAGATGTTCCTGGCTGCAGTCAGGTCGTCCACCTCGCGGTCTACGCGCACGGAAGACAATTTTGAGCAAGGAGAGAATGACCTCCAGTTCTGCGGCGGGGTCAGCAAACGCGGCACTTTGCGCCCTCTATCCATTGCGGTTTTTTTGTAAGATATAAGATGATCTTCTACAAGGCTGTCTTGTTTTGATTCACGGGCTGCATTTGCTAACCCTAGAAAGATGAATTGATGAAGCAGAAGCCCTTGTGTACAATGCGAACGTACTTGACAAGTGAAAGAACCGAATCGAAAAGGCGTTTCGAATGATTTTGGAATGAGTCCTCACGCTCCACAAACCCAAACGTTTCAAATTATTTTTGCAGGGATGCAGTCTACTAGTACGACGCGCCTGCCCGTTCTAGATAGAAAAAACAAAGTTAAGAGAAACTTACTTCCTTCTTGTGCGCAACGATATCATTGTCGAGTAGGCTCCTGGAGCCTAATCTAATGTGCGCAGCGATATCGTGTGCGATTCAACGAGGAATAAGTGCGAGCGCATCTTCCCAGTGGAGTCCACTGGGAAGATGCGCTCGCACTTATTCCTCGTGTTTGTTCGTCTCTTCTTGAAGTTGAATGTCTCAGTTTTTCGTTTAAGGACCTGACATGTCTGCGTGAAAATGTTCGAAAAGATCTTGGTGCAGTTCAAATCAACTTCGTCCAAGCAGATGGTGAGGCCAATCGTGAAGTTCGTTCTGTATTCGTGTTCGTTCCTGTTTTCGTCCATAATTTCATTTTCTTTCACTTCTCTCGTGCATTCATGTGGTCTTCGTGCGATTGTGCGACTTTTTGATTGTGTGCCTCTACACGCGTTGAACATGATAGAGCTTCACTTTAATACATCCAAATACTTTATCAACAACTACATCGTTACCAGAGGTTTTCAACATAGTCCCGTTCTTTCAAACCTAGTTTTTGAGACCGCTTCTTGCTTTCCGTAGCCCGAGTTGATATTTTCCAGCTCTGCAAGAAAGTAAGAAGCAAGTAATCTCTAGTTATCGTTCGAATTGATGACAACTGTGGAGCGAGGAGTTGGCGGGAATACCCTTCTGCGCGCAACTCGTTTCCAATAGGTTTGTCCACATTTACTCTCATCCTTTTTGTCTTACACGAAAAACATTATTCATATTCTTCAAAACCAAAAGCAAATTCATCTGTGTTGTGTTATTGAAAAGTCAACTACATCATTCTGATTTTTGTTCTTCAATTTTGCCTTTTCTAACTCTCGAGGTGGTTACAGCTACTATCGAAGGGGCTACCACTACAAGCGCCTATTTGCGAAACCGTCACTCCTCGTCCAAGCAACCAACCCGTCCGCCCCTCGCAGAAGTTCAAGTTGTAGATCATGGGTCGGCGTAAGAAAACCAAGGCCGAGGAGGAGGCGGAGGCCAAGGCGAAAGCGGAAAACGAGAATGCGAGTCAGCTGGAGAAGCTGAAGCAGTTCCTGGTATGCATTGCAAAAGCTGCCTCGTTGTACGTACGGAGTAATTCTTGCATCACAAATCTCTTTTGATGTGTCAAAAAAGAAGTTTGTCATGCACATGCTGGGACAAAAGAAACGTATGAGAAATTGAGAATGCATGATTGCAAGTACTACGACTACGAGTACTACAACCCTACTTTTGCAAAGGATACCCCGCCGACATCAACAAAACCCCGGAGGAACTGGAGCGGCGCAAGCGCGACGAGGAGGACCCACTGATTTCTGATGCGAGCGACGAGCCGACCGACTACGAGTCCCCGGGCACGCCGCCGAAGGTGCCCACCCCCGAGGGGCTCAGCGAAGATGAGTACTACAAGATCTACCGGCAGCGCCGGATCGACGCGGCGCAACGGCTGCAGCGGCGCGCGCGCCGGGCGGCCAAAAAGAAGATCCGGAAGACCACGATCGAGTGCCTGGAATGGCAGCTGGGCTTCAGCGACAACTTTTGCGAGCTCGCGGCTTCGCGGCTGAACAGCCCGATCTTGCGACACTACAAGAAGTCGAAGATTCGGAAGTGCGAGGCCTTTCTGATCCAGGACGTGGAACTGCTGCGAAAACCGAGGTTGGAAGTGAAAAACGCATTTCCGAAAACCTTCAACATGGAAATGACGTGGAACGACCTGCACGAAATCGTGTTGGAGCTGACGAAGCCGAAAGAGACCGAGGAGCAGAAGAAGAAGCGGCAGGGCGTGATGGGCCCCAAGGGGCTGACCACCATGGACGACTTTCTCGACGGCGCCGTCGCCGAGGAACCCACGACAGACGAGGAGGAGCTGGCCAAGCGCAAGCAGGCGCTGAAGGAAAAGGCGGACCGCCAGGCCGAGCTCGCGAAGAAGCGGTTAGATTTAGAAAAGGAACGGCAGTCCACGACCAGTGCTCCCGCCGGAGGGCTGCAGCAAGGAAGTGCAAGTGGTTCTACTTCTCGCGCTGGCACAGGAAGCAGAGGAGCTGCGAATAAACTTCGCCAAGCGGTCGGACAAAAGTTGTTCACAATTCGAAAATTCTCCGCCGGCGGCCGGGTGACGACGCCCTTACCGGGACTCGGACATCCACAGGCTGCCAGTGGTCCTCTTGGAGCAGATATGAACATCAGGGCTGTTGAACAACAAGACTCTACTGCTGGCATCGACGACAAGCAGGCCAAGGAAGAGCGCGAGCACCTAAAAACTGCGGTTTTCGGGGCGAGCGCGGTGAAGAAAAAGAAAACCTACAAGGCCCTCGCCAGTGCGAAGCGGAGAGTAGCGAAGATAACGAAAACCAAAAATGGCGAGGAACAAACGCCGTCGGTCGTGACCGGCGCGTCGGAGGTAGAGGGTGATATGCTCTCGGTTCGCGACGTGGACGCTTTGGTAGGCGGAACAGAATCTTCTTCGCACCCACACCAGCAGAGCCGCGCCTTGATTGACGAAGGGGCGGAGGCGGGCGACGAGTCAGACGAAAGTAGAGACGAGGAGGAAGACGAATCCGATTATGAGGGCAGCTTGGAACAGGACGGTGGCCAGGACATAAACACGGATTTCCCGCGTCCGGCTAGCAAAAAGATGGGCCGTCGGCACCGGCAAATCGAGCACGACCTGGCCGAAGCGGTGCATCTCGGCGGCGAGATCGCGCGGAAGCTGGAGGGTGAAGACCAGAGGGAAGACGAGGCCTTGCTAGCGTCAGGAGGTACTACAGCCGCCAAGGTAGTGGTTCCCTCTCTCGACCTGGGGAAAGTTGCACCTGCAACTACCGTTGGGGGTACCGACGCAGCTGTTCCAAGAGCAGTAGATGAAGCGGAGCAACAAGAAAGCCCAACAGCAAAACGAGAGCTAAGTCCGGCCGAGAAGAAGAAGGCCAGGAAGGAGGAGAAGGCTGCGAAAGCGAAGGCGCAGCGGGAACTGCGCGCTGCCGAAAGGGAAAGTCGAGCGGCAGTAGTAGACGCAGGTGAGGACAACAACACGAAAGCGAAGGTACTAGTACAGCCGACGCTAAGATCGATTGGTGAACAGCCAGAGCATCAAGAGGAGATGAAGAGTGGATATAATCAACCACAAGGCGATGAACAGGACGACTCGAGTACTTTATCACCCTCCGGTGCAATAAAGCCAACGCTTTCTTTCTACGAGCAGATGAAGTTAGAGCGCGAACAGGCCGACCGACAAGCGGCGGAGGACGAGGCGCGGGCCCGGGCCGCCACCGCCGCGGCGCAGAGCAGGAAAAAGAAGGACTTCATATAACCCGCTCAGGTGTTACAATCTCAAGCGTTACAATAGAATACGAAATCTGTGATGCAAGAGTGCATGACCTAGCAAACTCTCATAGGATTGCGCATGACAAGTTCCGGAGCCCCAAGCCCCACTACAATCTGGCGAAATTTGTATTGCAAAAGGTGGAACGCTGTGCGAGTCTGTCATGCTCATCATGCAACACAAATTCCAGACTCTACTGTAACGCTTGAGATTGTAGCGTTTGAGCAAGTCATACTTCAGTTCCGGCGCGGCCGCCGCCGCCGAGCAGATGGAGCAGGAGCGGTTAGTCAACGCGAAAATCGCCGAGGAGCAGCGCGTGGAGAGCGATATCCACAGGAAATTTCCCATACACGTACAAATGCAGTCTCTGCATGACAAAACTGGGGTCTGATCCTAGTTTAGCATGACAAGTCATACACTTCAAATTGGTGAAATTTGTAAATGCATTTTGTACAACTATGCGGGAAATTTGTATTGCATAAACGACAAGAAAAAGCGCCAGGCGGAGGTGGAGGCCGCGCAACAGCGGATCTTCGAGGTGGAAGAGCGGCACCGCATCGCGGTGGAGCGCGAGACCAAGTATGGATTGTAAAAATGTCTGAGTCTGGAAGGTTGGAACTTGTAATGCGGGTCATGCATTCCTGGAAAATCTGTGTTGCATGAACAGCAAAAGAGAGGCATTCTTTGTCATGCAAAAACGCAATTTGTCATGCGTGCTAGGCATCAGCAGGCCTCTCAAAAACTTGTCATGCTTGGCTGCCATTGGAAGCGCTTCAATCATGCGCAATGCAGCATCACAAGTTTCCAGACCCAGACATTTTTACAGTTGATACCAAGCGCAAGGAATTGATCAAGCTCGAGGAGGAGAAAATCCTGGCCGAGGAGCGGCGGTTGGCCGCGGAAATCCGGTTCGAGCAGGAAGAGCTGGCCAGAGAGGAGGCAAAACGGAAGAAATACGAGGAAGAGATGCACTACGAGTGGTCGCGGATGCTTTTGAATGATTTTGACTTCGACCGGGCGTGTCTCGCGGCGGAGAAGCGCGCCGAGTTCGAGGCGCAGATGCGCGCCGAGGCGGAGAACCAGCGCCGGATTGCCGAGGAGCGCGCGCGGATCGAGGAGGAGACAAGGAAGGAAAAAGCCCGGCTGGAAAAAATGCGCGAGGAGGCCAAGAAGGCCGAGGTCGAGCGGCAGCAGGCCGCGCGGTGGGAGAAACGGGAGGCTGTGGAGCGTGAGATGGCGCGGCAGAGCCAGTTGCTGCTGGAATCGGTCCGGGGGAAGCCCGAACCGGAGGAGGAACGGACGCCCCGGGAGCTGCAAGAAATATTGGAGGGGAAAGTGGGTAATATGACTCCGAGAGACGTGTATGGGGAGATGAAAATCGACGTGGAAGTAGAGGGTGCCAAAGGTGAATCTGTAGTCGCACGAGATGGGGACGACCTGGTGCCACAGGACGGGTCCGGGTCGCGCCCGGGGTCTTCGCAGGCGTCCGACAAAAAGCGGCCGCGGTCGCGGCAGAGTAGCTCGCGACCGTCAACCCGGTCGTCGAACAAAACAACCTCCTCGCGCCGGTCCGCGGCGGGGTTGGGCGCCGAAGGAGTGGGAGAAATAGTAGGAACCGAGGAGGAAGTAGTAGGAGCCCCTGCGTCGTCCGCAACAGGCACACTTGTTCCCCCGGAGCAGCCAGGCACCGAGCAAGAGGCTCTTCCTTCCGAACAAACCCGAGCTAGCACTTCTGCTTCGGGGGCTCTTCCAAAAGACGGCATACTTGCAGGTACAACTAGTGGTGACCCTATTTCCGCATCGTCCGCTGTTGACGATAGAGTCGAAGGCAGAACCACCGAGGATCAACATCCCATGCGCGGGCTGCTCCCCTCCGCATCCACGCAAGAACAGCAGCTACACGAAGACCTTCAGGCGGACGACACGCGGACCGTGACGGACAGTGTGCTTTCCGCGCGCGGGCTGGACACCGCGACGATCACGAGCACGCCGCGGATGCCCAGCGCCCGCGACGGCCGCCACGTGATGGAGAAAGACAGTAGTGTCCCGGGGTCCAGCGCCGTCTCCATGTCGGAATCGGAGACCGTGCTCCGCGGCAAGGCGGCGGGGACGCCGAGGGAACCAACGGCGTTCGCGGGAGCTATGGAGTTCTCAAGCGTTACATTGTCAGTTGTCACATGATGATGATTTGTCAGTAAATACATGATCAAGCTACTTCGCATGATGAAGATGTGGACCTATGTATCGGTCAAACCGCGACCACACTAATCGGTGAGAAGTTAGCAACTCAGCATGACCATGAACATGATGAGATTGAGAGCGCAGCAAGGATTTCAAGGCAGCGCCATTCTTCGCGGAATAACTAGTACACCAAAACACGAACATCAGCAGGCCCCTGATTATCCTAGTCATGCGCCTCAAATCAATAATCTAGCCTTGAACTACTACTGCCAAGAAACCAATCACGATCTCACCTTTACAGCGCCGGCGTTCAGAGTTCGAGACTACACATAACAAATTCGCGAATGGCAAGAAAACAGCCTTGCAACCTGCCGTGTCTGATTTGTAATGCGAGAGGTGCAAGAACCTCTACCTCACCCCTTTTCTTTTTGCTACCCTCGCGTCACAAATTCGTGTTGAGCATTTGAGAATGTAACGCTTGGAGAATTCCATAGGCCCGGGCACGAGTTCCGCCGACTCGGACAGTGTGGCGCATCAGTCCGCCACGGAATCCGAGGGGGGCGCGGGGAAGATGAAGAAGGCGAAGAGAACACCCCGGCTGAGTGCGAAGCACGCGCCGATCCCGGAGGAGATGACCGCGCAACTCGACCAGGACGCCGAGGAGGCCGCGACAAAGGCGCGGCTGATGAAGGAGCAACTGATGGAGAAGCGGCGGCGCGAGGCGGAGGAAAACGGGTTGCCGCCGCCACGTATGCATGGGAAAAACATCTTCGCACTCGCTGTACTACACAAAGCAGTCTGGCATGACAGAGCTGTCCTTTTACCTGAACCTGCATGACAAGTTTCGTTTCTCCTTGTGAATAAAGACTTTGTCATGGTGCGATTTGTGCGTAGTGCGATGGTTTTGCAATGCATACCGTGGGAAGAGGACCTGGATTTTGACGCCTTGGACGAGGAGGAGGAGGACGAGGAGGGGCTGGATACGGACGTTGAGGACCGAGAGTTTGTCGATTTTCACGACTGGACGCCGAAATCTTCCATGTTTGACACGGAGTCCGAGGACGATTTTCAGCAGGACCGGGCGGACCTACAGGTGATCAACGACAAGGAGGTGAAAAAGGCCCGCGAGGCGGAGGAGCGCGCGGTATGCATTGCAAAAATGTCTGGGTCTGGAAGGATGCGAACTTGTGATGCTGCATCTGGATTCTACGAAAATCTGTATTGCATGGACAGCAAAAGAGGTCCAGTTTTTGCCATTGCGAGAGGGCATCTCTCATGCGGTATAAGCATCAGAAAGCCCTCATAAAATCTGTGATGCAAGGGCATGCATCACAGACATGAGGAGCTCAACATGCAAAATGTGCCTGACAGACCCTGCATCCGTCCAGACCCAGACATATTTGCATTTGATACGCGGAGCGCATGGGCAAGACCGTGGAGCGCATGGAGACGCCGCGGACGCCCGAGCCCGTGGAGATCGACGTGTTGAACTTCGACCTAGAATTCGGCACCGCCAAGCCCGGCACCGAGCTACGGCTGAAAGTCGCGGAGCGGAAACAGGACCGCCTGGAGCGGAAGACCACGGCAAACATCCGCAAGTCGGTCAGTATGAAGTACGAAAAGGACCGCTACGAGGAGTACAAGCCGGAAGACCCGAGCACGAAAAAATCCGACATGTTTGGCTCCCCCACAGCGGAAATAAAGGGCTGGCTGAAGGTGCAGAAGATGTTCAAGTTCATGGTGGAACTGAAGCACAAAGTAGAAGAACTCCGGTTGGAACGCATGACCCCGGACCAGGTGCACGCTTCTGACGAAAAGGGCAAGTACGTTAGCTTCTTCCAGCCGGTCCCCTTCCAACTGCCCGAAGACGTCCAGTACCGAATCACGAGTACGGGGGAAAAGCGCCGCGTCAAGCTGCCGGAGGAGAAAATCCGGCTGCGGCAAATCAGCGCGTGCAACGCGGACGAGCGGCTGCGATACGTGATGAAGAAACCGGACGCGATCAGTTGGATCTCCATGGTCTACGAGTGCACCTTTGCGTTTTCGTTCGAAAAAACGATGATGCAGGAGGTGGACCGCGCGATGCAGCGCATGAACCTGGAGCGCGAGCGGCTCGAGGAATTGCACATGAAGTGGCTGACCTTGTTAATCAAGTCTAAATTCGAAAACGGCGAAAAGTCGCCGATGACTAAGGAACTGCAGAAGATGGTGGACCACCTGCGGGAGAAGCACGAAAATTGGCGGCCGGAGGAGTCGCTGGAGCGGAACTTCCGGGACGGGGTGCGGTTTATCCAGGGTGTGCGGGATGACCCGGAGTTGTGGCGGATTCTGATCAAACACCGATCGTTCACCGACGAGGAGCTGGAGGTGGATTATTTGTTCCCCGACCGGCTCGTCGTGGAAATTCTGGACCCCCTGCGGGTAACGCCGGCGAAGTACCAAATGCTGATCAGCACCAGCATGTACAACGGGAAATTCTTTATGAAGGAGGAAGAAGCGAAGCAGCAAATCGTGTACCAACTGCGCCCGGAACCGCTTTCCACGGTGTTGGCCGGCTACGCGGTGAGGAAGTACAAGTCGGAGGACGACTTGCGACGCGAGCGCATGGTCAAGCAGCGCCGGCGAAACCAGCGGAAGGTCGACCACGATTTCCAGAATCAGCTACGGCTGCAGGAGGGCCTCGACATGCTGCCCACGCCCCTCAACACGCCGAGTGAGCCGGACATGCAACCGGAGGAGGGTCCACAGATGATCAGCATGCAGCTGCCCGGGGTGCAAAAGGAGGTCATGATAGAAGTCGAGGACGAAAACAAAATAGTAGAACCAGGCGGTGAGGCAGCGACGTGAACGCCGGGAGGAAAAGTTGTTGTGTATAGCTCCAGTTTGGCGAATATATGATTTTCATTTTTCGATCCTCATCCCCGACATCCATATCTGGTTGTACGACTTGAATTGGTTATTTTCTACATAAAGTTACAGTATCTCTAAGTATAAGATAAGTAAAAATCCTTTCACCTATTTCATGCCTTGTTCTGTACAGACGAAATGTACCCCATTCCATGTCGAACAAACGTGAAGTTGGTGTCTTTCCAAGGTAACAAGTTAGTAGTGTCCGGTGTGGTGTTCTCCTGCCGTTTGCGTCACAAAAAATCAAAATGGATGCAGTACCATTTCATGGTAGGGTGTTCGAATAATTTAAATTTTTCCACCATGCAGAAGATCCAACGTGTGGACTACAGTGATCCTTCACCTGTTATCAATTTGAAGTTGATAGAAAATCGTCACAATGATGAATGCTACAACGAACTTCGTCGCCAACCACGTACAACCACGGCACAGTGACTTTAGGTCAACTCTGGTCCTTTGCATGATCCATCGATCCGTATAGTACCTGTACCTCCGTGTACGCTCTTCTAGAAGCAATACTAAGCAACATTTCCTGTCCGTCGTGTTTCAACATGGTGCGTGATGTAGTCTCTCTCAACCAATCGCTTTTTCAGTTTCAGGAGAAGCAGCTCTTGTTGAAATGTGGACCATTGAATAACAATCGTCCTACCACCGCTAGAGGGGAAAATAACAAGTAGCTTCATCTCTTGGCTCTTGAGAACTTCATTGAACAAAAATCAAATCGCTGACGCTTTCGTGTGGTCTTCAAGTGTGAAAAAGGAAAAACAAAAACCAAGAAGATGTTTGTCGCCAAGGAGCGTCGTTTCTGCAAGCCCCTGCTGGAGCAGCTTGCCAAGCAAAGACCAGCATGCGGGGCAACCACGGCAGTTCCAGCACTGCAGGCAGAACAAATGTGGATGCGTTTACCAAGCGCGCCGCGAGGTGGCAGTAGTCTACGAACACGGGGGCATCAACCTCAAAGCTATGGGGCGACGAGAAGTACCTGCCGCAGCGTAGATCATGCGTCTTTGCTGACGAGCTCCGCAAGAAGAAGAACATACTCCACGTTCCTTGCAGCTACGCGCCGATCTTCGAGTTTTCCCGGTGTTGATGTTTCGATCACGAATAATAAATTGGGATTGGCAACAAAAATTACAGGTATAACTGCAGCAACTCCAAGTGGTCCAACTACCACCACAGCGCTAGTACCAGAGAACGAACAACATCAACAGCCACTACAAATAAAACGTCGTAGCTTTGCCTCCGCTTCTCGCAAGGACGTGGGGGACGGCGAGGGGGAGGGCAAGCGGATGTCCGAGACGGAATTTCATTCCCTGGCGGACGACGCGTTGAATGCGTGTCTGGATTTGATCGAGGACCGGAACATCGACGAACAGATCGAGGTATCCTGTGTTAAAGTATCGCACTCGTAGTAATTGCTTTCATGCATGACAAATATCCCTTTTTCTTGGCTGAATCAGCATGACAAATTCCATTTTTCCTTATGCAAAAACTTGTGATGCGATTTATACTAGTACGATACTTTTGCAATGCATACGAGGACTACGACTTGGCGGACGGGGTGCTCAAGATCGTGGTCACCGCGAAGGACCAAATTGTGGTGAACAAGCACAACGCCATATCCTGAGTAAAAACGCACCCACACCAGAGTTGTAATGCAGATTTGCAAACACAGGAAGTCTTGTAATGCGCATCCCCATGAGGATGAAAACCATTTCCAATCGTGTTTTGGAATTTGTGATGCTGTGAACAGGATGAGCAGCTGGATTTGTGATGCGGCTGCACTTGCTAACCTGCACTACACTGCATAGCGCAACTTGTCATGCGTGGCTCACAAACCTCCTAGGTTTGTGTTGCAAAATCCTCATCCTGACTCTGGTGTGCGTGGGTACGTTTTTACACAGGATACGCCACGCAGCAGATCTGGTATTCCAGTCCCTGCGGCGCGCAGTACTTCGACGCTCCTTACGGGGAACTGGTCGGGGCGCTGGAGAAAGACTTGGGGGAGTTACTGCCTTGATGACAAGTACGACGAGCGTTTTGAACAAAAAATGACTATAGAACTGTTGACTCAGAAGATTACTCTAAGCGACTGCGTATCTCTTTGTGTTTCATATTCGTATGAAAATGCGACGATGTCGCGCAACACGAAAATTGATGAAGCTGCGATCTACTGAAGACGTGCGCAGTGCCGCTTTTAGTTGTGCCTTCCAATCGGCGCTACATTGCCGTCCGATGCGCTCTTGTAATTGTTGTTCAGCCACTGTGACTGTGTTTATCGAGCCAAATGTCTGCAGTCGAATGGCAATCGAAGGGCTCAGGTGTCTCACAAGCTAGCGCAAGCGGCACGAAGTGGCGCCGCGCGTTTGCGGCGCCTTGCTTAGCCTCGTGGGCGCTGGCTTGGGTGGCGGTCCCACGGGCGAGATGCGCAAGCCACTGAATGGCAGGGCCGGACTCTGCATCCACCGCCTCCGGCACCCCCAAAACGGCCTCGCCTTCGCCGGGAACTGGGGCAACATGTTCGGCAAGGCCTTTCCGGCGTCGGCCCGCCAACTACGTGCGCTACCAGTGGCGCCACGCTGCGAATGTGGTGCGGCCCGGCGATCGGGCAACGGGCCGGGATCCCGAAGACGCCGCAGCCGCCCCGCGGGAAAGTACAGGCGCGCCCGGCGTGGGGCGCCGGGGGCTTCCGTTGCTCGGCGGTGGCGCTTCCTGCCTGCGCCGGCGGCCGAGGTCGCGCTCGCGGGGGTGGCCCATGGGGGCCAGGCGGCGCGATATTGAGACGGGGCGAGCAATCTGCGCGCCCTACCGGCTGGAAGCCCGTCGCGCGAGCTGC
>JACKZZ010023774.1_pt1 | contig 11733 bp, 4 predicted proteins | sample 8027871 | NCBI WGS metagenome assembly JACKZZ01 (sample SAMN15724774, study PRJNA655200) | protist metagenome | isolation source: fluorescence activated cell sorting (FACS) single amplified genomes of... | place: USA: West Boothbay Harbor, Gulf of Maine | collected 2000-07-19
GTGTCGTGGAGCCTGTGCAAGGGGGAGATGGGAAACGGAACAACCACGAAGCGAACGGCGGAGCAACGAGATGCAAGTTCTCCACAAAGAAGAAGGGATGCAACGAGTAACGGCAGCGGAATTGCTGTTGCGAAAAAAGCAAAAACGGACGTCGTCGCCATTGACTTGCTCTCGGATTCAGAGTGATCTCTTCACCATAATCGATGAACACACAGCAATGGAAACGAAAATCCTGCTCCGCAAGCGCAACACTTGCTACAAAAAACACTCGACTGAAAAATGAAAAATTAGGCCCATGACATCGACACCTTCCTTCTTTCAGTTTCAGGAGGGATGTATTACCTGTTCAGCGAAACTCGAAGTCTATCATCCAAAATTCATCTCGGTATCTAAATCATGTGTGATGTCAACATGATCATGGAATTATGGATATGGAAATAGATGATATCATTTTCATCATCAATTTATTTGCAATTTGTTTTTTTCCAATTAGAAATTGAATGAGAAGAATCAGATTGTTCAGAGGGATGATTATTATCTCGTTTTTTTCATCTCGATTGAATTTCAATTTGTTTGATGTGGATGTTCACATGGAGTCGTTTGAAAATTATTCTTTCATATTTCCATATGAATTTCATGATATCAAAAGATTTTCTCCATGTGTCAATGAATAAGATAGTTCTTTCTTTCTTTCTTTCCATGCCCGGGCATGGCTTCAAATGTTCAAGGCCCTAAAGAATCCGTTTCATCCATTTTCAAGCTGCTCTCTTGATCATCAATTTCCTGCTACGAGAATAAGCACCTGCTACGAGAATAAACATAAAAATAAAAATAGATATAAAGTATAGCTTTTTCGGGTCTGGTGAAGATCTAACTCTCCTATAAGATAGTTTTTTTTCTCATATTTATTTTTCGTGAAAATTAGGTAGGTGAATCAATGTATGTGGAAATGGATCGATGTCATAGATTAATAAATTTTGAAAATTTTTAGAAATTTTCCCAAGAAATTATGGGATATATTTTTTCATCGATATATGTGATTATTTAAGGGATAAATCGAGGTGTCTCTCCTAATTCCCACATGAAAATATCTCCCATCATTCATTGAAAAATAGAATCTGGACAAATTGATGATCCACAAATTTTCTTTGAATTTATTCAATTCAGAAATCGAATTCCGATATTCATTATCAATTTCAAAGAATATATAAGATCCAATCCATCTATCATATGAAATTCCAAATCATTTTCTCATTCATCCGACCAGATATGATGAGATTCATTTCGTTATATGTTTGAAGATTCTATTCCGAAAAAAAAAATAAAATTTTTCTCTCCTTATTATCATGTCTGGATATAATTCATCTCAACACAAATTGTCATTTTGGACCGATCCGAGAATATCTTTCCATCATTCTCATCATCATATTATGGAAATTTTCATAATCCCATAACAATCATCATCCTCTAATCCAAGATATATATAAATCGGAATTTTGGATGGATTGAAAATATTATATGGAAAAAATTATGATCCGATATTTCATAAATTTCGATTTCCGAACAACCAACCATGATCCCAAATTCATGATCCGAAGAGAAATAAAGATGAAGGACAATCTCGGACCGGGCCGACGATGAATTTGAGTTATGCCCAAGACATGACCAGAAAGAAAGAAAGAGAAATAATTTGAATCCATTTTATGTCAATAATATATCCATGATGTTTTCCAGAATTATCTCATCGGACAAATCAAAATTCTTCCTGATGTCATGTTGCCCAGACATAGAAAAACAGAAGAAAAAAAAATATGAATGCCTGATCAAAGTAGTCAAGACGAAAAAAGAATGTGGCTGTCGGTATATTTCAAAGGGGATTCATCGATCTGTGTAGAGTGGTTGAATGTTTTTAGTCTTTCTCTTTTTGTGCAATTCGAAGATGCGTTATTGACTCGGAAACTGATGAATGGGGTGTAAAGATTAGATGGCTCCTCCACCTCGTCCTGCGATTTCGTCATATTGTAGTTCGTATCTGTATTGCCATCCCCATCGGCCGCACAAATGCTTGCATCAATGTCCATCTTTAACTTCATGCCTCGGCACGTTTGCTTTTCTTCTCCTTTTTAGATTTTTTCGTCGAGCTTGGCGTGGATTTCGGTGGTTTGGGTTCTCGGAAAAACCTCGTCGCGCCACTGGAATCATTGAAAATCACAAACCAGTATTCCCGTTGTCCTCGCTTGCTCCCTTCCGCCAGTCTCTTTTCGTACCCCCGACAGTACCACCACGCACCGTCCAGTTTCAACGCAAATCGCTCGCTTTTCGTTCCAGCATTGTCGGTATACCGTTTGACCCTTCCGCTGGAAGTCGTGCCGTTCCATTCGATCGTGATGTGTTCATCCTCGCCCGCAGTATAGACTTGCAGCTCCTTCTTTCTGAACGATTTCGTTTCGTTTTGATCCTCATAATTATCGTGGCCCACACCGCCGCGACCACCGGCAGCAGTCGAAATAGTACTAGTACACTTCCCTGACTCGTCAGGAATTTCACTGTCTTTCCTACAGCCACGCGCTTCTTTCATGAATTCCCCGTGCGCATTGCATTCTTGCCATGCAGCGTATTCGTCTTTTGCGCAGCCGGCGAGGAGCACCTTCATGCAGTCCGCGGGAGGCGGGTACAAGGTCGCGCAGGATTTTTTGCGACTTGTGCTTGATGTTCTGTCGTACGACAAATCCGGTGTGGCCGCGTGGGTGACTTCTAAATCAGGACTGCCGCCGGCGACGGCCTCCACAGAATCCAGGCTCTTGCCGGAGGACGTGATCATATGTGATGAATCGAGGGGCTGGGGCGCAGGTCCCATGCGTGCGGGTACGGATTTATGTGGGGATAGCAGGTGAGCAGAACCGTCGGAGGCCCTTCTCGCGCCTTGACCGCCACGGTTGGTCGCGTTCTCCTCGCAGTGCGCCGGAGCGTACGCGTCAAACTCCGGCTTCGCCGGCGCCGGCGTCCCGATGTAGAACTCTTCCACCAGGGTTGGTGCCTGAGAGCTCGAAGATTGCGCCGGTTGGCGTTGAATTTGTGGCACGTCCACTGCAGGTGGCGGTGCGGGGGCCTGTTCTTGTTCCCGTGAAGATGATGCCGAAGAAGTCCACTGCGGCTGCGGCGCGCTGTGCCATCCACTTTGACTTTCTTGATCGGTGGCAATCATTCCTGCCGTCGGCGCACCAAACGCAGCGTGGCTGTTGTCATCGCGGTGCTGGTGTGCGTTTGGTCTTGCTCTTGGGGAACCACACCAAGAGGAAGAGAATGCTGCTCCAAAAGTAGCAGTACCATTACCACTACCAGTACCACCGCCAGCAGAGGACTCGGCATTTGGAGAAGCATTCGACGACCAAGCCGTTGAACAGGTCTTGTTTCCGAGAAATTCGTCCAGCAATCCGCGATTGCGCAAAAGCGGTTCCCAAAACCCGAAGTCCGGAGTCTTGTGCTCGAGGTATGAAGTATCAAGATTCTCTTGCCGGTCCCGGCGACGCTGACCCTTGCTTCCTTTGTCCGACGGAGAAGTACTCGTGATTCCGGGAGAGTTGGCGGACGCGTTCCAATCACGAGCGTCTTTGCCCTTCTTGCCTTTGCCCTTCGATCGCTCGTCTACTCGAGATTTCACATCCACTTTGTGCGTCGCACGGATCCAGCACTAGTATGCGATTTATCGTTTTCAGAGTGAAAGTGCTGCTTTTTGTGCATCACAATTTATCGTGTTTGTGCGGGTCATTGTGCAAAGTGAGGTAGGCACAGTCGAGGCACTACAAATGAACGCAAAGAAAGCAGTGACCAAAATCAGAGCAAAACAAAATGCAAATTGTAGCTAGTGCGCACGCGCAATCACAATCAGTTCCTATACAAAAGTGAGTAAATTTTCTGTACCCAATCTCCCCGCATCTGATTTCCGTTTTTGTCCCACTCGTACAGCTCGTACCGCTTTTGCTCGAATCGCGTGTTTTCCTGCATCAGCTGTTTCAACTCCTGCCGCGTCGGCGGCCTCGGAGGGCCTTGCCAACTGCCAAACTGTCGCTTCGGCAGATCGCAACTCAGGACCCACATCCCTTTTTCGTCGCGGGCGATGCGCTTCTCTCGGCGAAGGGCACGGTTTAGATCACCTATCGCGTACTCCATCAATTCGGTGCCAAGCTTCGCTCTCGCGGCTTGCGTTTCGTTGCGCTTCACTGCTAAAGCGTCCTTTTTGGAGAGGACTTGTCTGTTCCGTCCTCCTCCTCGTCCTTTGTCGGACGATCTGGTCGTGGTGTTGCTGCTATTTTCACCGGCAGTATCCTCCTGTCGCCCCTGGCTGCGACCTCCGGCTGGTCCTCCACCGCCCTGCGGACTGTCGTGCCACCTACTTTCGGACGAGGCGTCGCGGTTGCTGGGATCCGCGGCGTTCTCAGCCCACCAAGGCGACGAAGTTGTATCTTGCCATGCTCTGTCTCCATCGTCTGGGGCACGGGAGCTGCCTGCGCTCTGTTGATGGTGTTCTTGGTCGTAGTTGTACCGACGAGAATCTTCGACTTCGTTCCCGGTCTGCCCATTACCACTCTCATTTCTTTCGCCTGACTCGGTCCACCCGCTGGTTGAGCTTCCAGCGGCTGTGGCCGCGGAGGTGTTATCCGAGTTTTTCTGCCACCAGTTGTTCCAGTTCGGGTTCCAGTACGTCCAGGACTTTGAATTTTCTTGAGTGTCCGTGTCATTATTATTCCACGAACCTGCATCGTGAGTTTGCCAAGAATTCTGCTGGAAATTTTGCTGCTGGCGGTCCTGGTGCGTCCCATAGCGCGAAGATGAATCCCCGTAGTACGTCGCCTGGCTCGTCCCATCGCCGTAGTCTTGCCAGCCCGAGGAGCCGGAGTTCCAGTAACTCGTTCCTGTTTCCTGCGTATTCTGCGGTCCACCACTCCCAGCTGGAGCGGCACAGGGAGGAGCACCTCCAGCTCTGTTCTCGCTACGCCAGCCGTAGCCACTGCTTGTCGTGTATGTCGAACAAGAAGGCGTGTTTCTCTCGCTATCGTAAATATGCGCATTGGGATTAGTCGCGACGGAGGAAGACATGTTGTCCGCGTTGGCATTGCGAATGCCATAGGAGTTCGAGCCAGACGCCATAGTGACAATCAATTTGTTGATAAAATAATCAGGGAGGTATTTCTGGCCGTAGGTACGTCTGTCGGTACGCACCAGCAGAAACGAAAGATGTAAGCTACAAGATCTATCAAATACTACAAGTGCAGCGAGGCTGATGCCGAGACAGATACTTACTTTGTCGAAGTGGCGAGCTGAAGAAATGCACTAAAACCTCGTTTCTTGTTTGTGACGATCTCAACATCTTAGGAAGATCTCAAAGAAATCAGCCGAAACTATCATGGTACGTGCACATGAACTGAACATCGTGTCAGACCTAAAGTAACACAGCTTGCTGCCCGGGAGAAAACGCGTGTAGCAATACACAGAGCGTGTAGAACAACACCAAAAGATGAAACCCGTGTGTGTACTATGGTATGTGAATGTGATGGTGTTGCAAAGACGTAAATCCTGGCTCTTCGTCATCTGATCTAAACTATCACTTGGTCAACATTACGTCCTCCATGGTGCACAACCAAGCATGTACTTTTCTGGGGTGCGACGGCTCAAAAGAAAAAGCTGAAGAGGCAGTTGCATCCGCACACGGGACCACCTCCTTGCTAGTACGAAATATAGTTCTTTCTATTCCGTGCGGGTGAAGAGTCATGCTGGGGGGAGAAATGCGCGTGGTTTGTGTTTGATCGAAAGTGAGAGGTCGTCGAAATGTCGGTGATCTTATTGGCGCTGGTTTCAAAACTCGCCAGCAACAGCGGGCGCGAAACTAGTTGTATACTTTGGTTTTCTTGTCGAGGGAGGTCGAGGTCCAAGCTCGAGTTGGTGTATGGGTAGACCGGCGTGTCATGGCTATCATAGTTTGTGTTTTTCAAAGTCATTATGCCTATGCTAGGGGTCGCACTTCTAGGCCTAGCCCGAGGGGGTGCCGGCGCAATGACATTGTGTACGGACTTTGTTGAGGATTGGCTATGACTAGCAACATCAAAAAGCTTCCACTTCCCGTCACTGCCTGATCGTTTCTCGGAAATAGGTACATTGTCGAAACGGAGCGCAGCTCCGGCTCCTCCTACAGCCGCCTTATGATCTCTGCTCGTGCTTCTATTTCTAGCCTCCGGCGAAATTATAGGGCTGACTTCGCGTCGTGCTCCGTCCGTGGCTAAGGGAGTGGCAAGCGGATCTACGTCACCAGTGTACTGGTCATAAAGCGACGGCCCACTGAGCCTGGCCTTGTGGTGGCGGGATGCAACTGCAGCATTGGTGGCGTTATGGTTATCTCTCGTGCCTGCGCGTCCCCTTGCAGAGTAACGATCGCGTCCAGTCGAAATATGTTCCTGCCCCGCTACATACCACTGCAGAAAGGAAACGTTCCCTTTCGGCGAGGTAAGGCCGAGTCCGTCACTGCCTTCGTCATCCTCGGTGGGCGAAAGAATCCGTCTACTCTTTCGTTTATTACTAGACCTGCTCGCGCTTCTGCCAAGTTGATTTTCCTCGTCGTCAGCAGCTTCCTCTTCCTCTTCCTCTTCCAGGAGGGGTAGATTTCGGCTTTTGGTCGTACTGGGCTTGGCAAAAGCAAAATCTCGTCCTGAATTGTTCATCTTCTCTGCAGCGGCGATGGCGTGCGCTATTTCCTTTCTTTCCAAGGTATGCAATTTTTCCTCCCGTCCCCCGCAAGCGTATCCTGCGCAAAACTCGCTTCTCACTTACTCATAATGCGCTTCGGAATACTGTCAGGAGTGCGGAGTACAAGCGAGAGCTCGGGCTCGTCGCTCCTTAGCTAAGAACAAGGAGCACTTCAATGATCGATGCAACCATATTCCTCGCGTCAAAATGAGTATCGGAGAAATATGCACACAGGATACGACGCAGAAACTTTCTACACCTCCCATGCTGCGTTAGCGGAGGCGCAGCAGGTGCTGAGATGCGGCCTTGCTTCCCTCTTCGCGTGGTAGAGCATGTTTATTACAACACGCCCGGAGAAGGCCGTAAAATTTTCATGTCTATCAGGCGGGCGCGGGTATTGTTCCTTTTTCCGTAATAGTGTCTTCACTCATTGAGCTGGACACTGGTGCACATCGGTTGGGTACGCATTTGATTCAAATTCAGTAGCTGAGGCTGACGAACGCGAAACAGAAACAGAATGAGAAAATGCAGACCGAGGAATAGGTAACGCATCGCATTTTGTACTACTTTGTTCCGAGCAAAAGTGCTGCAACACTGAGGCAACCGACGAGGATTGATTCCATGGTCATTCTTGAAACCGTGACACGACAGACCGACGTGGAGGCATCACCACGATTCTAACCGATGAGGCCAGAGCACATGCACAAGGAAGGTGGAGAATCAATGAATGGGGCTGAAAGTGAAACATGAAAATCATCACCGAATTTTGTTTTAGGGATTTTCATTTGGAATTGGAACAAATCTGCCGGTTGGGCACGGTAGTAAGTAGAAGTCTGCCAGCACGGTCCATATTCAATTTCGCTATTGTCATGTTTGCGCTGCAGGTAAAAGAGATACTGTGTGTTCTTGTTGGAGGCGATTCAAAAGTTGAAATGCGTGGAGCTGGAGGGTTCACTTCAATCATTGTTTTGTCGCATGAAGACTTCTTGGATTTCTTGCACTGCTCCGCCACCGCCAACATCAAAACCTGTTGCAAAAGTGCGAGAGCCTTCACATCTCCTCACCAGCTACAACTCCCGCACCTGGCGGTTTTTTTGGCACGCGTTTTCTTCGAAAACGATTTGACTTCAGAGGCGGCGGCGCAGAAGCTGTCCCGGACGCGCCGCTGGCAGCGGAGGCGTTCTTGTTTGTTTTTTTCTTTTTGTTCTGCTCCGCGCTTTTTCCGGTCGTCGTCGTTGTTTTTGCTTTCTTATCTTCACTTTGAGGCACGTCGTCTTCGTTTGCTTCCGGTGCTATCGGCGCAGGATCGATTTTCATCTGCTTCAATGCGGTCTCAGTGGAGTCGTCGTCGTCTCCACAAGGACTATCCTGGTTTTTGGTTTTCGAGTTTGCTGCACCATCATGAAGGCAATTCGTCGCTGTTTCTTCTTCGGTCTCTGACATTGAAGCCGAACAGCTCGATGCCGCGGTTGCAGAAGAACAAGCTTCCTCCCGTACTTTGTTGTCGTGTGCGTCTGCCGCTTGCTCTTGAACAGAAGTGAATTCGCTCGCATCACGGTGGTTTTTGCCCTCGTCTCGTCGTCCGCAATTATTGTTGTCCTCGCTGTCGAAGTTCTGGGTCGCGTCGTTTACTGCACCTTCACCACAATTGACGGTGTTCTGGGCATTTTCCTGCTCGTCCATCTGTTCAGCAACGTCACCCCCGCCGTAGAGCAGTTCGTATGCGGAGTGCGCCGTGCCACAGCTGTACGCGATTGGGTTTGCAGGGACCATCTGCACTGTCGTTGTAGCCGCTGGCGGTACTATGTTGAAGTGGTCCTGTACATGTGGACCTGCAGTGTCGACAACATCGACCAGCTCTTCGCTTTCTGGTTCGGGAAGCTCATCAACAACATGCTTCTCTTCGAACCTAGTCTGAGTATCTTGATTTTGTGCGCTGTCAAGTTGATTCGCTTCTTGTACTTCCATCTCTAATAAATATGGAGACGAAGCAAGAACGTCCTGTAGCTCGTCCCGGTCTTCCACAACGTCGAACTTCGTGCTAGGTGTGCTCGCAACAGAGGAACAGACATGTGGATCTGTGCGGTCTTCGTCTTTACTGTGGATGGGGTCCTCGCGGTGTTCCTGACGACCATCCTGCAGCTGCAGTACAGTTTCATGCTCCACCTCGACCTCGTCCTCTTCCCCGTAATCTTCCGCAAGCGCTAAGCCCTCCTCAAGATTCTTGGCCGCGCTAATGTCAGGTGTGCTGAGCTCTTGATGCGGTTCTGTAGTTTTCTCCTCGTTTTCATGATTGTCACTGGTGACCACATCCCTTGCCTTAAGGAGAGCACCTTTTGGTTCGCAGCTTTCTTCAGCGTTCATCTTCACTTCCGCTTCATCCGCAGCAACGACGATATCCGCATCTCCTGTCTTTTTTGCAGCATCTTTTGCATCGAGATCCGCATACCCAGCGTGAATCATGACACCTCCTTCAACTCCCGCTGCGCATTTTTGTTCTACTTCAGCTTTTGCTTCCTCACCACTACTACAGTGCTCGCCTTCCAAGTGCCACTTCGTCACTTTCTTCACCAGCACATAGCTGCACGTGTTCAGCAGCTTATCGTCCCTGGGCACCACCACTTTCACGTGCTGCTTCGTGTGCCCGACGGTTTGCTTGCGCCCCCGACTGTTGTCCGTGTCGGACCAGTAGACGAGTAATTTCTTTCCCTTCCACTTCTCGTTTTTCGTGTAGCTCATGAACAAATCCGTGACCTCGGTCGACCGCTGTTTCACCACTTGCGTGTCCACCCGCTGCATGTGGGCCGCTTTCGTGCCCGGGCGGGGGTAAAACTGCGAGATGTTGACCACGGCGAACTGGAAGTCCTTGATCAAGTTCAGCGTTTCCACGTGGTCACTGTCCTTCTCGTCCGGGAAGCCGCAGATGATGTCCGTGGCGAAAGTCATGTCCGGGGATTTTTGCAGGATCTGCTTGCACATCTTGGTGAACACGTTTTTCGTGTATTCCCGGTTCATGTTTTTCAACACGTGGTCCGCGCCAGACTGCACGGGCACGTGGAGAAACTCGAACATGTTCTCGTGGTTCAGCAACTCGCCTATTCTCGTCGCGTGGCGGGCCATGTACGGCGGGTTCGTCATGCCCAGACGGAGGATCTTCTTCTTCGGATTGATGATGTGGGAAGAATGATCTGAATCACTTCGACCAGCGTTTGTTCTACCTTCTGCAAGGGCAGATGCTTCTTCCGCGACCTTTAGCAACGCCTCCAGCAAGTGCACGATATTCGTTCCGATGTCCAGCCCGTACGCCCCGGTGTCCTCCGAAGTTAACCAAATTTGCTGCACGTCGTCCTTCTCCCACGCAAATTTCGCCCGTTCCACGATCTGCTCGACTGAGTAGGACTTCAGCGTGCCCCGCGCGAACTTTGTCTTGCAGTAGGTGCAGTCACCCAGACAGCCCGTGTTGATCGCGATGATCTCCACCAGCGGGTTCTTCCGCACTTTGGGAAGCATGAGCGATTTCGGTAATAAAGGTGCCTGCTTCAGCGGGTTGTCCAAGAAGTCCATCATGTAGACCCGATTTCCCTGCAATACCTGCTCCACGGCGTCCACGATCTTGTCCGTGTAGGAAAGCCCGACGATGCTGACGTTCTGCACCTTCGACTGCTCCAGGTTCTTCACAAACTTCGGGTCCGCCTGGGACACGCACCCGGTTAAAATGACCGGCGTGGGCCCGCGGGAACCACCACCTTCGTTCTTCGACTTCTTGATCAAATTCACGGCGGCGTCCTGACTCGGGTTCTTCACCGTGCAGGAATTCACGATCATCACATCCGCGGCGAGCTGGTCCTCGGTAATCACGTATCCTTCCGCCTGTAACAGCCCCAGCATGATCTCGCTGTCGCTCGCGTTGTGGCTGCAACCGAACGTCTTCATCCACACCTTCTGCCCGTTGCCGGGGAGGAGGGCCTGTGACGGGTTGCTTAGGTGTTTTCTTGGAGGATCTTGTGCTGAGGGAGAGGGGGAAGAGCGAGGCGTTGTGACGGTGGAGTTTTCGTCAACCGTCTCCGGACTAGTGTTCATGTCGCGGAGCATATCAGCGGGCGTGTAGTGCTCCGTTTTGTATTCCGCGGTGTCGTCGTCGTTTACTTGGACAGTTTTCATCGATTCACTTCTCGCACCAACATCAGCTCTGGACTGCAACTGAGAAATTTCTTTTCCGTCGTTGCCGTCAGTACCAGACGCGTTTCTGCGGTCGGACTGAGGTCGTAGTTCATCTGCTTGTAGTTTTTTGGACGTTCTCTCAGCGTCCGAATCGTCCTCCAGAGAACTCTCGTCCTCCTCCTCGTCCTCCGCAAAGGCTTTTATGATGTCAAATTCGAACTTTTTCGACTTGTCGCCCAAGTCTTCCAAGTCCACGTCTTCCGAGTGCGAGTGGTGCCGCCGTTTCTGCTGCGACTGCTTCAAAGCCTGCTTCTGCTCTTGCTGGAAAGTTGATGTCAGATTCGATGTCGATGGCGTATCGTGAAAGCTTTGCTGGCTCTCGCTCTTAGAAGAGCAACAGGTCGTCGTGGTCGCTGAGGCTGCACTCGCCGTACCACCACTGCTGCTCGTCGCCCCACCGCCACAGCAGCCGCCGCCTGCTTCGGATGGTTTTTCGGTAGAATGCACTGCTGATAATTCTTGGTTTGCACCTCCACCGCAGCAGCCAGATGCACCGCTGGCCTTTTCATTCGCGCTTGATGTCTCATTTACAGCAGAACCTGTTCCGCCACAACAACCAGTGCCGGAAGAGCTCGTTGCTGTTTTCCCAACATCAAATAACGCTGATGTTGCCGTGTCTGATGCACCCGCAAGCTCGGTCTCTGGTTTTTCACGATGATCTTGATTCTGTCTGGCCGCCGCCGGAGTGGCAATCACGAGCGGATCTTCCTCATGATCTCTGTCAAACGCTGGCTTATTTTTCCCCTGTCGTCTATCGGTCGCTGCTTCTACAAC
>JACKZZ010002403.1_pt1 | contig 11732 bp, 7 predicted proteins | sample 8027871 | NCBI WGS metagenome assembly JACKZZ01 (sample SAMN15724774, study PRJNA655200) | protist metagenome | isolation source: fluorescence activated cell sorting (FACS) single amplified genomes of... | place: USA: West Boothbay Harbor, Gulf of Maine | collected 2000-07-19
TTGACTATGCAGTGAGAAGAAGAGGAAGGAATTGTTATGTTCTTACGTTTTAGAACTTCAAGAAACGGGAGGTTACCTTAGTACTTTACACTTTACCCGAGTTTTAAAGAAATACAACGTTGTGGTTTTCTTTGTCTCTCACTGAGAAAATGCCTATCGTCTCGTCGCCCTCTTGCCCAACCCACTACTTGCGGAACGCGGTCATAACGTTCAAATGGAACGACCCTGATGAGTTTTATACTGGAAAGGTCCTGAACCGGTACCATAGATCCGGTGCCGATTGGTGGAATATTGTATGGGATGATAAGACGAGCTCTGCCATCTACCTGTCGCTGAAAGGCTACGAAAGGGGCGACTGGAAGTTTAAGAAGAAAGGAGTTTTGTCCTCCCCCGGCAGCAGCGCAAAGAAATCGTCTGGAAAGCGGAAAGCCGAAAGGGAAAGATCGCCTGGAAAGAAGAAAACGTCGAAGATCTCGCCTCGTCGCCTTATCGTTTCAGAGAAGGTCCCCGAAGAGGACAACAAACTGAGTGACTATGAAGTGCAGCGCTTGAAGCGCATTGCCGAGAACAAGGCGAAGATCGAAGAGCTAGGTTTGGGCCAAGCTATGCACTCCATTCATAACGAGGTGGTGAACGAACGAACGAGGGCTTTGAAGGCTCAGAATGCGCGTCGGAAGAGAAATCGAGACGCAAATCGGCAAAGGAGTAGAAGTAATCAAATAGAACGTGGTCCAAAGCGAAGGAGTTCAAGGCTGAGTGGCGTTGCTCCGGTGAAGTACACCGAAGATACCTCCAGAATATCTTACGTGGGCGAAGAGGAAATCTCGGTAATGGAAGCGGGAGAATACCTGAAGCTGATTAATGTTGTGCCCAAGGTAAAGACTGACGGCCATTACAGTGGCTGGTTAAACCCCGAACTTATCAAGAGTCACGGTTTTGCGCAGACGGCAGAAGAGGCATGGGTAAGGGGCGGCGGAGGAAAATTTAGCTTTAAATCGCCGGGTGGAAAAAACAAGAAAGGCGGGTTAAATTGCAAAGACTTCGCCTACAAGATGAAGTTCAAAAACCCAAACGCGTACTTCTATCGGCACACAGCGCCGGGCGTGCCCCACCGGTTCGATGCTGACTTCCCGTGGACGCAGGAGGAAGAAGAAAAATTTTTGGACGTTGCAAAGAAGTACGGCTGCGGGGACAAGTGGGGGCTCTTTTCTTCCTGGCTTCCTGGGCGAGTGGGGTACCAATGCAGTCAGTACTACCGGAAGCACATGATCAAAGAAGGTCTGGTTCAAGACCCGAATTTTGCCTTTTCTACAAGCGGGGACCCGGTCTATGTGGGCAGAAAGGGCTCAAAGCGGGGGTAGGTCAAATTCCCGTGAAGAAAATCGAAGGAGAGAGTACACACCAGCGATTAAAGTCAAAAATAAATGCATCCTTCTTACTAGGACGAAAGATTTTATTTTTAAAAAAACAAATTATATAAGTAGTAACATATGCTTTAAGACTCTCATTTTAAAAACAAGAAAATTGGCTGTTATTTATTTTAAATCAATATTACTATTTCAGTTCCAACCCTAAACCTGGATTTTATTTATATTTACACAATTTGTACAACACAAAAAAACAATTCACCGTGCGGAGTGTGGTTATTATGAAGTTTCTTTTTGAAAGCCCCACGCCTCTTTGCCGTTCATTGGAATTGACTCATTTCCGTCTGTGGTCCATCGGGTGGGCGGCCCCTTGGGGACGCAAACTGGTTCCTCTTTCCGACGAAATCCACCGCCCCGCCTCCGCCCCCGTCTGCTTCGTACTGGTTGCTGGCCCTTGCCGACTGCGCTCGGGGTGGCCTGGTGTTGTTGTGTTTGAATTTGGAAGAAAATGGAGGGACAGGGGGCTTTTTCCAAGGTCGAGCCGTTTGGGGTGCTTGAGGATGCTGGCGACTAACGAATTGATTCTTGCTCGTTGATGGTAATCGAGCGGACCGACTACCACTGCGGTTGCTCCTGGCTGACCGTGGCGGCTTTCGCTTTGCCAACTCTAACAGCCTTCCTAATTCTTCCTTTCTACCTTGATCAGAAAGCATCGACCCAAAACCTTTCTCGTCGCCGTCGCTTTCATCGTTTTCGTCTTTGAACTGCACCGTCTTTTTCCCACTTTTCTTCTTCTTTCCTTGGGCCCTCCTCGTCTTCTTCCGCTTGTCCTTGCCAACCAAGGCGTTTTCCGCGTCGTCGTCGTCGCTATTGTTCTCTGAACCGCTTTCGTCGTCATCGGAGTAGTAATCGTCTTCGCTGCTGGATTCTACCCGCCTGCTCTCCCTGATGCGCTCTTGGGAACGCGCAAGCCATACTTTTTCGGAGCGCCAGTGCCACTGCGATGTCACCAGCGCTGCCGACGAAACCACCATGAGGGCCACACCACTCCAAAACATGCCAATGGAGTACGATTGCTTCGCGCATTCAGCCGCATTGGACTGGTGGTCTACGTATTTGCAAATAGTCGCGTTGCCAGCCCTTTCATGCTCTGGTAAATCTATGTGCATCTTTGCGCTAATGCTACCCTGGTCGCCGTGGCACTTGTCCGGGAAGCAACAGCAGAAGGACATGACAGCCGGGACAGCAATAAGACTCAGCTGCACGACAGCAGCTGGGACCGCCACAAAAGAGGCCAGGGACGCCAGGGCCATGCAACACCTGCTGGAGCAGCAAACGCTCAGAACTGTGCACACAATTGATACTCCCAATAGACCCTGGGGCGCCCAGGACATGTATTGGTTTATCCACACTCGCCCATGCAAACCAAGTGCTACACTAAGCTCAGGAATACACAGGCAAATCGAAATTACCCCGAGCAGCGACGAACAATATACATGCTGTGGGGATGGAGCTCCAAGGACAGGATCAGCGGTTCTCCACACTTCTAAAGCGCCTTCTGGCAACGGCTTGCGTGCACGGCTAGCTTTTCGCTGTCCATCGGATTTGTTTCTACTCTTCCCCAAAGTTCTGTACTCTACCCTCTGTTGAAATTGTCTGTTTCGAGTGGCCGCTTCTTTTTTACTCCGACCCTTCCACGAGTATGCGCGTCTCATGACGCTTGGCAAATTTGTGTCCATCTTAGAACACCCCGACCAATCGGTCCCTGTCGTCACTTTTTACGTGCAAAACCTTTGGATTTGGCTGACTTTTGTTCTCTTTTTATACGTCTGAATGAACAGCAAACATTTGGTATCCTAGTCGGTGTAAAACTTGTAACGATGGTTCCAATTATTAATTTCAAACAAGTGATTGAAGGAAATTCTTCTTCTGTTGTTGGTTGTTGTTGTTACGAGGTTCCTTCGTACTTCTTCGTATTTCGTTGTTGTTGTTGTTTGTTGTTGGTGGTGATTCAATTTTATGTTTTGATTTTATATGAATTCGTATTTTTTATTAGTCCTACTTCGTAGTATCAGGTACAGGTACCTGGTACCCAGGTAATACCTGGTACGGGAGGTAATTGGTATCAGGTACCTGGTACCTGGTACCGTACAGGTACCAGGTGGACCAGGTAATAGTACTTGGTTATCTGAAAAAATCTTACCGAGTCATAAAAAAAAATGCGCATCATCATAATTTTGTTGTGAAAATGAAAAAAACAATTATATAGTATGTGTTGTGAAAATGATACGTTCGACTGATAAAAAAAGGTATGATGATGATGAGAATTAAATAATAGTTTGATTTACGGTGTGTTTACTACTTGAACAGAAATTCAACACGTGGTGCGATCTGGTGGCCCACTTTATCTTCTGACTACGAACCAGCCAAAACTACGGAGCATCATTTTGGAAAACGAATCTGGAACGATCGGGTCCAAGGCAGCCCAAGCGTCCTCGACAAGCTTGTTCGCTTGCACTACGCACTCTTGTACGGCTCCGACATCTTCCAATTCCTTGATGACTTGGTTGACGGTGGCTTGGTCCTGTGGCTTGCTTTCGATGGTTTTCCAAAGCTTTTGGCGCTGTTGCAAGCCCATGAGGCCCATTGCTTTCGCAACCGGCATAGTGACCTTTCCGCACATGATGTCTTCTCCTAACACTTTCATCGCCTTCTTCTTTTTCCCTTTTTGTTGCTCCTTAAGCTTCGCTTTTTGATCATCCCGGCCAAAAATTTCGGTAACAACGTTTGCAGTGGCATCCTCCTCGGCGGACTGGTCGATCTTTGCGTTGAAAAACAACCCACGCAAATTCAACACATCGTCCATGATTTGGAATGCAAGCCCGACGCCTTCAAAGTATTTTCCGACGGCCTCGACCTGCTCTGGCGTTCCGCCGCCAACTAATGCGCCCATACGGGCGAGGGTTCCCGCTGGAACGGCGGTCTTCAACATGTGGATGGCCAAGGAGCGTTCTTCGAGGACTGCACTTTCTCCTTTCTCTATCGCTTCCGGCATCAAATAATCGAGGCCGTAAATGTCGAGCGCTTGGCCGGCGTGACCACCTCGCAAGCAAGAGAAGTAGAGCTGATAAACTTTATTTAAGGTGTCTGCGCTCAATCCTGGCGCTTTAATTAAGTGCTCGCACATGAAGTATGCGGCGGTACCGGCGTTGATGGAAAGTGGTTCCCCGTAAATGAGGTGGGCACATTTGCCGCCACGGCGTTCTTCGGACTTGTCTTGGATATCATCTACGATCAAAGACCCAACGTGCATGAACTCAGGCATCGCAAGCCATTTCACGAACTGGCGCGAATCCCCGCCGACGACGTCGCAGCAGGCAAGAGCACCGTAACTGCGCCAGGACTTTCCGCCCCTATCGGCAATTTCGCGTACTGGGGCGATCAACGTCTTTTGCAGAACGTCCATCGGGACGCCTTTCAGGTAGTAGTCGGTGTCTTTCGTCGCAATCAAATCACGGGCTTGCTCGCGGGTGGGCATGTCTGGGTACATGTCTTGTACGCTTTGTCGTACTTGCTTTCCAACGTTCTTGAAAAATGCGCCTAAGTCTGGCATCTTGTCGAAACCGTTGCGCTCCACGTACGCAATCCCAGTGACCTTTTCGCCACGAAAAGTTCCTGTCACAGTGCACCGTCCCTCCCAGTACGATGGCTTTGCGATCAGAGTAACAAACTCTTGGTCTGGAAAATCCGCGACGAGCATCAAGTCGGTCTTGTCGCTGGGGATCTTCAAGTTCCACGCAGTCGGGAACGAGCGAAAGGTTTTTACGGACGTCCAAACGTCGGAGCCTAGCAGCTGCATGTCGGTGCTCTTGTAGCGTCGCCCTTTCGGGTCGATGGTCACCGTTCGCGTTTCCATCAACTCGCCGTTCTCTGGGTTGACAAGGATGGCAGCAGTGATCTCGTACTTGTTGTCCAGCTGAACGGCCGCCCAGTTCCAGGCGTAGTTCATTCGGTCCGCCCCTTCCTCTGGCATCTTTCCGCCAAACTCGTGGTCGTACCAGCCCTGGCCTTTCGTGATGGTTTGCGTTTCCCCGTTCAATTTTACGGTCCCAGTAACTTCGCACCGTGGGATAAAGTAGTAGAACATATCGTCGCCGTCGTGGCCGGCAACAACACCATCTTTCCCGTGGCGAACCGCTGGTTTCTGGGGAAGGAACGCCAGAGAGAACCCACTCTCTTCGCCATCGCTGTGAAGGGCGTTGACAATGTACGCGCCGTCGCTGCGCTTGGTGACGGTGGCATTCTCGTAGTCTAGGTTCAGCTTGCCGAAGGGGACGTTGGCGTCTTTCTTGAACATGCGGTCTGGGAGGGGCACGTTGCCCTTCTCCAAAACTTCGCGCATCGCTGCGCGTAGTTTCTTGTCCCCGACTTGCTTCTTGCCTTCCTTGATCTGTTTCAAAACCATTTGTGGGGAGTCCCGGTCAAGAAGAATGTCCGAGGTGTATGTCTTGTTCTTGGTGTCGGAGATGGCCCAGTTCAGGGCGTGCGCGTACGACTTCTTGCCAGTCTTCGGGTCGACATGCTTGCAGATTCGGAAAAATGCGGCAAAAATACTCAAATCAACGCCCGTGTCGGTCGTCACGTGACTGTTGTAGTACCACCACTCGGTCACACTGCTCTTGTGAGGGCCGTCGTGTTCGCCCAGGTTGATCGGACCAATGGAGCTTGGCCAGTCCGCACGGAGCGCCGGCGTAAGCAGGTTGCGAAGGGGGAACAGCCGTTGGCCATTGGGGCTTCGCAAAACGTCGCACAGGTACGTCTCCAAATCTTTGGTTCGCTTTTCGATGAACTTGGCGTCCAAGTTTCCGATCCATTTCTTCTGTGGCAAAGACGGGCGGCTGGCGATAAGGTTATCGCGCTTGATCTCGGCGTGGAGGGCCTCGAACTCCTTGTAACGCCTCCAGACGTTCCAGGTGTTGCCGTCACTCAGTTCGGTAACAACGTTGTACGTCGTGTACGAACCGCCTTCGTCGTTGGTGATTTTGCTGCCCAAAACTTTAATCGTGTTGATTTGAACTGCAAGTTCATCGTCGTAGATCGACGGCGAACGAGAGGAACGAACAGACTCTTCGTCAGAAGACTCTTGGTTGTTCGAGCGACTTGGTACGGCTTGCATTTTCTCTCTTTGGTGTTGAAGTAAATATAAGGTTTAAAACGTGGTAGAAAATTAAGTTCAGAAGTCGTATCGATTTTGAATTTCTTGTTCTACTGTAACGACAATGTAACTGCTGAAATTAGATTCAATCGAAGGTTTGTACACGTACGTTTCTCTCTCTCTCTCTTGCCCGCACTCCCCCTCCCTTCGCCCTCGCACCACCGCCCGCCCCGTGATGACCCTCATGCGTACAATGCCATGCCATGCCCGCCGCCTCCTCTTTTTATTTTTTTCGCATTATTATTTTTTATTTCCTCTACTATTTACCTGTTATAAAAATTATGGCCACAACCTCAAATGTCATTTCATGTTTCAGCATTTTTTTAATTAATATAGACATACCATTAACATAAAAAATTCTCCACTTAGCGTTTAAAGAAATAACCTGAAGCAGTATGGCATACACAGAGGAGAACCTCAACTTTTTTCACGTGAGCTTCTTCCTTCGTACTGTATACTCTCTATACTTTTCGGTATGATTCACAATATTAGTCGTCTATGTAAATACCATTGGTACCAACCTCCTCAGCGTTTCCTTGAATATTTATTATTTCGTTCTTTTTTTAAAACTATAGTATTCCCCTGTTAAATAATTTATGAACCTTGAAGTAGGAACCTTGAAAAATGTGGTTCTCCTGAGAGCTACTCTAGAGCCCCTCTAAAAAATGTTCGAATAGCTGCTGCTGACGGATCCGCCGTACGGAAGTGTAATAATGGTATTTAGACGACTAATAAATAGGACTATATAATACGTAGGTTGAGGAGAAGAGAGAGTTCTATCTATTATGGTTTTTATATTTTATTTATAATACATTTTAATAATTAAAAAATGACGCTGAACGACTGAACGATGACGAACAAAAAGAAGAAAAGAAAGATGATGCTATCTCTCTGTACACTCTCTTAGCCTTTTACCTTGGTAGGAGCTAGGAGTAATTGCGCTCTGGTGGGGTGGGATGGATGGTTTGGTTTTGAAGCAAAAAAAACGTTTTACTATGAACATATTGTATAGTTGAAGAAAATAATTACCTATAATATAATTAATCAGTCTTGAATGCTATTCCCTTTTACTTCGCGGCCATCAAATAAATTAGAAGGTGAAGGAGCATTGACTTCCTTTTTTTTAATGTTTGGTAATTGTTTTTATTAGGGATAATTCATATTTAAGGAAATAGTAGGATATAATGTGAGAAAATTGGCTGTTATTTAAGTAATTAAAATTTATGTACTGCGAACAGAACTCTACTGGAGTGATTTTGGTAATCAAATTATCCTTGTTACTTAGTCTTGACTATATCATTTCCATATGTACTCAAGTAACATATACTTTGTTGAATTGTACCTTTATTTCTTTCCTTCCTTTTCAGAGGACATTAGAGTTCAGACCGACCCCGTGTTGCTCTAGCTTGGTCTGCGGTATGCGAATTCGGGTTGCCTCCCTCGAAGTCGTTCTTGCTCCTGCCTTCCATGGCCTCGATCCAAATGTAGCCTCCGTTGCCCCCAATGCTCACGTTGTCCTTGTTGTCTTTGACCAGAGTCACTTTGTGCCCTTGCTTGCGATTCAAAAATTCGGCCGCCTCCTGGGAACCAGCACGTCGCTCCGACCGTCCTGTAATGAATATAACATCCCCGACGGCGTAACCGCATGGGTTTTCAAACCCAACCTGGATCATAGCTTTCCCAGAATCTGGATCAGTCGTAACGAATGTGTACTGTATCTTGTTCGGGCGTTCTGGGTTCTTTCCAACCTTGACCTTCTGGGGAGCTTTGCGCTTCGCCTCCTCTTCGGCCTTCTTTTTCCGCTGAATTTCATTTTCGTCGAGTACCACCTCTCTGGCAATCTCGGATTCGGGCGCGGCAGGGTCTGGTACAGCTGCGACGGGCTCTGGTACGGCTGCGACGGGCTCTGGCACGGCTGCGACGGGCTCTGGCACGGCTGCGACGGGCTCGGGTTCGGCTGCGACGGGCTCGGGTACGGCTGCGACGGGCTCGGGTTCGGCTGGAGCAAAGTCGCCCCCAAGGTCCAAGAATTCGTCCTCTTCAAATTGCATACCATCTTGAGCGACGCAGTGGTGCGACGCTACCAGGACCAAAAGGCATACCCAGGTCTTTCGAAACATTCTTACAATAGCTGAATAAAATTTTGTTTACGTTTAGGGTTTATCGTTTTTGTTGAGAAAACAATTTTTTCAATGTTCATGCGTACTGCCATGAAATACTTTGTTCGTTAACTTTATAATGTAATTCAGTTCAAAGTTTGTCTGTTTTACTCTTTGTTCTTCTAATTTAAATAAGAAGTGGAATAGCTCTATGAGAGAAGTCATCTGTTGATGTTGTGTACCTGTTTACGTAGTTATATAATATTTGATAAAATCGTTATACATTTTTTAAAAAAGAAAAAAGAAAGATATTTTAAGAAAAGTTGAGATGCTATTACTATGTACAGTAATAATAATCTACCTCGTAATGTCCAGTAGTAGAGATATTCGAATACGTGTCCACCTCTATAACCCTAACTATAACCCCATTATTACATATATTACATAAGCCTACAGAACAGAGAAAGACGACTAATCGTCTTTCTATTTCTTCTCCCTTCTTGTGGATTCTCCCTTCTTCTTTTCTTCTTCTTCATTTGCTAGACTAGACGACTAATTGCTTCATTTTTATTTGTGACAGGCACTCCTCTTGCTATTTCATCATTGTTAGTCTGTTTATATACCATTACAACGTATAATAAAGTGATGAGAGACGACGACAACAAACAGGCGACACCGTTCGAAAGAAAAAGACCGATTGCCAAATCACACCAGGAGGTAAAAGAAAGCAATAGCTTCAGTAAGAGCAAAGAAGTATACGATTTCTTCTAGTACTACTACGAGGACTAAACTATAAAATATATAAACAATTATTTTATTTTTTTTTTTAATAATAGTCTAATAATTTTTTTTTTCAATCAACAAAACAATGAATAAAAAATCATCGAATGAAACAACAATAAAAAATAAAAGATCAAAATAAAAAGACACAAATGAAAATAAAAGGAGAAGTTACATAAATCAATCGATTAATCTTCATAATTTGTAACCCTATATTTATTCTTTCTCAAGTGCCAAACGAATCGGCTGAATACCATCGATTGAAATAGTTTTTGTTGGATCAAGTAGACGACCCAAACTCGCTGATGCCAGAGTTCGAGGGTGTATATATTGAGGGCGACTGCGGCCACGGGCGGTTGCCGCCGCGTGGGAACGTTTTTATCGAAACTTCACTTCACCGAGACTTTTCAGACCAAAAATTTTTGCCCAGGTGTAAATGTAGTGATAGAGTAGAACAGGACAACAACGAACAGAAAGGAAAGTCTCCGTCTCTCACCACGGCCCGCGAAGTCGCAAGTGTGGGACAGAAGCGAAAATCTCCGTCTCTCGCCACAGCCAGCACCATTGCTGAAAGGCCCAGCGCGGTCGCCGGAACATGGGGGGGGTCAGGCACACGGATGCATTGGACCGACGTGGAACTGGACAAGTTGCTAGGAGATGTGAAAAGACACGGGGAAAATTGGGAAGTCATTAGTGAATCTCTTCCTGGTCGAACCCCCGAATCTTGCAGGAAGAAGTATATTCGTACCGCGCCAGGGCTTCGAGTGTTTTACGATCAAAGGGTAGCAAGTTCCGATAAGCCTGTTGAAAAGGTTAAACGGGCCAAAACTACCAAGGTGAAAGACAAAAGAAATGGAAACATGGTGGCCGCCATTTATGTTAGTGATAGTGACGATTTGATGTCCGATATAGAAGAAATTGATGACCCAGATAGGAAAACACCAGAGCCGAAAATGGAAGAGGATTTCAACGAGGATGAGTGCGCAATTTGTGGTTTGCCCGGGGAGCTTGTGTGCTGCGAGGGCTGTCCGCGTGCCTTTCACGTGGACTGCCTCGCCGGGGACGACCAGAAGATGAGACAGGATATTGTTGCCGAAGAAGAGTTCTTTTGCGACCAGTGCGATATTGTAGACGACTCAAATGAAGATGTCGTCGTCGATCAGTACAAACGTTTGTGGGAGGAAGAGGGGGGGGTCATGCGCCATATCGGCAGAGCTAGAAAGAGTGAAAATTATTTTCACCCCGATGCGATGGAAGCCATGCAAAATTCGCAAGTAATCACTCGTGAGCATGATACCGACACGGTGAAACCCTGTGCTTCTGCATGGCGAAAGGTAATCGCAAGCGATGCTGAGTATGAAAAAGCAACGAAGGAAATTGAGGAAGACTTGAAGAGTGGCAGGGGAGCGTATACTCTTTGCCAATCATTAGAAGAATGGAAGAACAACACGCTCAGCAAAAAAGAGGCGAGATTTACGAACGACATGGCTGAACGAGAAAAGGCGAAAAAAGAAGAAAAGAAGAAGAAAATGAGGATCGAACCCCAGCAATTGCCGGGCAGTACAGGAGAGGGGTCGGGTAATATTCCGTCTTCTAATTCTGAGGTACAGACTGCAACCAACACCAGCAGTGTTTGTCCCGAAACCGTAGCAACGCAGGCAAAGGAGTCTTCCAGAGTTCAAACGCGCTGCTTCGTATGCGGGAAAGGATGTGCCAATCCCGAGCTCATACCATGGTACGATCACCAGGCGATTTCCCGCTCTATATGTTCAGGCTGCTACGAAATTCTTCGCGGGCTTGAAAGCATTCCTCGGGTCCCCGTTGAGCGAGGCGGCTGGAAGAGGTCGTCAACGATAAGTCATCTGTGATTAGCGGGAGTGGAGAATGTTGGAAGCATTGACAGTTTTAAGCATTTTTTTTTGTGACATCAATACCGCGCACAGTCATCCGCGTTATAGTTAAAACCCCTGGAGGGGTAAAAATGTGAGAGAAGAAGAATTTTAAAATTCTTGGAAAATGAGTTTTATCTCGAGTGCTACTCTTTAACATTCAAAATATATGGTGTTAAATTTTTAGATATATTTTAAACATACTATAGAGGATCTGCAATAGGAGGAGATATTGTTCTTGAACTGACACCTTCTTTTTTCTTTAATTTTAATTTTACTATAAAACAACAAGAAAAATTTGGCTGTTATTTTTTATAGTAATTAAAATTAAAGAAAAAAAGAAGGTGTCAGTTCAAGAACAATGTCTCCTCCTATTACGGAT
>JACKZZ010023075.1_pt1 | contig 11731 bp, 8 predicted proteins | sample 8027871 | NCBI WGS metagenome assembly JACKZZ01 (sample SAMN15724774, study PRJNA655200) | protist metagenome | isolation source: fluorescence activated cell sorting (FACS) single amplified genomes of... | place: USA: West Boothbay Harbor, Gulf of Maine | collected 2000-07-19
AGCCGTTGGCTCGAGAATCAGCACCTTCTTCTACACGATCATCACAAATTAGTGTCCCTAAATCAAAACCAAGACATGGGAATTCATCAAATGAGGCTATGGTACAGCCTCTTCTTCATCGTAAGAATCCAATAGCTGCTGCTGGAGGTATGAAAGGTGGACTCTTAGCTGGTATCCAAGGCTTTAAAAAGAAAAAGTTGAAACAAACCAAGACGAAGGAGCCTCCAAAAATAGGAGATCCGAAACCAAAGAAATCTGGTCCTCCCCCAGGAAGTATGATGGCGCAAGTGCTTGCGATGAGAGAAAGAATGAAATCTGGTAAAGGGCGAGTGGTAATAAAGAAGAAGAAGAAGAAAACGACGACAACGAAGAAGAGTTTCTCGCGAAGCGGACCAGTAATTCGAAGAACAGTTCCCGTAGCTGCAAGAAAGCCCGCGATTCGTAAATCATCTCCACATGCAATACGAAAACCAGTAAGTTCTCTTACATCGAATTCGTCTTCAAGAGCACAGGCAGGGGATCCTTTCGCGAAGTATAGAAAAATGCTCAACATGCGGATTCCGATGCCAGCTGTGGTATCAAAAATGAGGGGTGATGGTTTCAGTAATGCAGATATTCAATCTTTCAAGAGCAATGGTGTAAATGGAGATGGCACGGGCTCTCAAGCACCTGTTCGAATTCGTCGTCCACCCATGGGTGGACTTAAAGGAAATCTCTTAGCATCGATTCAAAAAGGCAAGAAGTTAAAGAAGACAAAGACGAAGGAGCCTCGAAAGTTAGGTGATCCGAAACCCAAGAAAAAAAGTCCTCCGCCTGGAAGCATGATGGCACAAATGCTTGCGATGAGACAAAGAATGAAATCTGGAAAAAAAAGAAAGAAAGGAACAAAGAAAAGACGAGGATGATGCGAGTGATATTGAATTTGGAATAAGTTTTCTATGTTTTGTACTCGTATATTGTATATGAGATACATATATGTATAATAAAGGTGGTGTATGGTAATGAGAACCAAATTACAAAACTGATCTTACACGTCGCTTTCTGTGTTGTTCCAATACGCGACTCATGCGATTGTGTTTGCGAGCATGCCAATGCAAGTGCGTATATATAGATCGTTGAACTTTGTCAACGTAATAAATATCTGAAGCACCAAAATGCTTATCTGCAGCACGTCTCAGTGCTGATTCTAAATCTACCGAATCTTTCTGGTTGATGCTCGTTACGTGAGAACGCCACACAGCCATCGGTTGTTCACACTGATCACATATTAGAATAACATACTTTGAAGTCATCTCAATCCACGTCGTCTTGCATTTTAACATACACAACTCACAATGCGGCATGTGTGGTATCGTACGCGTCGTAAGAAGCTCCGACTCCAGTTTCATCAAAACATTTATGTATCCCGAGTTGGGTTGAATCCAAGGTCGTTTACTTCTCACGATTTCGAGTGCCTCTAGAAGAACAAGCTTACGTGTTATCATGAGATATGCTAAGATAATGGAAGCACTTCGACTCCGTCCAGCTGTACAAAACACGAGAACTTTTGATGACTTGTCTCGAAGAGCATTCACGATCCAATTCACGCAATCTCTTAAAATCCTCTCTAGAGTAGGCGAAGAGGAAGGCACGTCGTCCAAAGAATCCACAATCATCATATTTTCTTTCGAAATAATTTGTCTAGTCGGATCTGCTCCATTCATTGATAAATAATGCGTAAATTTCTCCCTCCAACTCCAAAAAGCAGCAGTCTGTGGGCCTAAAAACAATCTAGGTACGATCTCCTGTGCGGATCGAAACGTTTCTCTTTCCCTTGATTCCATCGCTGCGACGTAATCTCCTAACGTCTGACCTCTCTTCCATTCTCCTGCTTTACCATACACAAATTCTCTAGATGATTCATCGAACTTTCTTTTATGTGCATACAATTCAAATGAATCCTTTGAAATCATTTTTTTTAATGAATCAACCTTCGAGGTTTCGTAAACGGTTTCAAAAACTGTATTATGAGATAGTGGGGAGATCTCATCTCGACACTTCTTAAGGGACGAAAATAAATAGAATTTTAAATTGATACACACCATGAAGGGCAAACGCATACCCTCTCTTATCCATATCTTTATATATAACCCCCTCCCCCCTCTCTCACACACACACTCTCTCTCTCTCTGTCTCTCTCTCTCTCTCTCTCTCTTCATTCCCTTTCTCAAATCAAGGAATCCGGTTCTTATGCAACGTATATCGTTTAATACTTGCCAATTTACCCAGGTCAAGATTGTTCACACCACGTTCAGATCTCCGAGACTGTATCATGCAATAAGCCATGAGAAGTTGACTCGAAAGTATTTTCAATGCAAATACACACATGAAACTCATGAGAAGCACGACGTAACCGATTGAAGTCTGAAGATCAGCAAAACGACTGAGATGAGATCCGCAAATACGCACTATGACGCACGTCAAAGGAAAGGACGCAAGGCCAAGACGTTGTGTGACGGCATGTGTAGAATCCATGTTGTTGTGAAATGCAACTCTTCGATGAGATAACATGTCATTTCCAATAATCAAGGCAAATTTTTCATATGATTTGTAAGAAATCTTGTTGAACTTGGAAACGAATGCATGTTTGATCCAATCTACCAGGACTTCGCAACCCCAAATTTGTGCAGCTACGATAAATTGATGCTGAAACGACTTGTCTCTGACGTATTCGAATACGCTCAAACTCGATTGAGCCCAATTTTGAACAAACACAAGTGCCAAGAAAATTAAAAGCATGAATCTTTCCACAATATCAGCACAAGAGATCTGAAACACGTTCGACTCGTCGAAACGTTTGAAGACCAAAGATTTCATCTCCGCAAAATTCGAAGAAATCACTAAAGTGAGAACTGCATTGCTCTTGGAATTCATCGCAACATTCAGTGTGACGAGTTGAACAAATTTCAACATTGAGTGTATGAGAATATAAGTCATGGCTGAAAAAAAATCGAGAACAATACGTAACTTGTTTTTCGTGATACCACGAAGTGTTGTGGTGTGAAGAGCTTCGATGACGTCTTGACCTATTGATGTCAAGAGCCGATCAAAAATATCCAAGATACCAAACAAGACGTAAAGCTTGATTCCAGACTGAGATCGAAGATAATGATACACGATGGAGAGTTCCATGAAATACAACAATCCACACGTCGAGATCAAGAGAAATCCTCGAAATATATCATAAACGTGTCTTCGACCAACGTAACCTCCCCCACTACCCAATAATTTCGAAAGTGGCCATAAAAGTAACATCTTCATCGAGGCCAATACGACGCGAACAGGTACGATGGTAAAAACGTAAAGCAAAGTATCAAAACAAACCAAAAATCCAAAACATTGAAGACTCTCGATTGCCCAAGGTATTTGTTGAAAATTATTCAAGCGTTGTTGCTCCAGCATCGCTTCTCTTGGTGTGGAAACAGATCTCCAATCAAAATCGTCGAGAACATAATCCCAAAATGATCGTTGGCGGTTCAATGTGGGATCAATACGTAATCCTTTATCTATTTTTTTGGTTGGTGTAACTTTATCGAACGACAATCTTTTTCTGGCCGAGAACGGCGTGGAAGCCTTATTTTCTGGAGGTGCCGTCGTCATCTTCGTCATCTTTCTATCACGATTTTCTATCATCGATATGTGATTTTCTAACGCTTTCAATCGTTGGCTCATCAGAATAACACTATCTTTCAAGTCCATCTCGTCTTCCGAAGACGACGACGTTAACGTGTCTTCGGGAAAAAATGCTCTTCTCTTCTTTGTCGAATTCTTGTCTTCTGTATTATGATCATTACTCATCCATTCTGGACTTTTAATTTTAATTTTTGGACGTTTTAATTTTTTCAATGATTCTTTTGCTGAGTGACTTCGAACTCGTTGAAGCAAATGAAAATCCATTTTCGAGTCCGTTTCTTCGAGAGACTCCGGAAGAACCGGAAGAACCCCCGAAACTGCCAATGCATATGCAGTGCCTAAATCATCCTTTCCCTTCGCTTTTCTTAAATGCGAGTAAAAAAAACGCGTGAAGCAAGCGTGAGATATATTAGTAGTCGTAGTATTAGGTACATTATATATATATATATTCGTATATATATCCTACAATATCATACACCGCTTAAATGTGATGGTAGAAGAGAATCTGCACTTGATCAGAGTTTTTTTAAATTGTCGAAATTCCAACAACAACAAAAAATCTCGTCATAAAAACAGTATTAAGATTCCCGCATGATCACATTAGACACGGAGATATATGAATGAACACCCAAACGTATACATACACGTAAGAAAGACATAACAAAAGTTCATGTTCTTCTTACAAACCACTCTTGGAGGAGCCCGATGTTGCTTTTGATGCGACCTTTTTACATGCTTCCATCACTTTCTTCATATCTGCATGATCTCCGATCACTTTTTCCAAAAAGGAATACTCAGGAACACCAGTTTTAGCATGGACTACGTAGAGTCCACCCGTCGTGAGACCCTCACCAACCAAGTTCGTCTTTTGTTTGTAACTTCGTCCTTTTTTTATGTTTTTGAAAAGTTGACTGAATGGATTTGCTAATGTTCCTAAGAATCCAGCTTTCGAATACGTGTTGGTCTTTCCTCCTCCAAGTGCTCGATAGAAATCCAATTTCGAATCCATTAAGAGAGTTTCCGACCACACATCTTCTCGGAAACTCTTGATTTCTTCGGGAATATTTTCTTTGACCTATGCATATGTGATATTTGTGTTAATATCAATGCGAATTGTTGAAAAGGAAAAGAGAAAAAAACACTTACGATTGCGGTGAGACCCACACCAAGTTTGTCGAGAGTAGGTTTCTCTTTTAACACTAGAGAAGCTTGCTCTCGACACAGACCTCACCCAGGTCGTCGTACTACGAGGATAAGTTGTGGTTTGTTACTCCAAATCTTGTCGCTCTTCAATACCGTCATGTTATTATTCAAATCCACAAGCGTAGCATCTTTCGGAGGTGGAAGACACGTCGTTGCCATACTAGTAGTAATTGTTACAATTGATAAAATTGATGGTGTAAATCGTATAATTCCTCTCGTGAGCATACAATATACTCGAAAACCTCTACTTTTATTTGATTTGAGAATATATATATATATATATATTCCACACTCACACTTCCGCTCTTTCTTTTCTAAAAAAAAGTGTATTGTGTTGCGGGGGAACCCAACTGCTCCTGTGCTCCTGCGAGTCGCTCGTACGAGGCCTCTACGTATATCGTATATCGTATACATCGTATATCGTACACATCCTCCTAGATTTTTTTTTTTTTTTTTGAACGAGATTTTAACGAGAGAATGAATCACTCGATTCGGACTCTTCTTTCAAATTCAACGAGTGTTGAATTAAGGATAAAGGCTGCAAAGGAGACGGAAAGGGAGTTACTAAAGGTATTTGAAAATCAGGCAAGACGTGAACGTGTATTGAAACACTATGAATCATTGTTGAAAACGTTCGAACGCGTGTACGACGACGACGTCGTGGAGAGAGAAATTTGTAGGCTTTTAGGCATTTTAGGATCGATACCTGAACAAGGCTCGACAGAGCATGGTATTTTCATGTATTGGGTAAATTGTCATAAAGATAAACTTACGTTTTTTCATATTCTCGTTGAGACATTTGCGGAACACGGAGGAGAGGATTTGAGCCTTCTACGTTCGGCTACGAGAGCTTTGGACGTAGAGAGTGTTTTGAGAATACTTAAAATACATAACAGAATTTTATCCAATATGAAATGCAGTAATAATAATTTATTTGACAAAGCGTCACAAGAAGTATTTAAATCGATTGAGTTTAATTTGTTGAAACGAAATCGTCATGTCAAAATCGAATCTTCGTTGATGAGAGCGTACGTGGAAGCGTCGTCGTCGATCTCCTCTTTGCGACTTCCAACACAACTGATGATGGAGGATTTAAAATATTTTGAGAAGACACAACAATGTGGTGTCGATGATAAAAGAGCAATGATGTTTAATCTCAAATTTCTCTTCTCTCCGGAACTCGTAGATCGAGTCGTTGTCGAGTCGAACGATGCTTTGTGTTTCGTTACGAGAGCTCTTGTTGCAGCTACGCGATGTAGCTCATACGACATTACTCTATTGTGCTTGAACGCATTGTGTTGTTTTGAAACCATGAAATTTAGTGATTCCTCAATTCGTAACAAACTTCTTTGGGTAGTCGATGTTGCCCTGAGGAGTGATTCCTGCTATCACGAAGCTGCACTTCGTGTAATTTCTTACTGGTTGGATCGTAATCTGGTGGGTACGATGGAGTTACAATCTCATTTGAACATGGCTTGGATCTTGCTGTCTTCATCACGTGAAAATATTCGAATTAAGGCTGCTCATTGTGTCTCAATTGCTTTACAAAGAACTACGATCTTACCGAATTCTCAAAGAGTTGAGATTCTCATGTTACTTTTTGGTGGTGATCCATGTCGAGACGTACGAGATGCAATATCAAAAGCCTTGTTGAGTTTGAAACATCGTGTTGAGACTACTACTACGACGACGACGATGTTGACGAATGGGTATCAAGATAATGATACGTTTGATGATAAAGTAAATAACGATAATGAGAACTTGTTGCGACGCATTTGTTGGAAACGATTGAATTTGAAATCATTGATGCATGATACGATTGATGAGTCGAAAGTACGCGAGGCAAAACATGTCTTGAAATTACTTTTGAATTCTTCTGACATAAAAACAACAACGTTTTGGGAAAACACATTACTTTCATTGCCGAGAGCCACAAATCGTATCTTCAGACGTAACAAAACGATTCGAAGATGGTGCGAAACGTGGATAAGCGCTTTCATTTGTGTACGTGGACGACTTCGAACACAATACGGCAAGCCTGCAGATTTTTTTCAAGAATTAGAGAATGCTTCAATGCGTCCCGTCGATCAAAGATCAGCATATCTCATAGAATTTGTGGATGCGATGGAAAAATGTATTTTTCTGTCACATACGGGAACGTATTTCACATGGAATACAAGAAAATGTCGAGACGATGACGTACGTACACGTTCTTCCTCTCTTTACCTCTTCTCTCCGTTGTCCTTCTTCTTACCTCTTCTCTCTTCTACCAGGTACCCATTCAATATGTTCGTCCATCTCGCAAGTGTACCACTTTTTTTCGAAAAAACAGACAAGTATGTGAGTATTGGATGCATCGAATACGACCAAGACTTCAAACGTTAGCTTGGAAATGTAGTGCATGGGTTTCAGTTTCTCAATACGGTATGATGCATCTCTCTCATCTCTCTCAACGTAAAGAGACGACGATGTTAAAAAGTACGGAATTTTTGTCCACTTTGTGTCTCGTCGTGGAGAGTCTGTACCGAATGAAAGAATCAGATGTGCTTTTTGGCATGAAAGTTTGGTTAAGAGAACGACAGAGTTTTGATTTCAATAGTTCACTCGAAAAATGTGTAGATGCAATGTTTCATATGTCAATGGGTCACTACGAAGTCGCAAGCAAATATCTTAACTATGTTCTTCTTTCTGATGAGAAGCAGCATTTCGAAGAAAGATTCGTGCGTTTTTTGGGCAATCGATTGATTGAGTGTGCATTTCGATTGAACGACAAATCGAAACTTGAGCACGCATGGAACACGATTCGAGATATGAAATGTGAATCTCTGTGTGAACTCGAGAAATCTTTGGAGATCTTGATTTCACAATCAAAACACGAAAATCTTTTACGTCTCTCCACGTGGAGAAAATTTGAAATGGCAAGACAACAAGAGGACGATACGATCTCGTTCGAGATCAAGTCTCAAAATATCTCTGTTTTGGGAGTATCAAACGTGATTGAGTCGTTGGGAGAAGAAATAGACACGTTCGTGCATTGTGATGTGCGCTCCTCGATTCTTACAAGGAATCAAGATAATGTGTTTGCAAGACTTCGTTTGGCACGTAAACGTCTTAATTTTGATTTGGCAAGAAGCATGTTGAAGAGTGCTCGTGATGAGATTGGGGAGGCGTATGATCTTGAGAATACCGTATTGGAATATGAAGCGAGTCCGGAATCGAGACTTTTGATCATGTCAAAATTATGGGATCGAATTACATCTGATGGAATTTCCAAGCAGTGTATTCATACGAGTCTCGTACGATGTTTTTTGAAGTTAGCAAAATGGCTAAAAATATACGAGAAGTCTTTGAATGATCGAGAAGAGATTGCAAAGTTTCGACAGGAGCACGGTAACATGAATGTAGAATCTTGTCTTCGATATGCCGAATCGTATTGCATGAAAAACGAAAGCACGAGTTTTTCTTTGAGAAGTAAGGTGTACATGAGACTAGCTCATTGGCACTTTGATCGCATCACGAATTGTCATGAAGACGAGTCAAGACATGCTCTGAATTTTTACTCCAGAGCACTACAAATTGGTCAATGTCGAGTCGATGACGAAATTCTTGCGATGTTGCGTGTTATGAAACTTCTTTCAGTGAATCATGATTTGAAAAAGAAAGAAGAATCTGAACAACAAGATTTATTAAATCTCGTGCCGGTTCAACCTTGGCTTCGAATTGTTCCTCAATTATTTGCTCGCCTTCGTGATTCTGCTTCTAGATCTCACTTTTTGAACAAAAGCATTCGATCTCTCGTCTCACGAATTTGTACATACGCACCTCATCGTGTCGTCTACAACCTTTCAGCTGCTCGTGCTGTCGAGAATGAAGAGAATGGTAACGATGTAAACTCAATGTACGCTCTCTCTCCCTCTCTCTCTCTCTCTCTGTGTGTGTCAAATCATTCAACACACTCCATCTTGACGCATTAAACACTCACACTCACACACACACATATGTATAATAGATACGCAAGCTTAGAGAGACAGTTGCAAAGATCTGGTCACCATAAAATGATTCTTGGAGTGACACGTATGTCCCGAGAGCTTGGAAGAATCACACTTCTTTGGGAAGAGATGTGGATGCTGAAATTGAGAGACATGTCGAAAGATATTCAGAGTCGATGGAAGAGTCTTCTTCAAGAAGCTCGAGATCTGAAAGGATACTCAGAAATGAGTTTGGTGAAGAAGATTCGAATCTTTAGAGAGAAATTCGAGACAGTCATGCGTCCAATTGCGATTGCATTCGAACGTGTTGCGAATCTCACAATTGAGCGTGGAGCCGAAACGTTTCATGAGAAGATGTTTGTGAAACGATTTGAGAATGATGTGAGACTCGTGTTGTGTTCGTTTCGAAACATTCCAGACGATATCGTGATCGATCTCGTGTCGTCAACGACGAATGGTAACAATGATCATCATCGCGAGGAAAAGAAAAATGAATCAATAATGATGGAGGACAACGAAGTTGAAGATGATGAGAACATTATCAAAGATGAACTTGAGAAGGAAACACATGGTACGATCAAGCGAGTTTGGAAGCATCTTCACCGACTTCATCGTCGTCTTCGAGATTGTATGCAAAAGAATCATACGCATACTCTGTCCATGCATGCCTTATCACATCATCTGAGCTCGTGGGCTTCACAACAAGGTGGCAATGAAGATGTATTGGTACGTATTGTGTGTGTGTGTGTGTGTGTGTGTGATGTTTTTGTTCGGATATTTTCTTTCTCCTTCTCTCACTCTCTCGTTTCTCTCTCTCTCTCTCTCTCTACTCCTCCTTCTCCTTCTTTTCCTTCTTTCTAAGTAACCATGCCTTATTTACTTCCTCTTAAAATCTTTTTCAAGCAGGTACCAATGCCTCATCATCATCATCACACTGGTAGTCATATTGTGTACATCACAGGATTTTGTGACGCTGTGAATGCTCTAGACACAAAGACAAAACCGAAACGTATTCGTGTTCTCGGATCTGACGGAATTTCTCATTCCTTTCTCTTGAAAGGAAACGAAGACCTTCGCCTGGACGAAAGAGTCATGCAGTTTTTGAGAATTTCGAATGATTTGTATGATCGCCATCAAGAGACATCATCGAGATCGCTTCGTGCTCGACACTACAATGTGACACCCCTCTCACACAAATCTGGACTCATTGAATGGGTTAGTGGTGTCGTGTCGATGTTCAAAATTGCAGAGTCTCACTTCAATCGACATCAAGACAAAGATGTAAGAGAGGAGAATAAGAGGGAAAATAAGACTTGGAATGCTGTAAATGAATTTCATGACGTACTTGTATCGAAGACAAATCAAAAGTGCGTATCATCATCACCCAAGAAACGATCTGAATATCCCGAGCAAACGATTCGAGACGTATTTACGGAATTACAGAGAAGAACCCCTAGAGATCTCTTGTCTTCGGAGATTTGGATGAGCAGTACGGACACATCAGAGTGGTGCATGAAACGCCGCACGTACTGTCGCTCTTTGGCAGTCATGAGTATGTTTGGTTACATTATTGGTTTGGGTGATCGCCACTTGGAAAATGTTCTTATGGACTTTCACTCGGGTGAGATTCTTCACATCGATTACAATGTATGCTTTGACAAGGGTCTTCGACTTCGAGTACCTGAATGTTTACCCTTTCGTTTGACGAAATCTATGCGTCACGCGTTGGGTGTGATGCAAACTTCTGGAAATTTCGAACGTGCGTGTGTGATGACAATGTGTGTGCTACGCAAGCATCGTGAACTCTTTCTTGAACTCATGGAGACTTTCGTTTATGATCCTTTGATCGAATGGACAAAAACGTCCACTAAGAGACATAATGATGGTAGTAGCAGCAAGAATAATGCTACTACTGCAGCTACGTTTGACACTGCTGCTGCTGCTGCTGCAGGAATGAAAGATGATTCCAAACGAGAGAGTAATGATTACGCTATTGGTGTCGTGAGACGTATTGAGAATCGCTTAAATGGTGGTACGATGGAAAATTTGGAGAGCAAATTCGATATCGAGACGCAAGTCAATTCTCTGATTCGTCACGCAATTAGCAAGAAATATTTATCTCGCATGTATGAAGGATGGGCTGCGTGGGTTTAAATAAATATTGAGCTTTATAGCGACGCAATGCAGTATCAACAAAAACGCGCGCGTATTTGTGTCTCATATTTGCATACACACAAACATATCTATAAGAAATTTATTTAACAATTTTTATTTATCACAGCTCTTCATAATTTTGAGTGTCTTTCATGTGTGTTCTCTCATGAATATCTTTCATCATAATTCCCATCATTATCATCATTATCATCATCTCCTACAAATTCGTCGACTGCGTCAGCAAGCTCATTGAGTGCTCCTCGCAATGCAGCACTATTACTCAGATCGTATGGCATCAAGACATTGGGAGGAGATTGCAAGACATTAGGTGATTGAAAATATCGAACCTGAACAAGAGGTCCTTTTCTTTCACAACACTCCTTCTTCTCCACCACAACCTCCTTCTTCTCCTCCTCCTTCTTCTCACAACAAGTTTCACGCATTTTGTCTTGATAAATCAAGACACTAAAATCAGATTGATCTTGACGTATCCTAAATCCATCACCACAATCAAGAACATCCTTCTCGGCGTCGCATGTTGTGACATTAACGTCACAACAATCCTTTTTCTGAGCTTGAAGTGGCAAATCACTTGGATTTCTTAGAGGTAGCATTTGAAATTCATCACATACAACGACATTGGTGCAATCATATCCGCAACAATACTCGAATGAATCCACGTCGGTTGGTATCATTACATCGCTCATCTCGTC
>JACKZZ010020056.1_pt1 | contig 11730 bp, 5 predicted proteins | sample 8027871 | NCBI WGS metagenome assembly JACKZZ01 (sample SAMN15724774, study PRJNA655200) | protist metagenome | isolation source: fluorescence activated cell sorting (FACS) single amplified genomes of... | place: USA: West Boothbay Harbor, Gulf of Maine | collected 2000-07-19
GCAGGGGCTCAAGACCATCAAGCTGTACATCCGATTTTTGTGTATAATGCTGATAGCGTTCAACATCATTGACAAGAAAAATTTCAGCATACTGATTCGCTTGCGATGGGGTACGGCGGCGTGGTGCGGAGGCTGTGTCTAGGAAAGAATGGTCCCCATGAAAGACTTCACCTCCCTGTTCTGAATCCTCTTCACTTAAAGGTGTGTTCGACGCCAGGTTTAAAAGAGAGTCCAGTGCGTGGGTGTGGCCTTCAGACATCTTCGTTTTGTAGCGTTCCAGGCCATGTCCACAGAGAGGAAAGGAGCCGTGTTCATCGTCAGTCTCTGAGTTCTGGTGGTCTGCGGACATGAATCTGAAGCGCTCGGTGACTCTTGGTTCAAACCAGTTCTTAGCAGCGCCATGGGCTTCCTCCTCTTCTTCATCATGATGGGGTAATAATGACCAGATTCTACCGTCCACAAAGATGGTGCCCTGTACATTACCACAGGTTGATAGTGAGACCATGCTGTCCGACGACCTGTTCTCGATCGTTCCTAAATAGAAGCAAGAGGCCTGGGGATCCATCCCAAGGCTCTGTAGAACGGTCTGCCCCTTGCTTTGGGGATCGAACATGGGTTCAGACGCGGCATAGCTACGATAGGAAGGGGAGAGAAGACCATCATTCCTCTGCAAGTGGAGTCTAAGATGAAGGGGTGCTTTTCTCCTCCTGACCTTCTCATCCTCAGGTAAGGAAGAGAGGGAGGCAGCAAACAGGGCTTTGAGGGGATGGGAGGTTGTCATTTTTGGTAGGAGCGGCGCGGATTGAGTGGCGGCCTCTTGGACCAGCTCCTCCTCCTCCTCCTCCTCCTCCTCCTCAAAACGCAGGGACAAAGTCAGTGTGGCTGGATGTGCGGCGCGGGCTCGCTGCCTCAGCGGTACCCCAGTCAAGTAGTCCAACCCTTCCAAGCCCACATTCACAGAGACAGGATCCTCGGTTTGTGCTAGAGCCAATTCCAAGCCTGGGGCCCAGAGGCAAATGGCTACAAGGAGGGTGAAGAGCCAGTGGATGAGTACAGCAGTGGCATTTCTCTTGCTGGTCAAAGTCCATAAAGGTGAGGGGTGGACCTTCAAAGGGTGTGACATCCCCTTGTTGTCTTGTTTCGGTATGGAGGGTCTTTTAAATGCCAAAAAAACGTTCTGGCTCCTGAGATCTCCTCCGCCACAAAGCTGTGGGGGCCCGCCTTCCTCTCTAATAAGATGAAGAAGTACTTCTATGTAATGGATGGGGGTTTGTTCCTGTGAAAGAAAGATGGGTTAGTTTCGATTGGTTGGGATGAGGAAAAACCCCATTCCCACCGCAAATTTTTTGAGATGGCCTTCAAATTCTGAAACCCCGACTCACCCCCGCGCCCCAGTGGCACACAACCAACCCTGCATGGCAACCCTAAAAAAACCATTGATGTGATGATGTTCAAGCAATGTACGATTTTGTACATACTTTTTTTTCTCCTCTTGCTGCGCGTGTTTTTTCTTTTTTTATGTGATATACTTTTATTTCTTTCGCTGGAACTCACTCTCATCAGACGTGGCTGCCTTGATGTTTCCCCTTCTCTTCTCATGGCTCCTCTCGGCCGTCGTCCTAGCGCAGGAGCAGCCCACGATCCTCCAGCCCCTTCCTCAACAACAAGGCCAACAGATTGCTCTGATCTGGTTGCAAGGGAATTCCATACCGGCAGAGGCCTATGTTCCTCCACTGAGCCAGGTCCAAGCTGCCACTGACTTCCAATTGTGGGTAGGGATCCCGTCTTTCCCAAACGATTCTCCTAACCTGAGCATCGTGGGCAAGGAAATAGATGCCACTCTATCAGCCATGGAAGATATGGGGATGTCGACCGACATCGTATTCTATGGTGGCCATTCTGAGGGCGGGGCCTTCATCCAGGTAAAAGGAGGGAGGGAACGCTTCGCAGGGCAGGGCGGGTATATATGCAAATAAAAAAACTGTCTGACGGCTGCCGTTCACGGGGCCTAGTGCATGATATATATATATATAATATAATATATATATATATATATATATATATATATATATATATTCAGGCGGCGTCACGGCAGCCGTCAGACAGTAACATACATATATGTAATATTAATTGAGAAGGGCCGTGACAGCAGCCATCAGACAGTAAAATAAATATATGTATAATCCATCCAATATATAAATATATATATAATCTATCCAGAACACAGTGTTTGTAATATAATTGCAAATCTTATCCCTCTTCTCTGTGTGTTTGTCTTCTCTGTAAGATGTGGGTTGCTGCTAACCCTGAACGCGCTGCTGGACAGATCCTGGCCGGCTCTTTCCTTGTCGATACCTACCAATGGGATGATTGGCAAGCCGCTGAGGAGGAGGGACGTGGACAGCGACAACGAAGAGGACGCGGACATGGAGATCAGTCCCCGCGGGCTGGCCAACAAAAAACGTAGGAAGCATTTCCCACTGGCTACCCCTCGAACCGCGGTAAGAAGCTCAAAACCCAGTCCCTCGTCCTCAGAGCTCTCCTCTGTTTCTCCCGCCACGGACCAGTCTTCACCTTCCACGAATTCAAATTCTCCCGGCCCGGATGCCGGTGGTCGTTTTTTCAGAGCCTATGACAAACACCGAAAGAGCGACCGCCTTTCCGGTTCCGGCTTACGGCAACAAATTGCCCAAGACAAGAATCAATTAGCCCTTTGCATTGCAAAAATGAGTGCTATATTGAATACGGCAACTACTGTCGATCTGCGACATGATGACCCCATTTACGGGCTTACACGGGAGTTGCTGAGCAATGCACAGAGGCATGCGCTTCTCTATGAGCTCATGCATGAGGTTTGTAATACCCTGGGTGGCATGTTTACTTCCCCGCCTTCTTTCCTTGATGTAGAGGAAGTCAAGAACCTGACCCCTAACAAGCTGGTCCACCTCAGTCGCCCCGGCTCCAGCCACAAGAACCAGCCACTTCATATGTCCGTGCAAGCCTCAAAGAAAGAGCTCAGTTTGCCCAGTTCCAGCAATGGGACCCCAAACAAGTTTTTGTACAACATTAGTAGTGTGGTCACGGATTCTTTTGGTACTGCATTCCCTCAGAATACTGCCCTAAAAATCTCTCCGGACAAGCTGATGGTCTCATTAAGTAATGCGGGCTCCCGCAGATGTACTCCCAACAAATTTGGCTTGCAGTCTAGTGCCTGGGAGGTAAGATCTCAGATCATAGAGGCTGAATTGCCTAAGATTGTCCTCTTAGTGGCACAGTATAAGAAGGCAATGGAGCTAGCGAGGCCCCTTAACCGAGATGCAGTCGTTACTGCAGGCCACGTCCCCGTGATTCAAATCACAAGACTGAAGCATGTGCTGGTCCGTCCCCTTTCCCCTCCTCTTTTTCATCATGATCATCCAATGAATTGCTGTTTATTTTTCGTCTCCATGTGTTGTTGTGGTTTGCTCATGCATTGGCAAAAAGGCTGTAAGATAAGATAAACAAAGAAAGATAGAGTAAGAAGATGATCTCAAACCTTTCATGGATTTGCTGCCTTTGTAGGAATTATTTCAAGCCAAGGAAGAACTTCTGCGAAATCTCGAGTACAGGCTGTTTAATGCACCTTCTGCTCCTCCAGCGGCTACAAGGATCTACCAACGACAATTGAAGGACTCTGGAACAGAATACAACTCTGAATCCTTAAGCAATGCCTTGAAGCGGGCCCAAAAATCAAAACAAACCGTAAGCATTTCTTTGGGCGGGAGCACACTGGGTAACCTTGTGATCCAGCCTTGGATCCTTGCTGCCAGTGAAGTCATCCAGCACGACACAACCACAGCCCAAGAGGCCAAAAACCGCTCCACTACCTCTACAGTCTCTGGCATTACAAGTGAGGCTGCGGTGAAAGCGAACATCATGCTTGCCGGCAAGGGGAATGTCGCCGGACTTACACGACAATTCAGCAGCGTGTCTGAAGGCCAAGCCGAGTCACACTTTCACAAGAAAGGCAAAATTTCAAACACTCCTGCGGCCTCCTTGCCCTCCAGTCCCAGTCTTCACAAGAATAAAGAGCCCATGCACCAAGAGATCCTGTCGGATCTGTTGGAGTATGTCTCCGATCCCGCCTGCCCCCTCTTTAAAGGCTCCCGCCGCTCCAGACCAACCATCACCTCGAAGGCGGTGGAGCGACTCTATCTAATTGGCTTGCCCAATACGGATGGCGTCCTGCATTTGCTGGAAGTGTTCGAGGAGGAAAATGTGCAAGTCAGTTCTTTTGAGGACCTTGTTGATCTTTCTACTGCCCGTTGTGGTGGGAGGGACACCTTGATTGCGTACCTGCTGGGACCTAAATGTACATTACTCTCTAATATAGCTAAAAAGAACCTCAATGATGAAATAGACCTCTTGTGGCGCGTATGTGGAGACACAGAGGCAGCCTTAGGATTATTCATGGATTTACAGTCTCAACAAGATGACCAAGCAGCTGATTCTCTACCCTTCTCCAGTCTATCGCAGCTACTGGACAAGGCCAAGGCCATGGAGGAGGAGAAAATAGCTAAGAAAGATGTCTTAGAATACTTGCAGGATTCTAAGTGTCCTCTATGGAGTAACGGATCCATGAAACAGGGGGAAAAGGGGAGAATGCAGATCAGAGAAGAGGATGTTCAACGGTTATGGAGGGTGGCGCCTACCCTGTCCTCCTTGTCTGGCTTAATCACTGTGCTGGAGGATTCTTCTTCCAAAACTAACTTTGAAACGTTTGATGCCATGTTGGCATGTGCATCTACGACACAAAATTCGATCAACCAAATCCTCAGCGAGGTACAGGATTCCAAGACGGCCTTGTTTTCTTCCCCGAAGACTGCCAAGTCGGTGTCAGAGGAGGACGCCCAAGCGCTGTGGTACGCTGCGGGTGAGAACACGACCGCCTACCTCACTCTCTTTAAAGAGGATAGCCAGAAAAGGAAGAAATTCCATTCTGTGGAGGGCCTTATTAATGCCGTGGAAGACTGTGCAGAAATCATGCAATACCTCGAGGACGAAGAGACCTCCCTCTTTCAGACCCCGCTGATTGTCCGCCCACAGGATGCCTACGCTATCTGGAAAGTCTCTGGGAAGAACAGTGTGGACCGCTTGGATGAGCTCCGCTTCCAAAAGAAGTCCTTCCACTCCTTGAACGACCTCATGGACGCGGTCAAGGGCCTCCAGGCCCGCATGGCGGCCCAAACGGCTACTCTGGTCTACTTGAGCAACCCCAAATGCCCTCTTTGGGCTCCTACCGCCGTGACGGATGAAGGAGGTCTCAAGACTGCGGTGAAGCCCACTCACATCCTTCAACTGTTTGACAACACCCCCGCACAGTCAGTGGACCGGGTACTAAAGTCTTTCCAAGCCAAAAAGAAAGCCTTTGGAAGCATCGAGGAGCTGATTGTGGCGATGCAGACCCAATTGAAATTGGAGGCGGACATCGAACAGATTCTCAAGATGCTCAAAGAGCCCGAATTGAACCTCTTGGTGGAAAAGATTCGTGCGATTGTTACCTCCAAGGATGCTACACAGATTCATGATATCGCCCGGGAGGATGCTGTGGCTATCCTGGAGCACCTCAGTGAGTTGACGGAAGAGGAGGAGTCACCCCCGCCATACCTCTCCGTCAAAGCTTTGGAAGAGCAAGTACAGCTCAGGAAAGAATTGCTAACTTTCTTACAAGCACCCGAGAATAAGTTATTGGATACGAAAGCTTCGGATCCTAGCATTCTGAAACCGTTAGTATTTGTAGCAGGGGCATCCAATGCTTTGAGCTACTTAACACACCTAATGAAAACTCGGAAGAGACCCTTTCAATCACAAGAAGAGCTTGTGGAGGCAGTGCAGCATCTTCACAGCGACCACTTGGAAGCCGAAAACATCATGGCTATGCTTCAAGCGCCTCATTGTGGGCTCTGGACGGACTCAAAGGCTCAACCAGAGTTTAAGAAAGCAGACTTGGAAAGATTGCTGGCAGTCACTGGCTCCAGTTCTGTATTATCAGGGATTTTGACGTCATTAGAATCCTCAGGACAGCAATTCATGTCATTTGATGCCCTGCTACAGACCGCCGTCATGCTGCACCTGAAGGAAGGGGAAGGGAAGGATGGCGTCCAGGAGGTGTTTGAGATCCTGACCAACGCTGAGTACGAATTGCTGCTCCCTTTTGTGCTGGAGAGCGTCGGTATGCCAGAAGCGGTGCAGCTCTACCATCTGGCCGGCTCACATACTAAACCGCACTTGCTCAATATTTCTAGCCGCATCAAGACTGCGTTTCTTACGACTTTTGAGACGTTTGAGAAATTATACGACGAGGTTGAATACCGTCAGGAGCTGCTCTCCTTTATCAAGAGGCGTGATAGCTCCTTCTTTGGTAGGACGCAAGTGGAGGTATCCCCAGACCATGTGGACACCCTCGTGTATATCTCCGGCAAGGAATCCAAGGACCGCTTGAACATCCTCCGGGCCTTTGGGAAACAATACAAGACCATCGATGAGCTGCTCGATGCCGTGAAAAAAATACAAGAAAACCAGGACGCCCAAAACGAACTCCTACAATTTCTGTCCGACCCGCAATGCCCCTTGTTTTCACCGAAAGGAAACAGGAGCAAACGGTTGGTGATTCAAAATATTACAGAATTATATGATTTCTTTGGTGGCACTCCGACATCCATCGTTCGACCTCTACAGAACTTGCAAGCTCTTAAGAAACCAGTGGATAGTTGGGAGGAGCTGTTACTACAAGCGCGTGAGGTCTTGGAGGTGGAGGAGCTCGACATGGAGGAGGACGCCTTAGGTGAAGAAGTAGAGGAGGAGGAGGAGGACACCATCGTCCAGTTGCAAGAAGAAGAACTGACCGAGGTGTCTCGGGCCGAATCCGTGTTAGAAATTGAAGACCTGGAGCAGCCGGATGTGGATGTGGCTGGCCAAGAGATTATCACACAGCAAAAGCATTCATCTCCACTGGAGCCCTTAATTACCAAGAGTAGAAGGCAGCTCAAGATTGCTGACACATCATCACCTGGTCTCAAACTCCCCGATGCAGCCATTGGTCAGCACGAAAGATATTATATCCCGGACAGCTTAAAATTAGTAGCTCTTACAGAAATAGCCAGTGACTGTTCAAGCATGTTTATGGTGCCAGCCTCTCAAAGGCAGTTACGCCCATTATTAAGTGAAGCTTTCTTGCCTCCAGAATGGAGTGATCAGCATACACTATTGGTCCTGCAGCTACGTACCTGGTGCTTCCAAAGCCTCCACGAGAGCTCCCAGTCCGATGAGAATGAGGTTGCCTTTGAGGGCAATCACGCGTCCCTCTGGGTGGACGAAGAAGCAGAAACAGCTGAAGAGCAAGAAGAGAGGGAATGGGCGCGGCGTTACAGCCTGAGGGGCCACGACATGGCCACCTTTAAGTTCCGCAGGCGCAGTTCTTCCTCAAACCGCCAGAAAGAGGAGACAAGGCGCCAGAAGGTATTCGTCTATGACGTCAATACGGGCTGGAGCATCATTGGTGGGGTGCTGTTGGAGAAGAACAGCGAGGATGATGAGGCCGCCTCCTCGGGCTCCCTGGACCAGAAGGCGGTGGAGACCATCCAGCAGCTCCTCAAAGACGACTCGACTCACTCCAACTTCACTGCCTTCACCCCGCTACGCCCTCAAACCACCCCTACACCTTTAAATGGCCAGGACCAGACCGCCCCCTCGGCCACCAAGACGGGTGCCAACAGTGCTCGTCAAGTGCCTACCCTTTCCAGGAGTAAGAGCTCTGCTAGTCACTCCAGGAAGCTCTCGGTCTTCAACCGGGAGGCTATGGCCAGCACCACCATGTTTTCACCGTCCCCACAAGTCTGGAGCGCCAAGAAAGCGGCGCGGTTTAATGCCATGAGTAAAAATACTGCTGAACTGAGCGCCAAGAAGGTGGCTTCCCCTTCTGCCTTCCAGTCTAGCCATCACAAGAAGGCCCTGATGGCCACTCAAGTCTCCGCCCGCAAGGCCCCTAAGCCAGTGGACCTTCGGCTTGATTTCGGTTCACCCCTTGTACCCAGCGCCCTTGGCCATTCCCAGCAAGAATGGGTGCCGGAGACGCCGACCTTGCCCAGGGCATCGTCTTCCTTCACGCCGGGGCTGAGACCGAGCGCATCCTTCTCCATGTCCCGCACCGCCGCCGCTGTCACCGCCGATCAGGACGAGAATCAGGACCCGCAGGACACGGTAGTCTACTACTCTACCCCACTCACGCGCGAAGAGGCCGCCGCACGCAAGGTCAATGCACTGCTGCACGGCTACTTGGGGAAAAAGGCTTCAAGCGGTATGGGCAGCTGGCAAAAGCGATATTTTGTGCTGAATGAATATGGCTTGTCGTATCTCAAGAACCAGACTGCTTTTCTCCTTGGTGAACAGCCCTTGGCCTTAATCCCCATGTTCTGTATCATTTCTGCCCATAAAGTCCGCCCCAGCGGTCATCACAAGGGCTCTTCTTCCAAACTGGGCAGGTTTGATGTGGTGGTAGGGGAGACGACCATCCAAAAGAAATTTGAGCTGCAAGCCCCTAGCGATGGTGAGGCCACCAAATGGGTAGAGGCCCTGGAGAGTTTCCGCCTCGAAAACAGTGCCGGACAGCTGGCAGCAGCAGCAGGAAGAGGGCATGGCAAGCACAGGGGAGGCAGTCTGTCTACCATCGATAACCCCAATCGCCGTGCGTTTTACAATCTCAATTTGCAGGGCGAGTTTTGGAAACGATCGGACAACATCCAAAAATACAGCGTGATGGTAAAACACGGAGAATTTTATGCCAATGAGGATGGTGGGAAAAATCCCAAATTACCTAAAAAAGCTTTCCAAACTGGTGAATCTGATATGTTTTTAGAATACAAGCGTTTGGGTAAATTCAATGGTATGGATTGGAGGGGCTCTGATCTTATTAACCGTGCGCAGCTGTTGTGGTCTTTTATTCAAGAAATTCCCAACGACAAATTCAAGTCGCTAAACAAGACGCGCAAAATCACCACAAAATCTGCTGATCTGGTGGTTCAGGCCTTGCGCAATGTGGACAGGCAGAGATTGAAAAGTGATATCAGCGGAAATCTATACAAAGGTGGTCCTCAAAATTCTGGAAGGGCGGCACGTGAATGGGACAAAGTGACAGCGTCCCAAGTGGAGCAACAAGAAATGGCAGTAGAAACTTTATCAATAGTCTTTACAGAGGGCCTCAATTTGAAGCATGTCCCATCGAAATTCCAGTCTAAGTTACCCAAATCTCCCGTGGATGGGGGGGGGGGCATCCAAGTCCTCCCTCTTCCTAAGCCCTATGCAGAAGCTGGCCTCACCCTCACAGCCCTCTGCCCCGCATACCCAAGAAGCCCAAGTAGGCAAGTCCTCGGCCAAGGAGAAGCCCAAGTGGCAGAGGGAGACTTCCAGGGTGGAAGCTGGGCCCTCGATGAAAGAGCTGGGATCACAGCCATCTTTCCTTCGGAGGAGTACTTTCATGGCGGTCAGCAAATTGACCTCTCCTATTGGCTTAGCTTCCGCCCAACAGAAATCCAGCACCATCAATTTTACTTTCTCCCCTCAGAGGGCATCAAGGCAGCGCCATGAGAAAGTTCAAAGGGAAGCCGCGGCCAATTTGGGCCTGCTGTATCTGCAGAGTGTGACCGTGCTGCATTGTCTCATCAACAATGTGTACGGGTGCCGTTTTTTCGTGCGCAGAGCCCTCGTTAAGACGGTAAGCAAAGCGTTGCGTGAGGCTGCGTCGAATCCTGACGTAGATCGGACTTCTCTGTGCGAAGCTGCCATGATTTTAATGGATGCAGTCGGGATGTGCTGTACCGGGGCCAACAGCGGGCGTGGCCACGAGTCCGATTTGTCCCAGAGCCATACGAGCATGGCCCTGACAATGGTGGGCTACAGTACTGTCCAAGAGCTCGCCCTCCTCTGTCATGTGTTCCCTACCCCAGGAGTCCTCTGCGCCGCCGCCAGAGCGCTCTACTTGCTACGTATTGCGACTGCACCCAAAGACCGGTACAGGACTCCCTCTGCCATCAAGAACTCGCAGGGTAGCAAGGTGATGACACAGCTGATGTTGGCCAAGCACGGGCCCGAGGTATTAATTGCCATGCTACAGCACAGGAACATCTTCAGTTTCGCCGTTACGCTGCTGTGGGATGTAGATTGGAATGAAATCAATCTGGTGGGCCTGGCGACGAGGAATAACGAGAGCGCCACCGCACCGGCTTCTGTCGGCACGATCAAGTTACCCAACTCCCCACAGCTGATGTCGCCGGCAGTTACAAGTACCACGGCCCAAGCCCTAGTCAGCCCCCGCGGCGCTCTGCCCAATAGCACTTTCTTCTCACCCAGGAGTTTCTTAAGCCCCTTGACCATCGCCCATTCCCCGGACGATGGCGGCCGCAAGGACGATGCATCCTCCTCCTTCCACCAGCATGGCCCCATGCTCAAGGTCTTGGCACACATATGGGACACCGTCCAAAAGGCCCATCAAGTCAACGTACAAAAGATGGCTACCCTCTCTAACGACGAGAGCGGCGGCAGCGTCTTCAAGTTCCCGGAGAGGAAGAGGCAGTCCGCCATGGCGGGGGGGTTCTCTTCCACCTCGAAGCCGATGAGCTCCGTCAAGTACGGCCGACTCCTCCTGGTCACGCCCGTCCACGTGTCTTCCTCCAAGAGGCACATCGAACCCGAGGCGCTCCTGCCGGCAGATTGCCGCGCGGTGGAGGTCGGTCTGAGGGGCATCAGCGCTCTTTTGCTGCACAGGCCAGAGTGCGCCCACCAAGCCGTTCAGGACGAGCTACATGTCCATCTGGCGGAGTGGATCCCCCTCTACATCAAGGCGGGCTACCTGCAAGTAGTGGCGGAAATTTTGATTTGTTTCCGGGCGTTTGGCAACAGTCCCCAATGTAGCCACTGCCTCCTGGACCACCAGCTCGCACTCTCGACTAAGTTACTCCCGTACATTCGGCTGAATTGTAGTGAAAGTAATTCCCGTTCAGCCACGATCATTAGGCTAGTTCGTCGCCAATTAGCACAAATCCTCAAATCAGCGGATTCGAATCCACTAGTGCGCGCGCGGGCACAGGAGCGGCGGTTACAACAATCAAAGAAGCTCTTTAGTCCCGATGCACAGATCCTGAGTCCCGTCGCTAGCCTCCAAAACCCTCCTCCTCCACCTGCTTCTCCTCCTGTTGTTGCCTCTTCTCAAGCAGTGGACGGGAAAAAGTTGTCTTTGAAGGAGGAAGGCAAATCCAGGCCGCCTCTGACTATCCAAACCCACTCAAAAGCTTCGCCATTGACCTTTTTTGTCCCTCAGACACCCCAAAACCAGCCATCATCCCCTACCGTCGATCATGAAAACATCACTCAAGCTTTCGATAACCTTTCCAAACAATTAGTGGAGCTGCTGAGCGGGATGAAAGAGCCCATACGTCCCATCCTAGACCATACCCCACGTGCCAGTAGCGGAAAAGCGGAGCCGGCCCGCTGGTTGGAGGACAGGGCAGAGACACGGGGGGGTGCTACCGGGCACACACGTTACCACTCTGACCCTGAGTGCTTGGACCTCCGAAAGCGGCAGGTCGCTCTGGAACAATTAGTGTCCTCAGAATCAGCCTCTGGAGCCCTCATCAATGCAGGTAATGCATGCGCCCTCTTACATAACCCAGACAAAGGCTCTATCTAAGGGGGTTTTCT
>JACKZZ010017595.1_pt1 | contig 11726 bp, 7 predicted proteins | sample 8027871 | NCBI WGS metagenome assembly JACKZZ01 (sample SAMN15724774, study PRJNA655200) | protist metagenome | isolation source: fluorescence activated cell sorting (FACS) single amplified genomes of... | place: USA: West Boothbay Harbor, Gulf of Maine | collected 2000-07-19
AAAAAAAAGTATGAACGATTTCAGAAATTTTTCCCTGTGTAAGATATAATAATGGTGTATTTATATTAATATGCATATAATAATAATGAACACATTACACATTGTACATGAATGGGAATTGTAAACGCTTTTACACATGTGTAGGGTACGATGCAAAATATTTTGCCTGCAACTCGAAAACCAGAAAGAATACACCTCAAAGCTAAATACATGCGATAATTGCAGATAATATATATACGATGGGCCTTGATACAAGTTCTAACGATTTAGATACGGTGTCGATATTGTCAGAGGATATTACAAATTTGGGAAATATTCCACCACCAAAACGATTCATATTTTTTTGGATACTAATACAAATATTTGCAATTTTGTATTCGGTATGTGCCATTGTCATGGCGACTGATGCAGTTGCATCAATAGCATTTGAGGCAATATGGTTGTTATTGCAAGCTGTACTCCTTGGTGCAATTGGTGTTTATATATTATTATATAAACGGAATGAACTGTACTTAGGTTTACTAAGTGGTGGTTCGCTAGCAATGTCCTTACAAATGTTGACAATGGGGTTAATTGCTTCGTCGCACATTGTTTCTAAAGGAGAGACGAGCATCACAGCAGCCGAGGCTGGCACAACGGCATTCTCTTTATTATGCACCATCGGTTACTTTAATTTCGGCATCATAACAAATTGGAAACGCGAATGGATACTAAATAATACAGTTTCTATACCCGACCCAGCAGTGGCGTTAGAACGAGTACTAAGCAATGATAAAATGAATTTTATATTATCTGGCATTAGCAAACTATTACATGAAGCTGGGTCGACGGATGAAGAAATTTCAAAAATTGTGAATAAAGTTTCAAAAACAGATCCACCACGTTGGACTTATATGGATATTGAATCTATGATGCAAGGGCCAGAAGAGTTGGCACGTGCACTAAACATTGTAACAAATGGTGAATTTAATTTGAATGATGAAGCAGGCCAAGATATCATGAATATATTAGAGGACAGCAACGTATTTAATGATTATCAAAGAAAGTTTGAAGATTCAGAAAATGTATAATATGAAACATTAATTATATAGCGATTCTCAGGGTATGATGCGAATATATTCTGAACAATTAATGCTTATAAAAGATGCATATTATTAAAAGTTAGGGGGGCGGGATAAATAGGAGGTTAAAATGGAAACTATACGTGCTTATTTGAAAGACATAAATTTATAACCTAAAAATCATAAATTCAGAACTGTGTGTACAAATAAGTATTAATATTTTACGACTTTATTGTACTCTTATATATTGTATTCTTTTGGAGAGTAAGAATTGGTTGAATGGCCCACTTTTAATATGATACTTCGGGTATATTTCAACGGTTTCAAATGCATTTTTTATTTTATGATACCTACAACCTATAAACAACAACGTATCATACCGTTCTAATTGAATAATGTTGCAGGAAATACATACCTTGGAGGAACAGAGCGAAACCTGTGACTATCGTTTTCAAACGTAACTTTAAAATTATCATAATATTCCCCATCGGCACCTGGAATTGCACCAATATTACCCCTATAAAATGCAGTTGTATCGGGATATAATGCCATAACTTTTGTTCTATAAGCCCTTCGTTGTTTTAATTTTTTACCTTCGTGAATTTGTATTAGATTTCCAATATGTAATGATAATTCATGAGGTGATGGTATTTTAAAAATTTGATCTTGCCTGCACGCATGTATATTTTCTTTATCGTCTACATCCATTACTTTCCATTTTTTTGAACCGGGGATATAGCTTTTTAAACGTCCCAGTATCCATGTCTTTTTATAAAGATAGACGACCATGTTATTGATTTCTAAATTTCCTGTTTTGAGCTGATTACTGCCTTCACTATTTTCAATTTCTAGATCATCTTTATTAGAGCGAGATTGTTCATGCTGCTTTGCATTATCCCATATACGTAGTCCATCATGAATTGGCTCAATTTTCGTGATTGAATCAGGCTCATCCCACAATTCTTTTTTACTTTTTGGCTCACTTTTATTATCTTCGATACAGTAATTAACCTGGCTATGCTCCTGATTTAGGCTCATATTATTTTTATCCTTCTCCATCTCCTGATCATCTTGGAGTAATGATAGCGATTCTTCTTCCTCACCATCACTCGATAGTTCTAAGTTGATGCTATTGCAATTTTTGTTGGGATAAGAATTGGCAACGTTGCAACTGTTACTAAAATCGTCGGCATTTTTCCTCTGTTTCTTAAAATCCAATGTACTAATACTATTATTATGATGATTTCTAGAAAAATCTTCATAATTTTTACCAGCGTTGTAATTGTCATAGTTAGATTTTTCATTACTACCGTCGATTTGTCGTGTTGGCACTTGTTTTTGATTCTCACGATCTGTAGAATGACTATTACCGTTGTAGATCTTCCCATTATTGATATTATTGTTGTCGTTGTAACTATCGGACGAATTATTCATGTAATTGTTATTAGTATTATGTTGACAGATATTTTTTGAGTGGCCACTGTCTTGATGATGACACAAATTATCATACACATTTGTAAATCTTCGTTGAAGCATTAATGAGTCGCGATATTTTCTTTCATCCATAACTTCTATACTACGGTTTAAGCTTTTTAATTCGCTTAATATCTTCAGATGTGCATTCATATGTTCTTCTGATATTGAGACTAACCGACTTAAAAGTCTACCTTGGTTTTCTAAAATTGCATTTCTTTGTTCACTTTGTTGTTTTAACCATATTGATTTTGATGCCCCGCTAAGCGCCAAATTTGTTTCGACACTATTGTTTATGATTTCATCAAAATTAAGCTTCCTCTTCCCATTACAATTTACTGATTCAGTTACGTTTGAATTTTGCATTTGCGTTGACGAACCGGATTGCTGTGAAGAAACTTCTGAATCATTATTGATATTTTGACTCCGATTAATATTGGTGACATTGGGTGTAGGTGGTCTCCTTCTTTTTTTCTGTTTTGGAATAATTGTTGATAGAGGAAACATAGACCATTTCAATTGCGATGACATAATTAATATAATTATCAGTTACGGAGGGTACGTCTTTTGTATATAATTGATATTTGTAAAACCTAGACAGCAATAGCTTCAACTTTGTTAATGATCGGCAATGAATAATTGTGCGGCGCCTATATATATATAACAAATACTGTTTTGTAGCGATGTAGTTATGTCTCTATATTCGCAAAATATAGTATGTTATATAATAAGACGACAAGACGATAACGAACGAACGAAGTTTTTTTATTAATAATAAAAAAATGAATCTATAAAAAAAAATAATAATTTTTTTAATAATAAACCGTGTATAATATAATAGTGTGATCAAATATATTCATACTACAAACTATAATTATAAAAATAATAAAAAAATGAGATGTCCATAGTAACTAGTCATAAAATCCGTGTTTTTGAAATATTTTAAAAATTATGCACAACACGACGACATAATAATAAAAAAAAAGTATGGCACACTATGAAAAAATATGAAATTGAAGAGCAAAATAAAAAATTTTGGTCGCGCCGTGCCTTTTCACCATTGTATTCCCATACTATCCGCATCCTACCCCCGCAATAAATTATTGTTTTGCACTGCAAAAGCTTTCACCTCTTGCACTTCCCACCAATAACATCGGGATGAAGCCATTATAAACATATAGCATTACTTATAACAAAGAAAAGGTTCCATTTAACGCTGCGATTTTTAAGAGCAAAACAAATAACTGATCAACTCCATATAATATAAAAAAGTTACGAACACATACCAGTTTTTACTGCTGCGAAATTATATATTAAAAAGATTCTTATCTAAAATAACAATCCAGATGGCGTCATCTCATATGAGCATGATAAATGCAGTAGCTGTTGCATCGGCTCACCAAGCTATTCTGCAAGTACAGTCGCGTATACAGCATTCAAGCAATACCATAAATGATATTGAAAAACAAATCAACGTCGTAAATGGAAATATTATTTCCAACCGTGATACATATAGTAATCTTGAAAGAGAAACAAAGACCTTATACCGACATATGAGTAACGAATGGAAACGCAAGCAGGATAAAGTTATAACCGTTTATGATACAGTATCATTTAAAAACAATACCATGAGTCGTTTGCTGCAAACTAGCTTGCATATTTGCAAGTCATTAATTGAAAAGGTGTCAACTTTTAAAACTGAGTATGAAATTTACATAAAAAAAGAAAACGAAACGTTGCAAAATTATAATGTTAAAGTCAAATCGATGGATGACAACATGATTTTCTATAATAAAAGTGTAGAAGCATTAAATAAAGCAAAGGAAAATTTATCAAAATCTATTTCTGAGGATGAACAGCTTCAATTGAATTTACAGTGGCTAAAATCAAACGTTAAGACGGAGATAGATAGAGATAAGATATTAACACCAAAATTAAATAAAACACTCGAAACAAAAATACGTTTTGAATGTAAAAAAGAAAATATTTCTGATCAAGTAAAAAAACTAACATCAACATTGGAAAAGTTAGCAAAACAATTAGAAAATACTGAATTAGCAGGAAAAGACATAATAATATTATTTCGAAGATTAAAAAAAAATTTCCTGGTAGCTACTGAACAACACAGTGTCCAAAGCAAAACAACGGAAGAAGCAAAAACTAAATTACATACAATATATAAAGTCACATCTCAAATCGAATCAATTGAAAATCATTTAGCAACAAATTTAATTCCAAAATATGAAGCTGCGTTTCAAAGCAATATAAAAGACACTTGCAAATTGAATGCAGTTGCGAAACAGAATTTAGTATCTGAAGAAAAAATCGATGAAAAGACGATAGAATTGTATGGTGTTAAAAAAAAATATGTATTAATGAAAAATTACGTAAATTATTTGAATGGAGTTAATATTGATGAATTGGAACTTGAATTAACGGCATTAAACAAAGATCTAAAAACTATGTCTGAATTTCGTAATGCAATTACATCGAACAAATTGTTCCCAGATAGTGGCATTGATGAGGAATGTAATATTAATACTACTATCATCGGCGATACATTAATAAGACTACCAGCCACAGCCACAAAACAAGATATAAATTTGACGGATATTTGCAACATGATAGGAAATGATAAAGATCTCTTTCTAAGTACGTCTTTGACAGGCGATGATAGCGAAAACAAAAGACTACTTACCGAAAAATTAAAAAAAATAAGTTTGGAAAAATTAATGGATTTATCTATTAAGACTCAACTGCTCTACACGAAGGAAAGAGGAAAACAAAAAAACTTAAATAAACAACGTGACATTGATAATATTGATGATATTACGATTATTAAAGCACAATGGGAAGAAAAAGTTAAAACACTTGAAACAGAGACCTCTTTGCTGGAAAAGGAATGCAAAATTATGTGGGACAACATTAAGTAAAAACAAAATTATGTATGCGTGGTGTATTTATAAGCTTATGTACCGAGAGTGTATATTTATATATATTATTTCTATCAGAGAGTGCAATTATAAAAAAATATAAAGGTGCTTTTTTTTTCTACCAAGTACATATATTTTATGCTAAATATTCTCTCTCTCTGTTTCTCGCAAAATGTGTAAAGTTATAAGACAAAAAGTATTTTTATTTTCAACGTATATGTGCGTTTATGCGATAAGAGGAGTGCCAGTGTAAACATTTTCCTCAAAATCACACTCGTTTTCAGCAATGTAAAAATAACCGCCCATTCCACCCCACTCAGTCCCCCAGCTGTTTGCAACAATCCAATAATTTGTCGTATTGGATGCTGTATATGATTTATTAAATCCAACGATCTTTACTGCATGTAGTCCCAGAAGTTTGCCATTTTCATGTTTGTATATTCCCGAATGGTAATGCATAAAATCTTCGTAAACATAAAATGTTGCCTGAACAGGTCCATTTTGAACAAGTTCACTTTTAATGGCATTTGCACCACCGTAAATTTTTTCGTAATGCTTCACCTTGTACACTTCATTTGATAAAGGTGGCAAACAATAGTCGACTGGGCATAGTAAGCTCTTTGTTAAATTATACGGCATGCATACATCAGTTACTACACCTTTTGTTTGGATATATTTCCATGCTAGGGAAGGATAACCACCAGCACAACCTCTGCAACATCGTGTTATAAATTTACATAGCTTATCGCATGCTATCAAGTCTAATGCAGAGAATTTGATGCGTTTTGCTTTCATATTATTTTTTCGTTGTTGGCTTATACAATATCTATCGCCAAACACTTCAACTGCACTTACAGCCCAACAGCTTCCACAACGACCTTGATTTTGTATATTTCCAATACAACTTGAATTTCTCCAGTCATACGAAGTATAGTTTGTTTGTTGTGGTGTAGGTAGAAGTAACGACTTCTTAATAGATGTTGATGTATCATTCAAGATACGTAAAACCCCAAGATATTGTGCTCTTATTTCATCAAGCGATAGATGCATAATCGGCTCATATAGTTTCGCTTTCCACGTTGAAGTTGCCGAAGGTTTTAATGATAAAAAATCTGACAAATGGTCTTTTGTTGCAATAGAATTTGTTACTGTAAAGGTTAACAATATTCCTAACAACATAGCAAATCTTGCAGACATTATTGTGATTTATCGGCTTCTGTTAGTAAACCAGTAAACTGAATGAATCTTAATAATAAATGTAACAATATCTAATAAGCGTAGAATTAAATTTTTAATTGCCAAGTTGAACGCAAGTTAAATAAAACAATAACAATAAATAAGTTTTTTATCATCAATGTGTGTATTACGAGGACTACTGTATCATAGAAGACCGAGGAGGAGGGAAGGAAGAAAAAAAAATTATAATACAGTAATACATATTATAATACTATATTATTACAGTGTTGTATCCTCCCACTTTGGCTATTTCCAGCCAATATTGGCGATATAATATATGATAGATCTGGTTATGTCGATTGGATGATATAACGTGAAGATAGCAGGTACATCAAGAGGATGTAAGGCGAATAGCACTGAGAGCAGAGCTAGAGGCCAAGAGAGAGTTAAATAATAATACAGCTAAGCTGTATTATTATAGAGTAGTTGATATTAAAGAGAGAGTGAGAGTTGGTAATGGTGTGTTCATCGTAATGGGAGTGGATGGCTATATATGCGTTTTATAGACGTGTAAGACACAGATATAGACATACACACACATGCGGATACGCACATTACATTTTATAAAAATTGAGTTATGGTTTTATGTTAGATATAGTTTGTGTTAATTTATATTTATTTTATAATTTATTATTGTTGTTACGTTGTGTTTTAACTGATCAATTCTGTTGAAGGGATTGTTGAAATCACTTTTGTTACGTTGTGTTTCTAACTGATCAATTCTGTTGAAGGGATTGTTGAAATCGCTTCTGTTATATTTTACTTAAGCTTCCGAGTTTATATAAATATATCCAGCGTCTAGTTCGTTGAGTTTATATTGCCACGCGCATCTTTTAAAGAAGCTTCCGAGTTTCGATATAAAAATAAGGCGTTTAGTTTGTATTAGTTTATATTGGAACGAGCATCTGTTACTGAAGCTTTCGAGTTAAATAGTAAAAGATACTGCGTATAAAATAGTAAGTTAGAATAAGAAGTATTTAGTTTCAGGTTAAAGTCTAGGAATAAGTAGTAGAGATCTCCTTCCCTAGGTCCTCCCTCGTCCTCGTAATTCTAGGAATTTGCGATAGTAAAGATAAGGTCGCGTTTTATTTTAAAGAAAAGGTGTCTGTAGTAACATAAAGAGTTTTATTAGTAAAATAAAATAGATAGTAATTTAGTAGTCTATTTTATACGTAAGATTGATTAAGCGTACTCTGAAAAAAAGATAGTATTTTATATATAGTACTAGTATTATTATTATTTATTATTATTATTGAAGATTGTGAAAGAGGTCTCCATATTGAGTATATTTTAATAATATATACCTAGCCATTTTTTATATAGTACTACTATTATAAATCATCATTGAAAATTTTTTATTAAAAAATAATATATTTTATTTTATTTATTATGATGGCACTCTGTGCTACCCGTTTTTTGCTATTAAACGATAGAATGCTGTGTATATGCTATTATTTAAAACCAATAGTGTATCGTCTTATATTATGACATCTTCTTCACATAATCTTCTTCTTCTTCCTCCTTTTCGTCGTGATGATGCTTGGAACCCATGTAGCTACTACAACCTACGCAATAGCAAATCGATTTTGTGTTCTACATACATGTAGTAAGAACGATGTCATCAATAGCAACAACATTGCCAGCATGGCAACAAAGATATTTAACTCGCGAGGATGAAGTACATAATGTTTGTATATTTGGTGGTACGCATGGTAATGAAAAGACTGCGTTTGCTGTGGCAGACCACTATTTATGTGGCGGGGTTGACTCAGGTTGTCACCGCGATACATTTACAACATTGGTAGAAATATCAAATCCAGCGTCGGTTGAAGCTAACACGCGGTACGTTGATACTGATATGAATAGGTGTTTCCTTGCAGAAGATTTGAATAATAGAGATTTGACGCAAACTGTTGAACATAGACGGGCTAAAGAGTTAAACCAGTTATATGGGCCCAAAGACGCTGTTAAACCAAAAGTTGATTATTTAATTGACTTGCATAATACAACAGCAAATTGTGGAATATTATTATTGTTTCATCCGAGTGATACCTTTTCACACATGATAGGAAAACATTTAATTGAAAATTCTGGATGTGATATTATACGTTGCTGTGCATGGCCTGATTCAGAACGACCTAATGCCGGCACTCTTGGTCGTTCTGGGATGACATTTGAAGTCGGGCCATCACCTTGGGGCTGTGTTAACACAGAGTTGATGTTATTAACTAAAAAGTTGGTAGAGATGGTATTGGATTTCATTGAACAACACAACATTTCATTAGCCAATAATACTGCGAATAGTAATAATCTAAGTATAAAACAAAAATTAGTAATGTATAAACGCGTTGGCCAATATGATTATCCAAGAGATAATAATTCAAACAGTAAATTGTATAACAATAAAGGCAGAATTAATATGTATATTCATCCAAACATTCAAGATAAAGATTTCAAAATTCGACTTATTCATGGAGAGACAAAAATATTTTTAGATTGCAATGGAAAAGAATCCGCAACGTTTGATTTTAACAAAATGGTCCAAGTTCCAAACGCAAATATTGATGTTAATAAAGATGAACTGTATCCATTTTTTATTAACGAAGCAGCATATTATGAAAAAGGATTTGGATTTGCCGTTGGCAAAAAATGCATTGTTGAATTTTAAAAAAGAGTATATGTGATTATTTAACGTCGTTAAATAATCACATTTAAATGAATGAGTAAGATAATATTATATATATATATATAAATAATAATAAAATTTTAAATATTTTCAGCGTCATTTTCATCCCAAAACCATCGAGGTTGAGGTGAAATCTCGCTGTTTTTATCAACACATTTAGCACAAGACAGAGAATATGATTTGTAAAAAATGATCAATCATCATCCTCATCCTCCTCGGACGAAGTTTCTGAAAAATCTTCACTGGAATCACCGCCTTTATTTCGCAAACGCTCCCGTCGTTGCTTGCGTTTTCGTCTTTTTTTATATATATACATTTCTTGCTTCACATACAGTTCCCGATTTTTTGGTAATTTTTCTAAGTATTTTAACATTTTCGATAACTTCATTTTTTTCACCCATTCTATTACAGTCTCACAATGTCTATTTTCAATTTCCAACGATGCACCTGCTTCAACTACAAGAAACCTTGCAACTTCTTTATGCGCTCCTTTAACTGCGTGTAATAAAGCACATTCATGATTTGCATCCGTTACATCAACTTTACATTCCCCGCCATAAAATTTAGGATTCTCACGCCTTTTAGGTTGATCTTCATCATCCTCATCGGTTGTTGACATATCTTCCTCTGTAATTTTTGGACAGGCTAGTATTTTACATGCAAGGAGATCACCTTTTGCAGCAGATATCATTAGCGCCGTTCTCCCATCGTCCCCTTTTAAGTTTACGTCGATGTTACACTCATCAATTAAATAACGCATCGATTCATAACTTGAAGACATGGCTGCATGATGTAGAACTGTTCGTTCATTGCCATCACGCCTTGTTAACATGGCTGGTTCAGTTTCGGCCAATAATTCTACACATTCCACATGTTTCTTATTAATTGCTACCATAAGTGGTGTATTTTTATTGTAATTATCATGCATTTCTTCTGGCAAACACCGTGACATTGGCAATAATAATTCAAGCAATTCATAATGACCATGCAAAGCAGCAAAATGCAATGGCGAATAACCTGCTGCAAACGTTTTTATTGAACGTGTAGCACCGCATTCAATTAAATATGGCACAATTTCATCATGATACTTTTCAACTGCATGTGTCAAAGTAGTAAATCCATTTGTATCTTGCACGTCAATATTTCCATTTCCTTCTTCCACCATTAGTTGTACACATTTAATATGCCCATGATAACCACTTTGTACTATAGCGGGAGAGCCTGCAAATAATCTATTTGGATCAGCGCCTTCTTTTAATAACAGTTCTATTGTTTCAAAATGCCCTTTCATTGCGGCTATATTTAATGGACCGTTGAATAATTCCAATTTGTGGTCCTCGGTAACCCATTCTAATAACGGTATTAACTTTCTCATTGTTTCTATATCGTTAAATTCGGCTGCTTCCCCCATACCACGAATTATTTCGTGTATTTCATCTTTAATTCTACCATTTAAGCGCTCTTCCCGGGCTTTAGCAGACCCGTAAGTTGACATATTACGTTTCGATAAATCAAATTTAACCTTTTCCGCAATATCATTTTGGCCATCCTGGATTTCATTTAAATCAGGTCCTTCTGGAATTTTATATGGATCGCGCATATTACTTAATTCTTTATACCTTTCTGGTATTTTTGTATCTTCGAGTTGTCTCCGCTCCGCTTCTTCCCGCCTCATGCGCTCGGCATTTCTTTGATGGCGTTTTCCTGGATACAATTGTTCCTCTACAATGGCACCCTTTTCCAAACTTTCTACTAGTTTGATTTTATCTTCCCAATAATACCAGTCTGGGTGTGCCCTGAGTTTTGTTAAATACTCGTCACATTGTGCACGTTCTTTTTGTTTCAACATGTTTTCAATTCTTTCGGACTCATATTTTTCATAATTATCTTTTTCCTCTTGGCGTCTCTCACGAGCCCTACTCTCCTGCTCTGATATAAATGCCTCTTTATCTTTAATAGGCGAATACGCCATCTACAAAGACTCCCAGCTATATGTATGTACGTAGTGTTCTTTCAAGAACGGGTACACTCCCTTGACGTTGGTATTGCAACTTTTAATTTATTATTATGGTTGTTACAAGTTATAAGTTATACATATGTATTGGCAACATGTATATAAATATACTTAGAAGAAGAATGTTAAGTAAAAACTGAATAATTACTGCACTACTTATACTGAAGAAGAACAACAAACAACCACCTAAAAAAATGAAACAAAAAAAAAATGCTGCTGTTGTTGTTTGGTGGTATTATGGCAATAATATATAATATTAATAATAAAATATAGCAATATAAATAATAATAATAATAATATTAATATGGCCAAAATACTACTAC
>JACKZZ010017516.1_pt1 | contig 11725 bp, 4 predicted proteins | sample 8027871 | NCBI WGS metagenome assembly JACKZZ01 (sample SAMN15724774, study PRJNA655200) | protist metagenome | isolation source: fluorescence activated cell sorting (FACS) single amplified genomes of... | place: USA: West Boothbay Harbor, Gulf of Maine | collected 2000-07-19
CTTTTGCACTCGTCATGGTACTGTCAATTCTAGGGTCACTTATCATTGGGGGATGCATTGGGGTGTGCGTTATGAATGGGTATACAAGTGGAAAAATTTCCCCCGACGGTAAAAGCGGCGGCAATCTGTTGCAGTCACTGTCTGTCATGAGCAACAAAGGCAACCGTTTGATCATTCAAGGGGGAGAATCCCGCCGCAACAGCATCGAAATGATCGAACAAATGCACGAAACGGGGCAGCAGGCTCTGAAAGAGTCTGCTGAGAAGAAAAGAGCACAGATGAACAAACGTGTAGCAGAACGCCTGAACTCGCGCAAGAATAGGATGGCCATGAAGCTGAGCAAAAGCAAAGCGTTGCAGAACGTAGATTGTTTCAAATATTTAGGAGCGAAGCACATGAGCATGGTCATTGGAAAAATGAGATTGATTTCGTACGAGAAAGGAAAGGAATTATGCAAGCAAGGGGACCCTGCAAACGAGTTTTTTGTTTGCATGGAAGGGTCATTAGAAGTTTACGTGCATGATCGTCTCGTACGCTCGATGGGCGAATTAGAATGGCTTGGAGAGCGAGCGCTCGTAAGCAAGGATGCAACACGGGGAGCAACGATCAAGGCCGCCACAGCCTCTGAGGTATTCGTGCTCTCCAGAATGGGATGGAATGACTTGGAAAAAGAGGGCGTGCCTGTTGGAGACGTACGGGACGAACTTCAAGAGAAGATGAGCCATTACGAGGAAGAAGACAAGCGTTTGTATGACATGAAAATGAACGGCTTGAGAGCCGAGCAACTTACAAAAAAAGCATCGAAAGTGGGAATATCTAGGCAATCCTCTTCGCAAGCTTTCGTAGACGAGATAAAGGAGGGAAAGGGAGAAGAACTGGAGGACTTTGACGAAAACGAAGTTGTAGAATTTTAGAGAGGGGGAGACCCACTTGTCTCTAATTAAAAAAAATAAATAATCCAAACTCGAAAAATATTCTAATAATTTAATTTTCCATTTTAATTACAAACTGCTAGCTTTTCTTGTCCATAAAAAAGTTTGGATCACAGCGGTATTTTCTCTCGAACCTGTTTAGCCATTTATCCAACGCATTTGACGGCAAGACCAAGTAGTTTCCACCATCAATTGACTTCTTATCAAATGACTCAAAAAAATGAAACAAGTTCCTGGCAATGCTTTTGGCCACTTCTAACCGGTCGGCCACGGGCCTGGCTCCCCCTTCCATCTGTACAAGACTCTGCAGCGGCTCGATGCTCACCCCAATTTGAAGCACCTGGCAACTGCGCAGGGAGATGTTGGTCGCCCACCCCGTTCTGAAGATGTCGCTTGGCTTCTCAGCCCCGAGCGCTCCTAAATATTCCCAGTTCGTTCCGTCGGTTGAAAAATGCAAGGACGCCCCGAACCCCTGGTTTGCATATACTTCAAAGGCGGGAAGCAAAAAAAAACTAAGGTCGGGGATCACGGCCGGTTGCTCCAGTGTCCCTATGTACTGGTGCTCCTGAACACGTTGAAAATTGGTCAAAACAGGGCGACCGGAAGCGACAATCCCAAACAACGGCTGATGCGCAGCCCCCCCTCCTGGACTTGCAGCTGGACCACTAGGACTCGCGAACTGCATAATACTTGTGCCTGCAATGTATATACATGTATTAACCGACCGGAATACAACGGTGTTTAAATAATTTAAGAAATTCTTCACAAGAATAGGGCATGGGTAAACACAAGAAAGGCTCGAATGGCCTAGAAAATTTAATTCTTCATACAGTACTTTCTATTATTTTGTTCATTTCGGGGGGAGGGTGGTGGTGGGAGAGGAAATTCAAACTTAAGGTAAATAATAACAAGTAAGTAAGTAATAATAAATAACACTATTATTATTATTATTATTATTATAGATTTAATAATAATAAACACTACCTTAATATTATTCTATTTTGTTATTTGCTTCAGTTCGTACCGTACCGTACTGTCACTCGAGGCGACAAAAAATCAAGGAAAAAAGTAACTTTATTTTTTTTTACATTGGAATAATTATAGAATTAGGGTTTTTATTGTTTTTCTTATTTTTTGTTTTTTTTTTTGGTTCTTCCGTTCTTCCGACGAAAGAACGAAAGAAGCAACGAAGAAAGACGACGCGTGTCTTGTTTTCCTACTTTCTATTTTATAGTTATATTTTAATTTTAGTATTCTATTTATCCTATCTATAAAATAAATAAACTTACTCGTTTCGAATTTTTTTCTCAGAAGCAAAGCAATGGAATGCATCCATCCATCCTCATAATAAATATCAGAGAGAGAGAGCCCAAAAAAAGAGTTGTTTTTACCAGGAACTTAACATGAAGGAGCTAGGAGCTAGGACAGGAGCCTGATTTTAACTACTGTTATTTATATGCTAACTGTTCGTCTATAGCTACGTAATATAGAGAAAGAAAGAACGCGAAGAAGAGCATTTTAACAGGTAAATAGTATAAGTAGAGTCCTCACTCTGGTACAAAATGTATATTTAACATCTAAATACCATTAATATGCCTTCACTCCCTTCAGTTCTTAAATGGTTGTAACATGGCAATAGCATCTTTTTTAGTTATTCGTTTGCGCGTTTCTTTTTTTTGCAACAAAAAGCCACGAATCAACAAAAATAATTATATTAAGGTAAAATAATATATATTGTATATATATTAATAATCACTTTGATATATAAATAGTATTTATCTATCAATATATATTAAAGAATTATTGCCTTAATGTACGAAGCTATTTTAAATCGATTTTTTTAGCAAAACTGTTGAGAGCCATTGAGAGCCACTCACCCAATTATCAAACCACGTATCTTATTTCCATACTATGTAGTTGTAATTTTGTAAAAGAAAAAGAATAAAATAAAAAATAAAACCTTCGTCTTCCTTTGTTGTTCTTCCTTCTTCTTCTTCTCCCTACGTTCTTTCTTTCACACGCACACGCGTAACACACACCTTCACTCCCATGGGAACCAATTCCATGTAGGCGACTCAAAAAGAAGTTTGCAATCTTGAGGAGAGAAATACAAAACGTACGCAAAAAGAAAGAAACTCTTCTAAACAATTTCACAGCACTTTTTCATTACCGCAAACCAGAACGCAAGAATGAAGTTAGCAACTATCCTTTTCGCAGCCTTGGCCATCACGGCAGCCGTCACCGTACGTGCTGACGACGATGGGGACGAGGAAAACATCGGTACCGTCATTGGTATTGATCTTGGCACCACATACTCCTGTGTTGGTGTCTACAAAAACGGCAAAGTTGAAATCATTGCCAACGACCAAGGTAACCGTATCACCCCGTCCTACGTAGCGTGGAGCGAAGAAGGCGAACGTCTCATTGGAGACGCCGCCAAAAATCAAGCCACCATCAACCCAGAGAACACCGTTTTTGACGTCAAGCGTTTGATTGGCCGCAAGTTCAAGGACAAGACCGTTCAGGCCGACAAAAAGCTCTTCCCGTTCGAACTTGTAAGCAAGGATGGAAAGCCATACATCGAAGTCCTCGTTAACGGGGAAAAGAAGAGGTTTGCCCCAGAAGAGGTCAGTGCCATGATTCTCGGAAAAATGCGCACCATCGCAGAAGCCTTTTTGGGAAAAGACATCAAGAACGCCGTTGTCACTGTTCCAGCGTACTTCAACGACGCCCAACGCCAAGCCACCAAGGATGCCGGTACCATATCTGGCATGAGCGTTCGCCGTATCATTAACGAGCCCACCGCAGCCGCCATCGCATACGGTTTGGACAAAAAGGGCGGAGAGAAGAACATCCTTGTTTTCGACCTCGGAGGAGGAACGTTCGATGTTACCTTGTTGACCATCGACAACGGTGTTTTCGAAGTACTTGCCACCAACGGTGACACTCACCTTGGAGGGGAAGATTTTGACCAGCGCATCATGAAGTACTTCTTGAAAGTCTTCAAGAAGAAGCACAAGAAGGATATGTCCAAAGACAAGCGTGCCATGCAAAAGCTTCGCCGCGAAGCCGAGCGCGTCAAACGCGCCTTGTCCACGCAGCACCAAGCCCGTTTGGAAATCGAAGCCTTGTTCGATGGCGTCGACTTCTCCGAAACTTTGACCCGTGCCCGTTTCGAAGAGCTCAACATGGACCTTTTCAAGCGCACCCTAGGACCAGTAGGCAAAGTTATGTCTGACGCAGGTATGAAAAAAAACGAAGTCGACGAGCTTGTGCTTGTTGGTGGCTCCACCCGTATCCCAAAAGTCCAAAACTTGTTGAAAGACTTTTTCAACGGCAAAGAACCAAACAGGGGCATCAACCCAGACGAGGCCGTTGCATTCGGTGCCGCCGTCCAAGGAGGAATCTTGTCCGGTGAAGGTGGCGAAGACACCAAGGACGTATTGCTTCTCGACGTTACCCCATTGTCCCTTGGTATTGAAACCGTTGGTGGAGTCATGACCAAGTTGATCACCCGTAACAGTGTTATCCCAACCAAGAAGTCCCAAACCTTCTCCACGTACCAGGACAACCAGCCGGCTGTCATGATCCAAGTGTTCGAAGGTGAGCGCGCCATGACCAAGGACAACCACTTGCTAGGAAAGTTCGAATTGACCGGTATCCCACCCGCGCCACGAGGTGTCCCGCAAATCGAAGTAACTTTCGAAATCGATGCCAACGGTATCTTGCAGGTATCTGCAGAAGATAAAGGCACTGGTAAGTCCGAAAAGATTACCATCACCGCCGAAAAAGGCCGCTTGTCGGAAGAAGAAATCGAGCGCATGGTTGAAGAAGCCGAGCAGTTCGCAGAGGAAGACAAGAAAGTCAAAGACCGTATCGATGGCCGTAACGCCCTTGAAGGTTACTGCTACAACTTGAAAAACACCTTGGAGGACGAAGAGAAAGGTATCGCAGACAAGCTGTCCGAAGAGGACAAGGAAACCTTGGAAGAGGCCATCAAGGAGGCCCTTGAATGGCTTGACGACAACCAAGAAGCAGAAAAGGCCGAGTTCGAAGAAAAGCAGAAAGAACTTGAGAAGGTTGCCAACCCAATCATCCAGAAAGTTTACCAAGCAGGTGCCGGTGGAGAAGGTGCAGCCCCAGAAGAAGAAGACTTGGATGACGAAGACAGTGACGAACTTTAAAAACCCAGGGTGTTCCAACTAGCGTTGCCCCCAGGCGTTTGAGTACAGAATCAAAATTTTAGCCACGAACCGGCCAAAACCTTATTTTTTAAAACGTTTAAAAACCTTTTAAAAAGAAAAAAATTTAATTTCTAGTATTCACACAATTAAAAAAAATTAAACTCACATTTACACGCGCACATACACCACAAACACGCACGATTTAAAAACCAAAATTTAAATCACAACACACTTTGCACTCGAAGCCTGCTCTCTCAGCTAATTTTCTTTGAAAAAAATCTGTCCCACACAATGAAATTACTGAGTCCCGCGTCCTGGGCCTAAAGTAAGTTAAATCGATTAAGGTGACTTGGGAAAAGAGTTTTGGGGAAAATGTGTTGAAATTCTTCGTTGAACGAGTTTACCCCCTTTCTGTTTCTTCACAGATATAAAATTTAAACAGAATTTGAAAACCGTTGATTACGGTGAGGACGAGAAGGTAGTTCAGGGGTAAATTCGACTTAAATAACAGCCAATTTTCTTGTTTTTAAATTCGGACGAATCGGATTCAGAGGCTGTGCGGTACGTACCTAAAACCAAGATCTTTATTTTGTAAGATCCAACTGGGTCAAAGCCCGAGAAAGTGTGCAGATAAAAAAACTTGGTTCATAATTTTAAATTTAACACACACGATAAGAGCAGTTTAGATGTTTTAGTTTACCCCCGTTTCAATTATTATACAACAGAATTTTACTGTCTGTTTTTTAATTCTTTCTTCTTCTTCCTCCTCATTACAAGAAAAAAGGGAAAAAGAACTTATTTAGTTGACAGCGATAGCAACATTGGCTTTTTGTTAGTTGGCAGTGATAGACACATTGATTTATAATTTAGATATAACTGAATTTGGTTCTTACAAAGATTTACCTCAACAAAAACGAACAAAAAAAACATTTATGACAACAATATCATATATAATAGAGTATAGTAGTATTATGAATGATGATTATTCGGCGGAATCGAAAGGAAGAGAGACTGAGGACTGAGGACTGAGGAGCGGTGGGTGGAATTACTTTGAATTACATTACACAGTATTAACGGATATGCTATTGGAATAGGCCATAAAAAGTAAAAGCAGCATATAGTATAGAGATTTTTTAATTTTCTCTCGCTCTTTTTTTCTCTGTCAGTCACACGAATAATTAGTACAACTTGAGTACGGTAAAATAAATGAAAAGAAACCAAATTATATAGTATGCTTTAAGACTCTCAATTTATAAAATAAATGATATTTGAAGATAACTGTTTGGCTGCATATGGAAAGTTTCAAAATTTAACTAGGGTTAAGGTATCCTGTCGCACCGAAAAGGAATGAGCAGAGAGGTCAAACTGATCCAAAATCCTGTCGTCAAAGGTCATCGAAGTGAAGGGAAAAATCTTAAAATTTTGTCAAAATGTGGGGAATTTGTCCTTGCAAGCTGCACAACCTCTTCCTGGACCACACTATATTCTGAAATCTTCCTTTGAGTCGACAAATTATTTGCCATTCTTGTCGCAGTTGTCAGCAAGCGAATAAATTTTTTGTACACAGGCGCGGGAACGTCCAATTTTAAGCGGAATACCAAATATACTCCTTCGTCCTCCATGCTTGGGCTTCCCACCCATTCTAGCGCGTCCCAATTCCATGCAACTATTTTCCCATCCTTGAATGATTTGATAAATACTTCTCCAATCAAATCTCTGTCTGCTAGAGGCTGGTGAAATCCCACGATGATCCCTTTCGTGCCCGAGTAAGACTTCAAAATTTGCTTTGATGTCCAGAACAGGTTCCTGCATTTAAAATCGTGCAAGTGTACATGGTCGTTCGTGGCTGGCAGGTGACGGACCACCCCATTTAGTTTTTGATTATATCGTGTCGGAATTTCCCCGCTGTGAACGTCATTTTCCTTGGGCAGTTCGCCGTGCTGAAGAACATGGTACAGCGTTGTTTGGTGGCGCGTCGATCTCGAATAGTCTCTGTAACTGGGATGCTCTTCGCCGTCGGAGTCATCGTCCTTACCTGTCTTCTTCCTTTTCGCAGAGTCCCACAAATCTTGTTGTTCCTGCTGGACTTCTCTCGGGATAGTACGGGTTCGCGCGCGCCCATAGCGGCTTTTCCCGTGGTTTACAACCATTGGGGGTACAGTGAGCCAGGTTCGGGAGTTCTCAGACGAACCGCTGTGCATGTTGGTCATTATGTAGGGTTGAAGGACATTCATAATCTGCAAAGCGCAGTCTTTCAAATAAGGAATTTTTTTCGCAAGCTTCGCAATGCAGTTTTTTTTACCGAGTATGGAGAAGACAGATTTTACATCCTCTTCCGTCAAGGGGCATTCCACCGTGTACAAAGCATTATCCGTCGGACACGTGCCGTTCGCAGAAATGAATTTTTTATGCACGAACCCATGAATTTTTGTTATTCCTTCCAGGGTATAACCGTCCAGGGTTTTAACTTTGAATTTTGTCTCGCCAGCGTCTTCGTAGGCACGGGCGTTTTTGAGCGCATCCTGGTAGCTGTTTGAGCCCACCGAGAGACGGCCCAACAGAAAAACAGGCAAAAGAACGTGCCTCTGGATAAACCCGCTATCATGAGGATTCAGCGCACCATCAATTTCACCCCGGTTCAGCCACACTAATGTACCCGGGCCGATAGTGATATTAGCCTCTTCGCATTTGTCCGGGTTTGGAAATGGCAGTATGTAGTCGCCCACACGAGGCACCGCGGGTGCAAAAGGTTTCGCTGGAAGACGTGGGGCACCAACAGGAGGGATTACGGCCTGGTAGTCTGCACCCACTCGGGGCTGTAACGCTGCCGTCTCCGCAGGATCCTCTTCGGGATCAACCTCCTTCTCTGCGTCATTCGCGCTATTTGCCATCAGCGCATGCTTTCGTATGCCCGCCGAAACAGTGGGAAACTCTGGCGCAGCTGTACCAATGGGCGGGAAAGCGTTTTGGCGTTTTCGACGATAAATTTGAATGGAGATGGTTTTGTTTTGTCTCTTTAAATCCATTATTTGCATGTAGACGCCGTCCAAAGTTTCCATCCCAAGATCAACCTTTTTCCCGTGCAAAAATGCCACCACGTCGTTTTTCTTCATCCCCCGGAGCGCAGCGATTTTAGACGCATGCACGCCCACAACGACTACTTCGTCTTTTACTATTTCAAGTTCTAGTCCCCACTCTTTATTCGGCGGCAAGAGGAATAGGAATTGTGAGTTCTTGGGGTACCGTTTTGTAAGCTCACGATGGTCCGGTAGCAATGTCTTTGTGGTCTTTTGCATTTTTGCTCTGCGCACATCTGGGCCTCCCACGGCAAGCTCTTTAGCCTTCCTCTTCGAAGGCTGGGGCTTAGGATTCTGAATCAAATCGATGCTCTCGGGTTTACTGTTTTCATCGGTCAAAAATTGTTCAAGACTCTTGCTATACGGGTCACTGGCAGTCGTCGCTGCACCACTTGAACTTGCTTCAGGCCGTACCGCTCCCGGCGCTTCCACGGGTTTTAGAGCGAACAGATTCTCCCGGAGTGTATCAGTCAGCGGCACGATTCGCCAATTATTTCTTTTGTCTCGAAGGTATTGGAAACGGCAATAAAAGAAATCGTCCTGCGATCTCCCCTGCTGCTGCGAAGCACTGCTCGCGCCCCTCGGCGGTGATGGAAAAGTTTTGTGCAAATCATCTGGGCTGGGTACAATTTGAACAACCCGGAGAATACTCGCACATGGGTTGTCATCCCTCATTGATGAATAGAGAACTTCCCGCTTTGCGTCCAGACCATACTTTGAGTTGCGGGAATCTTGCAGAACTTCTTCCCCCCTGTAAAACCAATTGTTTGACATGCATACCTGTTGGGACTCAGCTTGGTAGAAAAAATAGTTTACGTGGCCGACGAAGGGGTTCGCGTCGTCGTCCGAAAGCAACAGAACGTTTTCGCCTTGGTAGTACGTCTTCCCCGCAGCCCGCGCCTTCGTGTACGTCCATCGGGTCCTACGACCTGTTTTAACACAAATAGGATCTCCTATAAGCGTCCACGTACCGTCAAACGTAGTTAAAACACGGCCGTTGCTGTTGTTTTTGTCCGGCATTTCATCCCCAGCCGTTGCCAGGTCTTCTGCGCTCATGGTGCCCAGACTCGAGAGTTCAACGGCGCGCGCACGTTCTTCAACTAGACACAGCCTTCTGAAACACTATGCAATGCGTTCTTATACAAGCATAACAGAAATAAAGCGTGTTCTGCAACAGTTTAGTGCACGTTTGCGGCCAAGCAAAACAATTAATATTCCGTAACGTAATCCACACCAAATCATTTGAAACAAGTAATCAACAAACTAATCAGTTTTTAGTTGGCGTTCCTGTTGTTCCCTGTTATTAATACATCTACATACTATGTTTCCTGTTATTTAATACATCTACATACTATCTGCAAATTTTAACTCGAAAAAAAAAGAAATATTCATACAGGTAATAGCATTGTAATTGCTAACAGAGTATCCCTCACTTATTTAATACAGGACACAGCATTATATAAGGAACAGCTGTCAAGAGCTTTATTTTTTTGTTTTTTTGTTGAATGGCTGCCCAAATATTAGAATCCTTGAAGAAATCGACGAGACGAACAATTCAGTGCCAACAAAAAAAATAACAACGGGAACAAAGAGCCGAAACAGCATTGAAAAACAACCAAAAATGCAACAACAGCCTTCGTTGATAATGCTATGTAGCTATATAAGATGTTTTGGAGAAAATTGAAAGACTCTAAAGCAAATATTACATACAATAGCATTACTAACATTAAGATAAACACAGCAAGAACATCGGAAAAATAAACGTGGACCGATTTTATCGTAGCAGGCGTCGACCAAGGCAAAAGGTGTTCAAGAGGAAGACACCATTATTACCTATTAATACCTACCTACCGACCGACCGACCAACCAAAATGAAAGAAGAGGGGTGATCCATGGAAAGACTAGAGAATATAATTCAATATATGTATAAAACATAATTATTACACCAATAACAATAATTTATAATACCAATAATTATAATTATATGTATTATACATTGATAATCAATTTTGTTTTTTTGTCTTTTGATAATTCCTTCCTTCCATGATAGATAGATTGTGATTGGCTAAAAATACCACTAATTGTCAACAAGCAACTGAAGCAACTGAAGTTTGAAGCACTTATCACATCACAAAAGTAATTATATTTCTAAAACAATTAAGGTGGCTTTATGCCTTTTGGTTATTTTTACTCTGTTTGTTACAATTTAAGCAAAATATAAACAGTATTCGCGAAGTTACCAACAACATATATGAATCTTTTTATTCGATATACACCCTTAATTTTCGGATAATTCCAATTATAGCCTCTTTATAGGACTCATAGAATAGCTTTTTGTAGTCAAGTACAAAATATGAAAAGAACGTTACCGGTACGATACCTGTATAAAGATTTATACCTCCTTTCACTTTCTTCTTTCTTCTTCTTCTTTCTTCTCTTCTTCTTCTTCTTCTTCTTTTTCTTCAGGGTGCGGTTTTAAAGAAAAAACACACGAATGAAATACGTATAAGTTAGGTTAGATAAATTTCTTGTTTTTGGTTTTTTAAATTTTAATTTTTTAAAAGTGGCCCTCTGTCAAAATGACGATAACTTACTCCGCAGCATTTTGCTTCCCGTCCATAAATATTTTCGTGTTTTCAAACAGCGGGTTTTTAACTTCCCCTATATTATTTCCACGCAAATCTAATTTCTTCATGTATGGGTAGGAAATGAGGGCTTCTCCGAGGGCTTTCGCTCCGGCGTCTAGGATGTAGTTGTTGGAGAGGTCCAGGTGTTCAATACGCGTCACGTTGCTTTTCAGGGCATTGGCAAGGGCGATGGCCCCCACATCCGTGATCGTATTAGACCACAAAATCAAAGTTTTCAGCGCAGAATTATTTTTGGCCAAAGCATCGGCCAGTGCAATGATTCCTTCATCTCCAACGTTATGGGTTACGGGGGAAAGAACGTAATTGTGGCCGAGATCCAGGGTTTCGATGACATTGTTTACCTTCAGCATAGATGCTAAGTATTTGACGCCCTGATTCCGTATTTTATTCCACCCTAACTTTAGATGCCTGATTCCTGATTTGATCGTTGCGTTGGGTATGGTACCGTTCACGCTGGTATTGCCCACATTCACCTTTAGCGTGAGCGTTTCTGCTATTGCCTTCGTGCCCGAGGGGCCAATCAAACATTCCCCAACATCCAGGTATTCTAAAGATGTGTTGTTTTTTAAGTATAGCGCCAGGTCTTTCATACCATCGTCTCCAATGTTGTTTCTTCCAACCTGGTAGTTGTGCCCCTTGACTTCAAAAATAATTTCGGCGTTCCTACTAAAGGTCCGCTTCCGAAAAGCGTCTGCCAGTCCCCTCGCACTGGCAGTTCCTATAGTGTCCTTGAACAAATGCAATTCTTTCAAGACTTTGTTGTCCGCCAACATTTGTGCCAACGCCAAAGCGCCTTCGGCTCGGATTTCGTTCTCCGATAAATCTAGGACCTTGAGCCCTTTGTTGTTTTTCAGTCCGTCCGCAAGCGACTGTGCGCCGACCGG